>Ga0181396_1000249_pt1 | contig 12210 bp, 4 predicted proteins | sample 19SPOviralmetaG_FD_130125 | JGI IMG/M metagenome (GOLD analysis project Ga0181396, IMG submission 130125) | Marine viral communities from the oligotrophic San Pedro Time Series (SPOT) site, San Pedro Channel, CA, USA - 19 SPOT_SRF_2011-01-11 | ecosystem: Environmental > Aquatic > Marine > Strait...
ATGTGCAAAAGGCAAGCCACCTATAAGTGCAGTACCAGAACCACCGCTACGAGAGTTAGTCTGTAATCTACAATAAAGATTTACCGTATTTCCTATTTTAGTGTAATGCCCTGTTTGTAAAAGGTAACCGACTGTTGGATTTGAACTAGCACCAAGTAAAGTCGGCGTCCAAGTACCCTCTTCATAATCGTCCAACTTATTAGCCGACCCAGTACCGCCGAGGTAAATTCCGCCTGATAGGTAAGCGTCTTTGAAGCGTACCAATGGCGCACCAATATTCATTGCATTATCTCTACCAGCACTACCATCAGAGGCATAAAAACTATTTATTGAATCATGGAACTGAATATAGTTTGACCCCTGACCAATAGTTAGGACACCACCGCCACCAACCCCAATACTACCTACAGGTGAGCCGTTTTTGCGGAATGAAACAATTTCTCCATCTGAACTGCCTAATCTATTAAAGAATGCAGAAGTCTCTGGACGAGCAATGGCAATATAACCATCTGAAATTTGTGAGCCAGTTACAGTTGAGGTATCGTAGAGTGTGTTGTTAGTAGTACCCACCAACACGTTGCCTAACGAGTCTATGCGCATACGTTCTGAAGGCAAACTTCCACTTCCACTTGTGGCGAAGATTAAGTCATGCCGATTGTCTGTACCTTGTGCTTGTCCCTCTATGTAAGTACCACGAGTTGTTGCGTTAGTGCCAGAAATCCATAACCGTGACCCTGCACCCGCATCACCGCCACCGTTTACAAGACTTAAAAGCTGTTCAGAAGTCGTACTGCCTGACCCTTCAATGTGCAGGTTGCTATCAGGAGAACTCGTACCAATACCAACTTTGCCGCCATCCTCTATGTGCAAATAATCGTGAGTTAACGTGCCGCTGTCGTTTGCTTTACCAAAGAGTAAATCATGAGTATTGTCGACATAGGCTGTCCAGTTTTTAGATCCTAGGCCTCCATCATTTCTTTCCCAAATAAGTTTCGCAGGAGCAGAGCCTGTTCCCGAAATATGTAGCTTTCCGTCAGGCGAACTAGTCCCAATACCAACGTTGCCTGATGAGTCTATGCGGAGGCGTTCTGTGTTAGCAGTTTCAAACAACATTGCACCGCTAAATGGATTATTTAGAACAGCAGTATCGGTAGTGCTGTCCCAATAGAGGTTAAATCCATTGGAATGTGCTGAATTAGTTTTTATCTTTATTCCAGAAGTTGTTGTTCCAATAATTTCTAAAGCTACTGCTGGCGAACTCGTACCAATACCAACACGGCCTGACGAGTCGATGGTCATTCGGTCAGACCCTTGCGTGCGGAATCTCAAGTCGTCACTTGCAGCTTGGCTATTTATATAAATACCACCATTAGCAGAAGCATGATTGCCTATGCGTAAGTCTGTACCATTAGCACCAGTAACGGTTATTAAGTCTCCAACAGTGCTTTCTGCTATTGATAACTTTGCACTAGGCGAACTCGTCCCAATACCAAGCCGTTCAGCACTCGCATCCCAGAAGAACTTAGCAGTTGAACCTGTGTCTTCGTAGAAGCTGATGTCGCCTCCGCTTTTAAGAGACAGACGTGCAGTACCGCCTTCTAGTATCTCAAAGTCATTTGTAGCTGTATGACCTTGAGCAAGTTTCCATGGACTAGCCGCACCGTTTCTCTGCATAGACAGGATGTTTGCCCCTGCCGCAGTTTTAATAAGTGCTACATCACCCCCTACAGTCAGCCCATCGCTGGTCACTGTGCCTGTTACGTCAATGCCTGTTGATGTTGTGGCTAGTTTAACATAATTATCATAAAAAAGTTGAACAGCACCATTTTCATTAAAGACAGCCATGTTTTCGCCAGACGCACTTTCAAGCTGAATGTTTGCGGATGCCCTAATAAATAAGCTACCTGACCCTGTTTCTGTTATAAGCGAACCTACATCTGGGTCATGATAAATCTGTAAGTCAGACCCAGCACCGAATATGGCTTTTTCATTGTCACCAAATAGTGTATCGCCACCAGCGTTTTCAGTCTTTAACTCAAAGCCACCAGCCGTTGCTCCATCGTGTATGCGTACACGTTTGTTTGTTGTATCAAATGTAAGTTCACCCTGTGCGCCAGTGAATGAATCATTTTGCGTAGAAGTTCCTCGACGTAGTTGTACTTGTGTAGCCATTATAAGCTCCCATAATTAATAGATGAAGACACTGAATCATTTACAGCCCCATAGTCAAAGATGCCATCAATTACACCATTATTGATGTTAGAAGCAACCAAGTTAATATTTGCTAAATTAGCAATGATTGTATTTATATCTGCTGCATCCCCAGCAACCGCAGTAATGTTTCCACTAATACCAGCGGCTGTAGTTACATCAGAACTAATCCCTGCAACTGTTGATACATTGGTGTTATTGTTAGCTACTGTAGTTACACTGCCAGAGATATTAGAAACAGTAGTAATATTAGCAGAGATTGGCCCAAGATTAGTAACGTCACTTGATACGCCAGCAACTTCATTAATGTTTGAAGCATTTCCTGCAACGTTTGTAACGTTAGAACTAATCCCAGCAACAGTAGATACATCAGAACTTATGCCAGCAACTGTTGGTATATTAGAACTAACTCCAGCTACTGTAGTTACATTGCTTGCTATCCCTGCAACTGTTGTAACATTTGTACTAATATTACCAACTAAATTTACATTATCTATATTGTTAGCAACTGTTTCTATTTCAGATATTGATTCGCCTAAATCATTAGCAACACTTATTATATCATTAATATTTGTAGCAACAGTAGCAACAGAACCAATATTAGAACTTACAGTATTAATGCTATTAACATTGTTAGCTACTGTAGAAATGTTTAAAACAACAGGGGCAACAGCATTAACATTAGCAATATTATCAGCAACTGTTGTTACTTTAGTTATTACATTACCAATATCATTAACGTCATCTATGTTGTTAGCAACTAAATTAACATTAGTTGAGTTTGCATTGGCTGTAGTTATTGCAGATATATTAGCATTAACGCCAGTAACGTCAGCAATCTTAGAAGCTACGTTGTTAACCTGAGTTATAGACCCAGCTACTGTAGCTATATTTGTAGATGCAACAGCTACTGTATCTATGTTTGTTAACTTTGCTTGTACCGCAGTTATTTCTCCAAGAGAATCAGCTACATCATTTACATCAGAAATAGATCCACCAACTAAATTGATGTTAGATATGCCTCCAGCTACAGTGTTTATGTTAGTAAGCGCAGAATTTACCGCAGTTACGCTAGACATAGCATTACCAACAGCAACAACCTGCGCGTTAGAGCCAGCAACTGTAGTGATATTACTACTAATTCCAGCTAGTGTAGCAATCTCAGAGGTAACTGAACCGATTGCTGTTAAATCCGCGCCAGTAGGGCCAACCTCTAAAGCACCAGAGCTGGTGTTAAATTGGATAGTCTTACCTTTGCGGCTGTCAAGTGCAGGGAGGAGTAAACCACTTGCCAACTCATAGTCATTAATTTGTATTGTTCGTGACACTCGATCATCAAGGTCTGCAATCTCTGCAACAATGCGATCTAGCTGCGAATCTATAGACGCGGCGTTATAACTGGACGTTAAATCGGTTGTACGCTCCAAAGGAACGTCCCTGACGAGCGTTACCTCATCATTTAACGTAACACCAGCGGACATAGTTACAGTCCCTGTAGAGCCATTTCCTCCAGAAACTGTATAATGTGTAGTAATTGTCTTTAGTGTACCCTCGATGTAAACTTTTATGTCTGTATTATCAAAGAACTCAAACGGAACTGTAAACACAGTCTGATTAGCTGTTGCTGTGTAGTTTATTCGTGGGTTGTTGTTAGCTATATTTATTGTCATGTGTCACCTCTGTACCCTTTTTTCCATTGATTGCATAGAAGCGCAACGCACAAAACATGCCGCACAATTTAGAATCCGCCTATACCTCTAGGCATATCTATTTCATCTTTAGCAAACTTGCGGAAATCATTAACCAAACCTCTTAGCCAGAATATATTCATAAATGGTAGGTCGCCAACTAGATCGCTTGTACCCTTACCAACATCTCCAGTAATTAACTCAGCCATATTTCTATACATATCCAATCCATAGCTAGGGCCAGCACCAAGAATACCAGTGATAGCTTCACCTGTGTCTGGTTTTTGTGGGAACTTAGGCTGTATTGCACCGCCAGTTACATTTGGCCCACCTAATGCTAGTGCTGTAGTCATGCCTGTATAAAACATATCTGTCATTATTGGCATTAAACCAGAGTAATCTAAGGATCTAAGGAATTTGTCTTGGTATGACATCTCAACCCAATCAGGAGTTTTAAGGTTAAGAGTCATATACCCTAATCCTAGTGCCAACGACGCTCCAATGTATTTACTTTTTACCTGACCATGTGCATACGCACCCATAGTTTTGTTAACAGCAGCTAGTGCGTAGCTGTAGAACTGAAACGGCAATCCAAGCATACCATTCTCAATACGTGCATAGCCTTTATTTACAGGGTCTTCTTTCATACCAAACTTACTAGCTACGCGCATTGGTATATATACAATACCGTCTGTAATGGTTGGTTTGTCTGCTGGTGTACCCATAAGTATAGTATTCATTACGCCAGAGCCTAATGCATTACGGAATGTTTGCACTGTTTCGTCAGCTTCTTGCATTTGCCTGTTGTATTCTTTGTTAGCTGCAAGATCTAAACCAGCTTCTTTTTCATTTCTAATATAATCAAATGCCATTTCATCAATACGTTGCTCATAATCTGGTATAGATTCACCAGCCCTTTGCAATTCTGTTGTATGATGCAATTCATGCATAAGAATAAAGTTTATATACTCTTCTTCGTTATCCATTAAATCTATATTTTTATAATAAGTTAAATGATGTCTATAACCTTCTTCAGTTATATTACCATTTGCTAATCTTTCATCTAGTTTAGCTATTACTTCATCATATGTAGCTTTATTACTAGGGGCTACGTTTTGATATACTTCTCTTATTGCTTTTATATTTATAAAAACTGATGCTGGTTCTGGTGGGTCTGTAAAAGCTAACCCTAAATTACCCTCGTAGCCTCTTCGTTTAAACACATCATCAACAATTTTTTGATCTGTTATAATTCTGCCAACATAAAATTCTTTGCCAAATCTTTTTAACAATTCTTTTTCTGTCATTTTACTTAATGGCTTGCGTGATATTTTGTATGTTTTAGCCATATCAACTTTTATTTTTGCAAGATCAGGTTGCGCCCATTCTTCTGTATTAGCCATATACAAGCCACTGTCTGTCTTTTCCCAGTTAGATGCAGCTATTCTTTTAGCGTCAGCTTCATCTATGTTGTATCTAAGAAGGTATTCTTTTTCCATCTTAGTAATTTTTTTATTAGGATCAGCCCAACGCACAGAATAATCTATAAGAGTATGGCTGCGCATCATGCCATCAAAATCTTTTAATATCCTGGTCACTGGCCCCAAACCATTTAACGTAAAGAAAGCATCTGTAGCTTTATCTAAGTAATCGCCACGAAAAGGATTGTTGTTTAAATCTTCAGACAAACGCATTTGCACGTTACCAAGCAATCTTTCTAATGCTTCACCAGCTGCGCGTATTTCTAAGCCACCCATTTTCAATGCGTTTTTATCAAGCACAGAAAACAAGCCTTTCATTGTAGGTGCAAATCCATGCTCCATTACAATCTTTGCTGGCTCTGTAATAGTAGCTAATACTGCACCACCAAGATAACTAAGTTGTGCTGCTGATCTTAATAATCTAGCAACTCCTTGATTCATTGCATCTGGTTTTCTAAGAACAGACCCTACAACTCTATCATACAGTATTCTTTGTTCTTTTTGTGCTGCACGTATTTCGTCAATGCTAGCACCAGCATCCATCATTTTATCATATGTGCCATCTAATACATCATCTATTGAGCCGCCACCAAATTTTTTAGAAAACTCATAACGCCCTGATGTCTTTTGTGTATATGCTTTCATAATGTTAATTGGATTACGCTGCATATAATCAAGCACTAATCTATTAGGTATGTCTAATGCTCTATGTTTAAAGTGTTTTGACTTACCAACACCATAAAACATCTTGTCAGGGTCAAGAGGATCAGGATCGTTTAACATCCTATCGACTGTATCTTTAACCCTTTTAGCTATAGCGTCAGGGCTTGAAGACATTTTAACTTTACCCCATCTACCATCAGGTAATTTAGTATATGTCTCTGGATTGCTTTGATACCACTTAGCTAAAATCTTTTCAAACTCTGGTCTATTAGCTTCAATCGCAGAAAAATCCCAATAACGCGGTCTAAATATATCTTCATTAGGTGGAGTTAATTTACCCATTGCACCTAAATCATCTAACTGCTGTTTAGTTTCTGCTATTTCTTTTTTAAATCTATCAATTTGCGTGCCAATATTTTTAGCGTGTACTGCATCTTTTGTTTTAGCTAGTCTGCCTTCTGCAACTTTTAGTCTAGCTTCTCGATCTAGCATGTATTTTTTATAATAACCTTCGCTGCCAATAAGACCTTCATCTTTTAACCGCACTTCCCACTCATCATAGAATTCATTAAGTTTTTGCATTGTACGCGCTTCGAAATCATTAGCTGGCTTTTCTCCGCGTATAGCTTTGCCATCTATTTCTGTTACCCATTCTTCAAATGACTTGCGTTTTGACATATAATCTAAAGGTTTTGTAACGCCTGTTCCTGTAGACTCACCCCATATAGTTGCTATTTCATCATATGCTTTTACCCATGTGCCTTGATGTAGCTTTGCATTTTGGAATACTGAGTTACCTATTTTTTGCCCTTTTTTATTTGCAGACAATAAAATACCAGAATCATTAGCAATAGCTAACGTATCTAATTTAACATCATTAGGTATGTTAGGGTTAGTAATTATTCTTTTCATAGGGGTAGTAGCTGATTTATATATCCAAGAATCAGTAAATATATTTTCTGGTATTGTTGCATCTGGGCTACCTGCAACCGTAGTTGCTTGTACGCCATCACCTCTTAGTGCTTTGTTTAACTCACCAATTTCAGTTTCTGCATCTTGCGCTGCTTTAAATCTTCTTGCAGCAGGTATTGTTATCATACTGTTTATTGCACCACCAAAAATTGTAGATGCAGCAATGTTTATACCCGATTCCGCAGCTGTAACTGTAGGATCAATAGGGTATCTAATAGCTTCTTGTCCAAGCGCAACACCACCAGTTGATATAGCACCAGCCTTAAAGCCTCCACCAATAGTTTTAGCAGCACGTAGTGGCAAAGAAATGTAATTTATAGGGTCAACAAATTCACTTAAAGCAAGCGCACCAAAACTAGCCCTACTTAATGTTTCATCAACCTTTAATGCTCTGTATAAATTATTTACTTTAAATGCTAACTGATCTGCGTTTTCAGCACTAATTAAATGATGTGTATATTTTTCTAAACCTTCTGGTATGTGGTCAATAGCATTAAAATTTGGATCTTTATTTTTAGGGTCAAAGCCAAATTTAATTTGTTCGTTAAGAAAATTAACAGAAGATGCATATTTATCCTCTAAGCTAGCACCAATAAGTTTACTCCAACTAGGTTCTGGCGCACCTAAATTTGCACTTGTTGGCGATAAATTTCTTAATGTATCAAATGCATTATCAACCATAATTATTTATACCTATTTTGTGGTTTAGCCATAGGCCCTAATATTTTTATTTTTTGTTTTGTTTCTATTTCTTTTTTTGCTGCATCTTCACTTGCTCGTATTTCTTGTTTTTCAATTATATCTTGTTGTATTGCAAGATTAGCCCTGTATTCATCAGTAAGTTTTTTTGTAAATTGAGCAAGAAATAATCCTTGTTCATTTTCTGTAAGTAAATATTTTATTACAGTAGGTTTATCATTTTCATCTAACTCTTTATATACTGGTATATAAGATACTTCATTAGAATTTGGATCTGGTATTAAAAAAATCTGTCTTTTTTCTGATGTTTCTTTTGCATACTTAACAGCCGATTCTTTTGCGTAACCTTCGTATTGTGTTCCAAGTGATCCAGCTTGTTTAAACTTATCAGCATACATAGAAAATTTTAAATCTGGCAGAGGTTTACCAACGCTGTCTGTACCTTCTTGTTTTATAACTACACCACTTAAATATTTTTCAATACTAGCTATAAAAGCATCTCTTTCTCCATAATCTGGAAATACAGAACTAAGTGCATACTGTGAGCGTTGCTTGTCAGAAAATGGTGCGTCAGGATCTAACACAAATTCTGATTTTAAATATTTTTTTTCAATGTATCTATCTATAAAATCACTTATCATTTGTGGATTATCACCACGTCTTGATAATGTTTTTACTACAGGCAATAAATCTCTACTTAATGTAGGATCTTCTGTAAAATCAGAAACAAATTCAGTAGGAGTTTTGCCTAAATGTTCGGTTAAATTTTTGCTTTCACCATCACGCTCAAGCTCTGCAAATTGTTGCGCTATTTGAATTACAGGTATTCCAGTAATTTTTGCTGATCTTTGTATTTGATCTAACCTACTTAAATTAGCTGCTGACATAACATCGTTTAAACGACTTGCTGTTTTGCCATTGGCTGCCCTAAAGTTATCAAGCTCTACAAATAATTCAAAATAACTTTGCGCATTAGGGTCTTCGACCCCACTAATTAATTGCTCTAATCCATTTAATAATTTCTTACTAGGCGTGCCATGCAATAATTTTAAAATTCTACCTTTTTCTACATCGCTATATGTGCTGTATAAAGATACATCTAAATCATAATCTTTTGATAAAACAGTATCAGCAGCATTTTGTAATTTATTATCTGTTCTAATACCTGTGCCTGTTCTTACAGTGTTTTCTAAAGTTAGCTGTGCATTTACTTTTGCTTCTTCATCTTCTCTATTGCTTATATTAATTTTAATACTATCAGCGGCTCTAATAAATTCTTTAGGATTATTATTTCCTAACAGATCTACAATTTTTTCAGCGCGCATTACTTCATCTTGACGTACACTTCCATCTGTGTTTGTCATGCCTCTTACATCGCCTACACGATTTGGCCCTGTTGCTGTTTCAACAAATTGTATTAATGCTAAAAATTGTGAAGACGTTGCAGTTTTAGCAAATTCATTCATTACACCAGCAGCAGCATTGCCTTCAATTAATTTTCTATCTCTAGTGTAATTTTCTACTGTATAGCCATGCTTGCCAATTTTAGTTTCTAGTTTTGCATTAACCATATTTAATGTATCATCAGTCATTAAATTAGATTGTGCATACACAGAGTATTGTTGCACAAAATCAAATGTTTTTAATTTTTCTTGATTGTCTAATTTATCTTGTTCTGTTTGGTTTGTTCCATCTGTTAACACATTAGATATATAAGTTCTGTCTGCTTTGTAGTCATAGACACCTGTACCAACCATTGTTTCTAGCAAAGTTTGTTGCACGTTAGTTAATTGAGCAAAATCTTTTGGATTTGGATTAAAAATATAACCTTTAACATAATTTAAATTTCCTTGATCTTGCGCTATATCTGCAACTTTAAATAATAATGGTTTAATTATTGCCTCTCTTAAAGCTTTAACATCATTTTTAAATTCTGTTGGTGTATATACACTACCTTCGGCTGCCATTCTTTTATTTAAAAAATCAACTTGTTCTTGATAGTGTTCAAAAATACCTTGTACTAATGGCGCAACCATATCTAATGATTCACCTTCTAAGCGGCCAAATCTTTCATCTATTTTTTTATCACCAATAGTATTTACAAGTTTTGATACTTCGCTAGTTATTATTCCAATGTTATTATTAAATATTGCGTTATTGTTTATGAGATCTAATTTTTTTTGTGCTTTTAAACGATCTGCTTGTTCTGCTGCCAACGCATTGTTTGCAGTTTGTACTTTATAAAACGTACTATTCATTGTTTCTGATAGTCCGCTTGCATTTGTTGCAACAGAATTAATAGTATTTACGTCTAAATAATCTTTAATATAGCTAAGTCGCAACTTAGTTTTATTATCTAAATGATCTTCAACAACGCCGCCAGATTTTATATAAGTAATAATTGCAGCTCTTTGTGTAGGATTTTCTGTTTGACTTATTAACGTACTGACGTATCCGCTTAGTCCAGCAATCTCAAGTTCTGTTTGCACAGCTTCTGCTGACCCAGCTTTAAGTAAGTTAGATGCTTCACCATTTTGATAATTAGCTACATTTTCTTCAATGACTTCCATCATCTCTTCTAATGCAGTAATGTTTCCAGCCTTACCAAAATCAGTTACTGTTTGTACTGCTGCTTTGCTTTTTTGTATAATTGAATTACCAGCATCTAGCCTAACTTTATCTCTTAATTCTTTTTGCAAAGATAATTTATTAGATGCTAACTGTTTGCTGCCATGCACTTCTATAAAAGTTTTATACATACCATCAGCATTTTCAGCCATTGAAGCTATGTGTTGTGACATAGCTACTGCATACTCTTCTGGTTTATATTGATACCTTAACGCTAGTTCTTGCGCTCTAATATTCATTTCGTCTTTTATAGAGTCTTCGTATCTTTGCGTTATAACATTTTTATATGCTTTTTCAGCTATAGACCCCATACCTTCTGGTGTCTCCATAGCTTTTGGCCTACCTGTAAGCGGATCAAGTGTAGTAATACTACTTACATCCGCACCCATAGCCATCTCTCCACCTACTTTTTGTGCATTTTCTGCTGCATCATTGTAAGCTCTACGTGTAAACTCATCAGCTTGTTTTTTAATAGTTTCCCATAACTCAGCTTCGCCTGTGTTTATTCTACGCACGCCAACTGGCTTATTAAAGACTTGTGTTTGTTGCCTAATTACAGCCATTTATTAGCCTCCAGATGGTACTTGTGTTTTTGAAAAATCGTGTAAACCATACGCTACAGTTCCAGCAGCTTGATACAATGAAGCGCGTCTAGCATTTCTACCGCCGCGCCGTAATGCCATAGCTTCTCTAGTTCTAGCACTAGATTCAGCCTGTCTCTGAAAATCAATTCTGCTAAGATCGGTAGACGCAATTTCTTTTTGTTTAGCTAAGAAAGCTTCAACAGATCTATCTGAACCTACGTCCCTGCCACTAGCATAAAACATAGCTACATTTGCTTCTGTTGCTAAATCATATTCATATCTACGATTAGCCGCTTGTTGCAACGCTAGCACCTCTCCTTGCTCACGCTCAGTTTCAGTGTTAAATGCTTCCATTCTAGCTGCATCTTCTCTAGCTTTGCCAGCTTCAATTGAAGCTTTTGCTGACAGAAATGTACCTGCTAATTGAAATATAGACATTATGTAATTAACTCCGATATTAAGCCATTAACTTGCAATGGCATGGGATCATCTTGTTCGATAGTAACTTGTGGGTTTCTACCATATCCTAAAAGCCTAACCTCTTTGTTACCTGTAAATCCAGTAATATTATTAATAGTTCTGTTATTTACCTTAATAGATGTAGAGTCTTTTACATTAAGCACAACTGTACTTATACCACGCACATCGCCTGTTACTGGCCCATTGGCTGCCACAGTATCTACTGCATTGGTAATTACTTTGGATGTAAATTTTTTACCTATGTAGAAATGCGTGTAGTCAGTATATGCAGTTAAATCAATATTAACGCTACTATCTGAAGTAAACTCACCTAAATAAACTTTATTAATTCCATCAAAACCAATAACATCTAATGTAGTATTTTGACCATATAGCATTATATTTATAGGATTGCTGCTATACGCATAATAAGCATAATTATCTAAACCTATATCGTCTACAAATTCACAAAAACAATACTTGTTATTGTGTGTTTTGTTATAAACAAACAGTCTATCACCTATAGCAGCAGTAGCTAAGAAGCTGCCCTGTGTAGTTAAGTTAGTCCAAGCTGCACGTTTCTCTGCTCTGTTAGAACTAAACAATGCCATGTCACCATTGCCCATAACCATAGCGGCATAAGATTCTTGCGTGTTAAATCCAGAATGAACAACCGCTATATCAACTGGATCTACTATAAGGTGGCTTGCTACTGTAGATACACCTGTTGCTATATAAGCATCTTCTGCATCAGAATATATGTACTCACGTACTGCTCTACCACCACGCTCAACAAAAATAGTTGCACCATCAATAGACGTAGGC
>Ga0181396_1000251_pt1 | contig 12132 bp, 15 predicted proteins | sample 19SPOviralmetaG_FD_130125 | JGI IMG/M metagenome (GOLD analysis project Ga0181396, IMG submission 130125) | Marine viral communities from the oligotrophic San Pedro Time Series (SPOT) site, San Pedro Channel, CA, USA - 19 SPOT_SRF_2011-01-11 | ecosystem: Environmental > Aquatic > Marine > Strait...
AAATTTTCTTTTTGTTTTTCAGTCATAACCCTTTTTGGTTTTTTTGGTTTTTGTATTGTTTCTTCTTCTTCATTAGAAGGTTCTTGTTTTAGGGTTTCTTCGGTTTCCGTCGGTAATTCTTCGGTTTTTATCGCTTTTTTTTTAGGAGGCATTATATATTTATAGAATATTTTATTTTTAAATTATAATCATAAAAAAATAATATTATAATTAAATATATGAGTGTGAGGTCATTAAATGGATTAAGTGGTAGTAATAATATATATGTAAATACATTAAGTGCTACATTACCATTAGAAATACCTGCTTCAACTGATACAAGCAGTATAATAAAAATCAAGGATTTAACTGGTTTTGGTAATGAAGGACAAATAATAAGAACTTCTGGAACAGCATTAGGATATTCTAATGTATGTAATTTACAAAATATATTAACTACTAAAACTGGCGGTGGATTAAGATTTTATGAATATACAGAAGACAACGGAGCAGGAACTACAAATTTAATTACACTTGGTAATGCTACTGATAATCTTAAATTTATTAATAAAAATTTTAATATATTATTACCAGAACAAGCAGGAACTATTCAATTAGCAGTTTCAGTAAGCAGTCCTTTGGAAATGGCGAATGATAATATAATATTAAAACAGAGTGAATTTAACACTATACTAACAGCACAAACAACAGATTTTATACCTATATTTGACGCAGACGGAACTACATTTGAAAAAATAACAATTGCTAACTTAAAAACGGGTATTAATCACGGCACTAATGCCCCAATATCAAATAATAGTATAACAGATAATATTGAATTAGATTTAGGAACTATAGGCACATCAGATATATCTACTACTCATAATTTACTATTTTCTTCAAGTGATAAAATTTTTTATAAGAATACTGTTGCTTCACTTAAAACTTCCTTAACATTACCTGCTGTTTTACCAATATATGTAGATAATAATAATGAATATGCTTTCTCTATATCTCAATTAGGTAGTTCAAATGGAAGTATAACAAGCACATTAATAACGGCGGAAGGTGGAAATGACGCAAGTTTAAGGAAAATAACATTTGGTAATTTAGGCGATACTATACAACCTGGAGGCATTAATTTTGGGACAGATAGCACGAGTTCAACAAGTGATAGAAATTTTGGTAATTCAACATACGATACAAATGTAAATGGAAATATATTATATTTAAAATCACAAGGAACAGAAAGGGTAAATATAAATCAATATGTTTTAACTATGAGTAATTCAGCAAGTAGAGTAAGATTAGGAAGCACTGTTGATACAAATGCCTTAAACGATGTTAATACGACAAGTTGTTTATCTTCTGCTTTTGATTTACATTTAATATCCGTAGGTCAAACATACGCTGATAGTCTAAATAGATTTTGTTGTATCGCTGGAAGCAGTCAAACGGAGACCGCAATTTTCGGATTTGCTGGTGATAATATAACAATAGCAAATGGCGGTATTCCAAATCCTGAAGATAGTGCTTCTACGAAACCACCTCGTAAATCTGTATTTACCATGACTACTGGGACAGATAGTGCGTATTCAATAGTAAATAGAAGCACAACAGCATTTTCCTCTACTATTACACAATTTACAATAAAAGGTCAAGATACTAATTTTTGGACTGAAAATGTAATAGTAAATGGTAGTTATTCTGGGGGTGGGACAACGGCAAAAATAAAATTAAATTCAACCGATGGTGTTATTACATCATTAGACGACAGAGCAATCGTAGGTAGGGATTTAAGCACAGGATATATTTATTTAGGTAATGCTACTGATAGTAGTTCATTATTTTCACTTACTACATTCGCAAAAATAATTTCATTAAATAATCATTTAGATAGTAATGCTACTAATCTTGTAATAAAATGTAATGGAGAAGCAAGAATGCTTATTGAAAATTCTGGTAGTAAAAGGATATTAATGGGTGAAAAAGCAGATGATTATGGAAGTTCAGCACAAGTTGCTCCTCAATGTGCGTTAATGGTTTGTAATCGTAGTGCTTCAAGTGATTTTCAAGCAAGTCGTATAGGTATTCAATCAATGATTTCAACCAAAGACCCAGTATTAGAAATGTATGCTAATGCTGGAAGCGACAGCACACAATTACGGGGATTTATATATTGGACGAAGGATTTGGAATGGAATATAGGCAGTGATACAAATGCTGGTTTAACAAACATATTAAATAATTTTGTATTTACTGGTGGGACTACAAGTGCTCCAAGGAGAAGTTATTTTGCTAATATGAGAGCAGATTTAAATAGTGGAATGTATTTAGTTTGGGGAACAGATATATCTGCTACAAGTGGAACTCACGGTTGGAAATTGGATATAGGTGGTAGTGGTGATTTACATTTTAAGTATTCTACTAATTTGAATTCATTTCCAAATATAATCGGTTATATAGCAACTACTAAAACCAGCACAGGTCTTATGAATTTTACAGGGCAACATCGTTGTATTCCAGAAGAAGAAGAATTATATAATAATGTAGAAAATTATATTGGAATGATAGTAGAAACAACAGGTAAATATAATAGTATTGATTATCAAATAACAGAAACTACTGAAATAGGAGTTAATAAAACCAAAGCACATAGAGACCCAGTTAGTAATGAATGGATAGAAGATTATTATGAAGAAACACCTATGACTTATAAAAATGTAGAAATGATTAATACTAATGAAGCAAGTGTAAATGAAGCACAACCAATTATACGACTTACTACAACTGCTAAATCTAAAAAAGTATATGGTGTTATAAGTAATAAGGAAGATGGAAATAATAGAGAATTTGGTGTTGGTTGTTTTATTAGTGATTTAGGTAAGAGAACAGATAATAGATTATTTATTAATTCAGTAGGAGAAGGTGGAATATTAGTAAATAGTGAAGGAGGTAATATAGAAAATGGTGATTTATTATGTTCTTCATCTACTACTGGAATTGCTATGAAACAAACAGAAGAATATGTAGCAAATTATACAATAGGAAAATCAACACAAGATTATAATTTTACTGGTAATGAAAATAAATTAATTGGTTGTGTTTATTATTGTGGTTAATATAAAAATAAAATATTATAATAAATATAATGAATTATTATCAATCATATTATTTTACAGAAACAGAAATAGAAGAAGTAAATAATAATTTAATAATTATTAGTGATAAGATAAAACAATTAGATAATAAATTAAATGATAAAAATAAATCATTATCCACTATTGAAAGTGATAGAATAATTAAATCAATAAAAAGATTAAATATGAGTAAAAATTGTATTAAATATTATTATAATATATAAAACCTTTTAAAAAAGGTTAGTCCAAAATATTTAGATTTTTTGATAAATCTTTTTTCTAAAAAGATTATATAATATGGATTATTTATTATTTCCTACTATATTAAGTATATCTATACAAGGTCTTATTGGTATTATATCACAAATACAACATTCAAGATGTAGTGAAATAAGAGGTTGTTGTTTTGAATGTAAAAGAGAAGTTCCAAAAGAACAATTAGATAAACCTGTTGAATTAGAAGAAATTGAAGCAAGAAGAGTTGAAAATTAAAAAAAAAAAATTTTTTATTTTTCTCCCACCAGAGAGAGTTGAGTGCGGTGCGGTTTAGGCGTTTTACAAAATAATATACAAACCATACCATTTAAAAAATAAAAATCATATATATATATGGAATTAGAAAACTTCCAAGATATAATAGATTTCCCTAATTATAAAATAAATGAGAATGGTGATATATATTCTAAAAAACGAAATAGAATGTTAAAATTATTAAAAAATAGTAGTGGATATAAAGCAATATCATTAAGAAAAAATAATAAATCACATACAAAATCTATTCACAGATTATTAGGTATTCAGTATTTACCGAACCCTGATAATTTACCTTGTATAGACCACATTAATAGAATTAGATTAGATAATGATTTAAATAATTTAAGGTGGGTTTCATATTCAACTAATAGTAAAAATAAATCATCAAAAAAAAATGCTACAAGTAAATTTATTGGAGTTAGGAAAACAAAAAATATAAAAAAACCTTATAGGGCAGAAACAACTTATCAAGGTAAATATTATAGTGTTGGTTATTATAAAACAGAAGAAGAAGCATACGAAGCATATAAAAAATTTAATTTAGATAATTTTGATATTGAAATAATTTAAAACCGCACCGCACTATAAACTCTCACACAGCAGAAAAAAAAATATTTTTTTTTTTATTTTTTATATTTTTGGAATATTATATTTATCTACAATTTTTTTATCTATTTTTCTACTTTTACCTCCTACTAAAACACTTGCTACTCTTCCTTTACACCAACTAAACGCTGTTTGATTAGGTCTGCTTCCAGAAGAATAATAAGCACCTTTTCCTTTTTCACATATTTCTTCCATCCCTTGTATTAATTTTTTTTGTTTATTTTTACTACTTGTTAATTTTTTTGCTATTTTTTCAAAATTCATAGGAACACCTAATTTTTTCCTTACTTCTAATACATTACCACTTGTTTTTGATTTAAATGATTTTAATTTTTTTCTACCAGTATATTTACCTTTATCATAATCTTCTGCTGATTTTTTTAATTGTTTCTTCTGTAATTTTTTATCTTTTTCACTTAATGATTTAGGAACATATTTATTTGAATAATCCATTATATTATATATAATATTTTATATTTTATTTACCTACTTTTTTATTTGCGTGTTTATGTGCTTCACTAAAACAACCTTTACCACTTCTAATAAACTTCTTCATTTCTTCTATATGTTTTTTACTATAACTCTTACTATGGGTTTTAAATAAATCAATCTCTTCTTTTTTTAATGCTCTTGGTTTTAATAATGGTTTAGTCTTTTTTTTATACATATATTATATATTATATTTTATTTTAACAATCCCATAAAAATTTTCTTGAATAATAATTAGCACTCTCTTTATTATTTTTAGTTAATTTACCTTTTGCTTTTATTCCTGCTGACCTTTTACAATAATTAATTTGTCTTTGTTTATCTTTATGTTGTGTAAAATCTTTCATATTACTATCTCCAAAATGTATTATTTTTCCTTTTGGAGTTAATACTTTTAATTTTTTTCCTTTTCTATCACTTTTAACTGGAACACCAACCTTCATAATATTATATATAATATTTTAAAATAATTTTTTGAAAAAATTACCTGTTGATTTAGCAACATTAGATATTCCTTTACCAACATCAGCAAATCCTTTTTTAATATCGTTTTTATGTTTTACTATTTCACTAACACCAAATGCGAGAGTGCCCCCCAGAAGACCCACACCCGCCCCTATACCTAATCCCACAATTCCCCCAGCACTTCCTAATTCTGCTCCATATAATGTAGCACCCCCAATTAACGCACCTGCTCCTACTGCTCCCCCTGCTAATCCTCCTATTGTATCTGCTCCTAAATCTTGTTCGTCTTGATTTCCTCCTAATTTTTTAATACCACTTGATACTAATTTTCCTGTTTCTGCTCCTGCTACATATCCTGCTGAACCAGCAACTACTTCTGGTAAAAATCCTATACTTGTTCCACCGAGAGCAGTAGTTCCTCCATACATTAATCCACCAGTTAATGCTCCTGATAATGCTTCTCTTTTTACTCCTGTTATTGCCTGTTTTCTTGGTTTTCCATCAGCATCGTCAGCAGGGTCTAAATAATCTAATGCTTTATCTACTCCCAGACCAACTAACATTCCAGCACCCATAGAAACAGGATTAATTGCTTCTCCAAAATGTTCTTTAAATCCAGCACTCTCACTTGGAGCAAATGCTTCACCCATTTCATAAGTAGTATTAACTATTTCTTCATTATGATTATTAATTATATTTTGTCTTTCTTCTGGTGAAGCAGAACCAAACTCTTTTATTTGTTGTGGTGTTAATTTAACAGAAGGTTCTTCACTAATACTTTCAAAATCAGTATCAGTAGTAGTAGCAGATTTTTTTTTATCACCTTCTATTTTAGAAAACTCGTCCTCTTGTGTTTCTCTAATTCTTACTTCTTCTGGTGTAGGTTTTATATCTAAATCTTGTCTATTAATAAATTTATTTAATTCAGGTTCTATATCTTCTATTATTTTTGGAGGACTTGCTCCTTTTTTTCTTGAACCTAATTTACTTATATTTTCTTGAAATTCTTTTTCACTAACCATATCTCTTTCTAATTCTTCATCAGTTATACCTGTTTCTTGTTGTATATCTTGTATTTGTTTATTTAATTGTTTTATTAAATCAGCAGTATCATCTGTATCTTCTAACATTTGGTCTATTTTTTCTTTTGGTTTTGCTTGTGGAGTAGATTTTTTACCTGATACAAATTGTTCTTCTTCTGCTGTGATTTTACCTCCCATCGCTTCCCAGAAATCTATTGTTCCGTCCATAGAACCTCTATTATGTCTTCCACTTCCTTTTATCATAGGTTTTCCATTTACTAAACCTACATCATTATCACCTCTTAATCCTGCGTTTTGTAAATCAAATATAAAATCACTATAACTTTTTCCTTTTTCAATATAATTAGTTTTCATATCATTTAAGGTTTGATATTTTCCTTTTTGTCCTAATAATTTACCATATTTAAATGTTAATTCTTCAATAGCAGTAGGAGATAATGAAACATTATCAACATTTCTTGGTTCAGTAAAATTTTCGTGTTTATGTGCGTCATAAGCATTTTTAATAGGATTAAGACCTATATTCTTTTTTAATGGTCTTAATGATTTAACATTCCAATTTTCATGATTAGCATTACTACTTACTGCTAATGGTAATGAGGTAGGGTCGCCTGTTGTTCTAATAATAGTATGTTCTTGTGATGTATTAGTAATTCCTCTTGCTGTTTTAGTTCCTATTAATGGATTAAATGTTGTAGAAGGTATATCGTATTTTTGTCCCATATAAATTGCTTTTCCCCCACCTTTACTTGCTCCTCCAAAATGTTCTACTGAACCATATTCATTTACGGCATTTTGGTATTGTTCTTTTGCTTGTATAAATTGTGGGTCTTCACTTTCAAATCCAGTAATCATTCTAAAATTAGTAGATATATCACTACGAGAAGGTTTGCCTGTAAATTGACTACTTCTATAATGTATTTCAGTTTCTCCATTTGGAGTTCTTACTACTATTCCTTCACCATTAGATAATCTTGGGTCAATTGTATATCCTTCCATTTCAGGGTTGCTGTCTATGTATGCTTGTGCTGTTTTAAAATTATCATCAACCATATATCCTTTTTTACTTGCTTCTACTAATTTTGCTCTTATTCTTTCTTCTCTTGTTAAATTTTCTGTATTAGGTTGTAATGCCCTTGCTAATTGTAATCCTCTCATAAAATGTTCTCTATGTTCTTTATCTTCTTCTGTATCTCCTCCTTCACTTTCTAATTGATTAATAGCATCTTGTAAATCCTTAAACTTACCACCAGTTTTTTTTTCTATCTGTTGTTTGATTAATTCTTTTGTTTTATCATTTAAATCTTGTTTTGATTTTTCTAAATATTTTTTAATTTCTTCTTGTGTAGGTGGTATATCTTCACTTGGTTTTGTATCTTTTTTATTAGGGAATATTGCTTCTTCGTGCCTTTTATATCTTTTAACATATTCTTCATAAGATAATTTACCTCTATATTCATTTCTACTCAACATTTATAATATATAATAATAAAAAAAAATTATATATTAATATATTATATGGATTTGATACAATATTTATCTCAAAGAAAAGAAAAGAAAGGTAAATTAACAAGTAAAAAGACCAAAGGTGTAGGTAAGAAAAAATTAGATAGAATACCAAGAAGAGGCAGAGGTTTCGGTCAAAGACACAGAGCATATAGAGAATATAAAAACTCAAATAAAGCAAGTGAAACTGATACAAAAATATTAGCATTATTAACAACATTAGTAAAACAAAATCAACCAACAATAGATTTATCAAAACCAGAAACATTAAATCCATTTATTGAAAGAGAAAAACAAACTTATAGTATGAAGTTTGAACCAAAAATAAAAACATTAGAGGAAAGATTAGGACAAGTAGAACAAAAACAATTAACTATGGGAGAACAAACACAACCAGAAGAAACACAAGCATTAACTATGGGAGATGAAGGTGATATAAGTTCATTCATTCAAGATGTAGAAAGTTCATTTGAAGATAAGGAACAAAAAGCAATAGAATTAGCAACAATATCAAGTAAATTAGCAGATTATGAAACTAAATGGACTGATATAGTAGAAACCCAAGAAGAATTAAAACAAGAAATAGATGATATACCAGTTGGAGATATGAGAGATGTAGCACAAGAAAATTTTAGATTACAAAATTTAGAAGTAAAAGAAGATGTATTTTCATTACAACAAGAACTACAAGAAGACTTAAACCAAGCAGGAGATTTAAGAAAATATAAAGGTTTTATAGATTTTCAAAAAAAACTATTAGGAGTAAGTGTAAATAATTTTGTAGAAGTTGATAATAGATTAGCAGGAGAATTAATAAAAGGTAAAAAAAAATTAGGAGAAGAAGCAGAAGGTTTTAAACAATTTCAAGAACTAACATTTAATGAAAAATTAGAAATACAAAAAGCAAATGATTTATTAAAATTAGATTTAGAAAAATCACAACAGAAAGAAACGGAATTAATGGAAGGATTAAATGATATAACAAGTCAATTTACTAAATTACAACAAAAAGTTTATGAAATGGAAACAAACCCAGAAAAAGCAAAAAGTCCTCCAAGAGTAGAAGTAGAAGAAATTGAATTACCTAAACCAAAACCAACAGAAGAAGAATTACAAGCAAGAAAAGAAAAGAAAGAAGCATTAAGAATAGGTAGAGAACAAATGAAAAAACAAAAAGAACGAGAAGAATTAGTAAAAGCAAATTTAACAAAACAATTAACAGATTGGGTAAAATCAACTTCCAGTTATGGTAAGACGACACAAAAAAAAATAATTGATTTATTTGGTGAAGAACAAAATAAAAAACTAATATCACTTGGAGGAAAAGACGCATATTCATTAAAAAAACAAGCAATAAAACAATTATTACAAGAAAAAAGAGGAATTGAATTTTAAATATATTTTATATATATATATGGAAGAAGAGGATAATAAAGTAGAAAAACGAAGAAAAAAAAAAGAAGTTGATGAAAAAAAATTAGAAGAGAAATATGAATATTATGGTGTATTTCCTAATCAATTTTTATTTGAGTATTATAATTTAAAAAAAAAATAATATATATATATATAATGGAAGGTCTTGGTGTTTATAGTGAAGAAACAAATATTCTTGAAGAAATAAAAAATAATAGTATGATGCCTAATTGTCTAAAAATAAAAACTTATAAAGATTATTTAGTAAATGAAAAAAAATATTATTATCCTGATGCCTTAATGGAATGGGTCGCAAGAGAACATTTAGGATTACAAAGAACAGAAGAACAATTATTTAAAATAAGAGAAGAAGCATATTATAATATGAAAAAAATAGAAGAACAAAATAGAATAGGAGAAGAAGAATGTAAAAAAATAGAAGAAGAAAATAAAATAAAAATATTATAATTAATATATGAGTTTTTTTCAAAGTGAAGCAAGTGTTCCATTAGATACTTCAATTATGTTTAGACCTCCTCAAAAATCTAATTTAGTTATGAGTAATCCATTTACATTACCACCTGATGATAATAGACCACAATATTTAAAAGATAGAGATAAGGAAGACGCAAGAGCATCAGCACAATACGATAAAGATTTAAATAAAAAAATAGATGACGACGCACAAAAAGAAACAGAACAAAGAGATTATGATAAAAACCCTATTGATTATGAAGCAAGTAAATTAATTGAAGAAGGAATAAATAAGTTTGGTAAATTATAAAAAAAAAAAAAATATTTTTTATTTTTCTGCTGTGGAGAAGTTTGACTTGCGGTGCGACAATTATAATTTATGTAATATATCATTATTTATTTCTTCTTCAAAATATAAATTTTTTTCCTTCTTAATATAAGGTAATATAACAGGTTTAATTTGTTTATTTGTTTTGTATATTTTATTAGATTTTTTTAATTGTTTTAATTCATTTCTTAATTTAGTAATTTTATCCTTCATATATATATATATAATATAAAAAAATATCATATAATATTATATGATAAGATTAAGTAGTCCTTATAAAAGTGATACTAATAAACAAACTCCAATAGAAATGTTATTAGCAAGAATGAAACAATCACAACAAGAAGAAGCAAGAGCAGATGTAAAAGAAAAAGTAGATAGACAATATGAAATGTTGAAAGCAGGTAATACAGCAGTAATGTTAAGAAGATTACATAATAATAAAATATCAGGTGATTTAAGTAATATAAGTAGTAAAACTCAACCAACAGCAGAATTAGATAATCAAGGTTTAATGAAAATAAAAACAAAAAAAGATTTTCAAGAAGAAGCAGAAAAAAAATATAATAAAGATTTAGCACAGAGAACTATTGATTGTAATAGAGGAGCATTAACAGCGTGTGGATATGTAAGTAAAAAAAAAATAACAATAGATAGTATAGCAAATGATTTATCAATTGAATATAATAAAAAAGCAACAGATTTTAATACTAAATTAAAATCACAAACAAAAAAAAATCCATTAACAATCAGTAGTGATTTAATAATAGACCCTGAAACAGGAAGAATAGTAAATAATCCAGTAGTAATTAATTTACAAAATCAAGAAAAATTAAAAGAATTAATGAACCAAAGAACAAGTAGCGATGCTTATAAAATAGGACAAGAAATGAAAGAACGAGAACAAAATATAATTAATATAGGAAATCCTAATGTAGCAAGTGATAAACCAACAAATAAAGGTTTAATTAAATACGGACAATTTATGCTTCCTCAATCAAAAATAAATGAATTAGAAAAAACAAAAAAAACTAATCCAACATTATATTATCAACAATTAAGAGATTTAGCAAATATAAAACCAGAAAAACCAAAATCAAAATTAACACCATTACAACAGAGAAGTTATGAGGATGTTAAACGAGCATTTGAAACAATACCAGAAAGCAATATTGATAAAATATTTACTTCCTAACCGCACCGCATTCAAACCTTCACACCAGCAGATTTTAAAATATTTTTTTTTTATTTTAATTTTCAAAATTGATTTTTAATTTTAAATATATAAATGGAAAATAAATATCAAGAAGGAAAAATATATAAAATTGTATGTAATATTACTGGTGAAATTTATATAGGAAGCACAATACAAACATTAGAAGAACGATTAGCAGTTCATAAAAGTATTAAGGTAAAATGTAGAAGTAATAAAATATTAGAAAAAAATGATTATAAAATAGAATTAATAAAAGATTATCCCTGTAATAATCTGTGGGAATTAGAAGAAGAAGAAGCAAAATATATTAGAAATAATAAATGTATAAATAGAAATATACCTCATAGAACATATCAAGAAAGATATGAAGATAATAAGGAAAAATTTAAAGAATATCAAAAAAAATATAGAGAAGAAAATAAGGAAAAATTAAAAGAATATGAAAAAAACAGAAAGAATAAAAAAGAAAGAAGTGAAAATATGAAAAAATATAGAGATGATAATAAGGAAAAATTATCTAAACAAAAAAAAGAAAGAGTTGAATGTGAATGTGGTTCAATAGTCAATAGAGGTGAATTATCAAGACATAGAAAAAGTAAAAAACATATTAATTTAATGAAAGAAAAATCTACATAATATATATAGGAATGCCTCACGAGAAAACAAGGGGTGATATATTTATAGCAATAAGAAGTAGAGATTTAATATCAACGGCACAACAAGATTATAATAATTCAGGTAGATTTAATTTGTTTGAAAATATAATAGCAAGTGATGATGAGGTATTAGGAGTATCACTAATATCGGCGACCATACCAAATAGTTTTTTCAATTTATCAAATAATAATTCAAATAATAAAATAAAATTTAAGGAAACAGGTGATACTGATTTTACTACATTAACAATACCAAGTGGTTCTTACGATATATTAGAATTAA
>Ga0181396_1000252_pt1 | contig 12131 bp, 15 predicted proteins | sample 19SPOviralmetaG_FD_130125 | JGI IMG/M metagenome (GOLD analysis project Ga0181396, IMG submission 130125) | Marine viral communities from the oligotrophic San Pedro Time Series (SPOT) site, San Pedro Channel, CA, USA - 19 SPOT_SRF_2011-01-11 | ecosystem: Environmental > Aquatic > Marine > Strait...
GTCGTGTCTGACGGATTCTCGCGCGTCTCTCCGGGATTCGCGTCGTGTCTATACGGGTTTATGGGTGTGTCTCTCCGGGATTACGGTCTGTCTCTCCGGGATTACGGTCTGTCTCTCCGGGATTCGCGTCGTGTCTATACGGGTTTATGGGTGTGTCTCTCCGGGATTACGGTCTGTCTCTCCGGGATTCGCGTCGTGTCTATACGGGTTTATGGGTGTGTCTCTCCGGGATTACGGTCTGTCTCTCCGGGTGTGTCCATGGGTCTATAGTGTCTGTCCGGGTGTATCCCCGGGTTGTCGGTCTATACTTAACGGGGGTATCTGTGATTTATAGGGGGGTATCTGTGATTTATAGTGGGTATCTGTGATTTATAGGGGGGTATCTGTGATTTATAGGGGGGGTATCTGTGATTTATAGGGGGGTATCTGTGATTTATAGGGGGATCTGTGATTTATAGGGGGTATGGTGGTTAATTATCGAAACTATCGAAACAAAAAACGCTTTCATATATTTGAACTCGAGTGTGTCTCTCCGGGTAAATCCACAGGTTTGTGCTCAATATACATACACACGCTTTTCGTTTGTTCGAGAGTTCGTTGCATTTGACGCAGGTAGTTCTCACGCTCCCCTGAAAGCGAGCAAGTTGTTGCTAATGCGCATGGTATTCCAGTAACCGCTCGTTCATTCTCCGAAATGTTGATTGCGGATGTGACGCTGGAACGACTTACATTCAATGTCGCGGTCTCGATCTCAATGAAATGTTCCTCTCTTGCGAGTACCTGCGATCTCGTCCAAACTTTTGGTACCACTTCCAAAATCTCGACGTACCAATTGTACCAACCTCCGTTGTCGTTTATGAAGTGATGAACCTTTTGTTTGCTTAATTTCCCTTCACATGACGATTTATGTTGTCCCAATCGACGCCATATCCTACTCGTTGAACCAACGTAACAATCTTTCACTTTCGGATCCATACAGAACAACCGGTAAATCACACGTTTGCTACAAACGTTGCTACATCCATCACGTCGTGTGCGTTTATTAATATGCTCGATTAGATTATCGTAGCTTCTTCCCATGTTTTAAATAAGCCTTTTAAATATATACATTCTAAATCCTTTTATGCACTCGCTCAACAAATGCTTCCGTGATACTCCTTTTATTTCTCGTTCATCGCTTCGTTTTTGTCTCTCTCTCCATTTTAGCATGTAACTCCGACATCTCCGTACGTTGTTCCGCTAATTGACGCTTGATAAGGTACAGTTCGCTTCGAAAGCGCTCTCTGAAGTTTTTTCCAGGAACAACTTTTCAACAAATAATATACAAAAATGTCTTTGTATTTGTTTTTATTCCAAATACTAATTGTAACAATAGTGCAATTCGCCTTGGCTGTTGTAAAAATATTCGACACATTGATCAGTGTTCTCGTGCCCGCTACGCGGGCGGCCGCTAATTGCCCCTTCGGGGCAATGCGGCTCATAATATTCTTTAAACTCGATGTCACACAACGTGCGTAGGTAATGGTACGCGCGATAGTGGTACCCGCTGCCGATCAGCATCATAAGTCGAACTTCCATTACGGATTTCAAGTCCGGGCGATACATGAGCATGCACTCTTTGTTGTCCGTCAAAAAGTCAAAAAACGTGTCAAGCGCACGTGTCTTGAGCAGACCACCATCCACTTCGACGAACTTTCCCAATTCCTCGAAGTGGTGCGTGAACATCGTGTTGAACTCGGAAGCAGTCCGCATTTTGCTTGCAGATAACCAACGGTCCTACGTTCTTTAAGTGACCGCCACGACGCTCGCTTCGCTCGCTTCGCTCTCCGAACGTTTGTTTCGGGAATCCTTTTTTTGAAATAATATAATACAAATTCTTTTTCAAAAACAAAAAACTATTTCATTTGTATTTTCAGGAGAAGGTATTTCCGGTACCCAACAACACATCGGAATCTAATATTTCTTCGGGGACTCGCTTCTCAATCAAGGCCATCCGTTCGCACAGGTACTTCTCCACATGTAACTTAACTTCTACAGGGAGCGTTTGAATCGCAAGATGGAACCCCGCGCGGGCCATCCCGAGGTACGCGTCTTCGTTTGCCGCGTCCGTCCTTTGCATGACATCGGTGGGAACGTACAAATCGTCCAGTTCGTCGTCAAAAGGAACCGTCTCGATCGACAATGCAATCTTGTCGATTGTATGGGTCCAAAACGCAATCCATCGTTGCGTCGAGTCGCTCTGCTCGAATCCCTGTGTGAAGTTCATTGGTTGTTGTTTGTTGTTGGAACGGTTAGTGGTTGTTCTTGGTAACCAACGGTCAAACGCTCTTTAAGTGCTTGATTAAAAAAACGGAACGATACCCGTACCGAGAATAGCTTTCGATAATGGACGTGCGCCGAGCAACGTGTGTAACAGGACGTCTTTTGTGAGGTACGTTCGATCGTCCGGTGCGTTCTGATGGTAAATAGCAATGACCTGAGTGATGGTGTCACTGAAGTGACAAGAGGGTTCGAACGTCATCTCCCACTGAGGGGCTTGATAGACACCTTGTCGTCGGTCGAGGATACGATCTCGGGTGCGTCGGTTGGCCCTCGCCTTACCTACGAATTCCCAGCCGCGTTTGTTGTTCTTCTTGAACATGTAAAACGGAGTGTTCACTGCTTGGTCAAACAGATGATCCATCTTACCGGTTCTCTTCTGGCCACTGTAAATAACCGTGTTGGTTCCCCACGTGTCAAACTTACGATCGGGGGCCCAGAAAAGAGCAACAGGAGACTGTGCGTTCATTTTTTGTTGGAGTTTTCGTTGGTTTGTTTGTTTGTCAGTGTCTTCCTTTTTGGTTGCTCTTGTCCTTACGTCGTCTCGCCGTTTAAGTTGTTATTTCTTTTCGAAAACAAAAAAACTCATTGTATTTGTTTTCGAGAACGAACTTGAGGGTCGTCCAAAAGCCATCGGACACCGTCCTTTTTGACGAGATCACTTAATAATTCATTGTAACGGAAACACTCCATTACGTCCTCATTTGTGTCGTACCAATAACCGCGAGATGATGGTACCATTTCATACGGCAATACAAACACATTCCTTTTTTGGTCCAATTTATATTTATCCATCATCACTTCCGCCAAGTTATGACCTCTCAATCGCGTGTCAATAAAGTCGATGTACTCAAATTGCCGAGAGTTGTCGTTGCATTTAGACACGACGTCTTTCATGAGCATTAAACCAACAATCAACTTCTTATTTTTTCGTATAATTTGTAGTTGTTCATCGTTTAAGATGTCCTTTAATTTCTTTTCGTTCGATCTCACGTAACCGTCGGAATAGTTACAAAGCGCTAGAACCCACATATCACTCATTTTCGAAAACAACGTGGTCTTATCCGGTCTTTTAAGAATGTAGTTTTCGAAAAACTCGTTCAATACATCGAACGAAAGCATGCCGGGTACATTATAATTGTTAGAATCTTTAATCTTGATGAACAAAGCGTCTCGAAACACAAACTCGACCATTTATACAATAGCGTTTTTTTGTCTTTAATAGCTGAACAATTCGTGTGTCCGGTATGTCCGGTATGTCCGGTCGATATGAACAAAGTTATATATATTTTATAAGTTTTTTTAAAATAGTTTGTGAAAAACACCCGGACAACCCGGACAATCCGGACACTTAAAAATCGGTGTCGATTTCCGCATTTTGTAAAACACGGTATCCTTCGAAAACACCTCTGTATTTGACACCATCTATCTTTTTCTGATCCTGGAACCGAACACCCAATACCCGTTCGAGGCGGGTATGTTGGCTGGCTTTCAATGCGCTCGCGCTCTCTGAAGTTTTTTTCAAAACAAAAAAAACTATTTGCTATATTTACATTTCCAAACTCGAGTCGAAGAACAAATGCTCCTGTGTGATCGCCTTTTGAACGCTCTTCCCTTTATGAATCTCGCGCATGTACCGCTCGATGACATCGAACATAACGTTCAGTCGGTATTCGAATTCTTTGACCTTTGATTTCTTTATCGTACATACTCCGTTTTTGTCGTACCCGAAACAGGACGTCACCTTCTTCCCATCGGATCCGATGTAATCATCTGGGTTGAAACGTACAAATACGATGGGGGTGTGTCCGAAATCTTGATACAATTCACAGAGTCGTTTGTTGTCACACGTCGTGTCGTACTCCTTGTGTTGGTTCTCGTCGATTTCAACAATCAAGACTTGGTCGCCGAAATGACAGTACATATCCGGACGTCGTCGGGATGCGCAATCCATCGGAGCAAAGTCGTAGCGCTTGTCGCAAATCCACGTGACGTCAGGGAACCGCTCTTTGACGCGCGTTACGACGTGTATTTCTTTGATCTTGTAATTGCGCGAGACGGGTTCGTCGGGGTACGCATGCATGAAGCATAAACGACAAAATCCCTTGTATTTGATTCCTGTAATGAATGTCTCGCATCCATTTGTGATACAACGTTTGTTTTTGACATCAACCATTCCGGGCTCGGCGTGTTGACTACAGTACCGCCCTTGTTTCGATCCTTCTATATTGAAGTTGGGTCGTTTGTTACAATCTTCATGCGCACAAAGTTTGTTTTTAACATCAACCATTCCGGGTTCGGCGTGTTGACTACAGTACAAGGGTCGTTTCGATCCTTCTGTATTAAAATTGGCATGTGTGTTACAATCTTCATGCGCACAACGTTTGTCTTTCACGTTTATCATTCCAGGTTCGGCGTGTTGACTACAGTACCGCCCTTGTTTCGATCCTTCTGTATTGAAGGAGGGATGTTTGTTACATCCGTCGTGTTCACACCGCCTTGAAGTGACATTAACCATTCCGGGCTCGGCGTGTTGACTACAGTACAAGGGTCGTTTAAATCCTTTTATATTGAAGTGTGGTTGTTTGTTACAACCTTCATGCTCACAATGTTTGTTTTTAACATCAACCATTCCGGGTTCGGCGTGTTGACTACAGTACCGCCCTTGTTTCGATCCGATCGTATTATAAACGGATTGTTTGTTACAACCTTCATGCTCACAATGTTTGTTTTTAACATCAACCATTCCGGGCTCGGCGTGTTGACTACAGTACAAGGGTCGTTTCGATCCTTCTGTATTAAAATTGGGTTGTTTGTTACAACCTTCATACTCACAACGCCTTGAATTGACATTAACCATTCCGGGCTCAGCGTGTTGACTACAGTACAATGTTCGTTTCGATCCTTCTGTATTATAAACGGGATGTTTGTTACAACCTTCATGCTCACATCGCCTTGAAATGACATTAACCATTCCGGACTCGGCGTGTTGACTACAGTACCGCCCTTGTTTCAATCCTTCTATATTGAATAGTGGTCGTTTGTTACAATCTTTATACTCACAGTACCAACCCATGTTTTACAATATATTAAGAAGGTCTTAAAGTGAATAACATGTTGATTAGGTTGTTGCAGCGCAAAGCGAAGCTGCGCGTTCCATGAAACTTTTTTACTCGTGTGAAAAAAAAACAAGATATATACAAAAAGAAATTTTCAAAACAAAAAACTCTTTCCATTATATTTTTCAAGCAAATGGATTGCCGGTACCAAAGACAATATCGGTATCAACAACGTCGTCGGGTAATCGTTTTCGGGACTCAATCAACCGATTGACAATATATTGCTCAATGACAATACGAACTTCGGAGGGCAAAGATTGGATCATCATATGAAAGCCTGATCGTACAGCTCCCAAATACTCTTCGATAGAACTCGACCCCGTTTTAACAAGGACGTTTTGAGGGATGTACAGCTCATTGCTTTCTTCTTCAAATGACGCATCAGGTACGATTTCGATATTGGACAACATTTTGTCGATGGCGTGCGTCCAAAACGCAATTAGCTTCTCATTGCGTGTTGAAGCTTGGAAACCCGTTTCGAAGCTCATGGTGATTGAATTTAAAGACGTTTTATTGTTGTTTGTTTGTTTGTTGGCTTTGGTGTGGTAACCAACGGGGTCGTGTTCTTTAAGTGTTCCGAGAATCCTTTTTTTGAAATACAATTGAAAGTTTCTTTTTTCAAAACAAAAAAAAACTTCTTCTCATTTACGCGAGAATGAACGCCACTACCTTTCCGATATTTTTCGCATCGACAACTTCACGACTTTTGATGGGTACGTCTTCGTCGAAGATGACAATCAGGTCGTGAACGGCTTTGCTTATTTGAATGGAGTTGACTACACAGGTGCTCTCCAGTCGGGCGGCGATGTTCACGTCGTTTCCGACGACGGCGAATCGTGGTATGTCGGTCCCCACTATACCCACCGATACATGTCCGACATGTATTCCTATTCGTATGGACACATCGACGTCGCTTGCTATTTTGAGCATGGTATTTGCAAAGTCTATGATTGACCGTAGCGTTTCCACGGTACCCTCTTGAGGCCCCCGCCGTTCTTGTTTATCGAGAAGAGACGTTACAAAGTAGCAATCGCCGATTGATTCGATTTTTTGCAATTCTTGGAACTCGTCCAACGCTTTGTCGTACTTCTGGTACAACGTGTCTAACATTTGAACGATGTCTCCCGGGCTGGTGGTCCTGCACATGACGGAATACTCGACAATATCGCTGAACAGTACGAACACTTCTTCGACGTGTACACTGTTGAATCGCAAAATTCGTTTGATGAAGTCGTCCGAGAAATGTCGGCAGTACACCCGCTCGCTCATCGAAACCGTCGACCTTTGTATAACGTTTTTGTCGGATAGAATGTGGTCGATCGCACGTTTCAGCTCCCTCAACAAGAAGTTTTTGGATTCGGGTATCATGTGGTTGAACGAGCTGAAAACCTTGAGGTCTTCGTACGTGACGTTGTGTTTGTACAAGGTGAGGACGTAGTCCTTGTAAACGATTAACGCAAAAAAGAGTCCTTTCACAATAATCTCGTTAATGGACGTAAACATGAGATAGGTGGTGATGGAAACTAGGTCCATCAAGAACAACGTTTCGGTAATTCCAATACCGACCCAGCTGTAAATCAACAACGTAATACAAAGCACCTTTTGCTTAAACATGAGGTACACGTTCCCTAAATACAAGGCGTACATGAGCGCGTAGAACGTGTACAATAAGTAAGCATTCCACGGAAACGATTGGACGATCATGTGTAAGGTGTGCATGCATAGTTCCAAGCGGATGTTGGTCTTGAGATCCACACCAATCACCGTGCCAAACGTGTGCAGAATGAGCGGAGACGAGAAACACCAACTCAAGTTCTTAACGAAGGTGAACGTCCGCATGGAGATACGTCGAGTACACATGGTGAGCATAATGGCTTGTATTTTGATCTCCGATATAACCGTCAGATTGCTGCGCACTTTGAAGTCGGTGTATTTGCTAAAATAAAGACAAGCGCACAAATAACTAAGGAAGAAGGTGGCTTCGTAGGCGACGATGTGTATCAGTTGCGCGTCAAATTCGTTGCCGTCGTCCGCGTCGTGTTGGTGGTGTTTGATACACAATAGGAGGCTTGTTATGGGTACGAACAACTTTCCAATCATTGTATTGTTATTATATAGACTTTAAAGTAACAATGAACTCTGCAACAGAGATTGATCTTATCGGTCTTATTGAAACATCCACAAGTGATCGAATGTTAAACAAATACTTCGAATATAACAATGTGAGTATTTGCTTGATTGACATCGTTAATTTCTCCAAGTGGTGTAGAAGGTATAGCGCGAAAGACGTTGTTAAATCGATGATTTTGTACAATACGTTAATCAACAAACACTTAGAAGAGTTCGATTCACTGACCAAAATCGAATTAGTCGGGGATAGTTGTTTGATTGTTGGTGGTATGGATAGATTCGAAAGTATGGATACGAATACAGAACAAACTCGAACTCGAACGCATGTTTGGGACATGATACTTTTTTGCAAGAGATTACTCCAGTCAAACATGAAGGTGGACGTTTTCCAATCCGAACTGGTGTCGTTGCGGATTGGAATTCATATCGGTGATGTATTTGGAACGTTCATGGAAAACCCTTTCAAATTTCAGATGTATGGTAATCATATAAACACTACCAGTCGTCTTGAGACCTCCTCTTTCCCGGGAGTAATACACGTGAGCGACAAGGTGATGTCGATACTGCGAAAACATCCGACGATGGAAGAGTTGGATTACGGCATCACAACCACCAAACAATTTAAAGGCACCGGGGAGATCGACTGTGCGTATCTGACCATCGTCTCCCGTTCAATCCTTGTTATAGACGACATGAAGTGTCGTCTATGTATTATTAGTCAATATCTTCTAAATACTAACCAGGATATCGAATTTTGCTCCGATTTTGAATCGGGAATCGAGATGCTCAAAAGTAAGATATACGACATCATTGTGATAGGACTTGAACATCCGTATGAAAAAATGGAATTCGTTGTCGAAAAGTTACGTATCTTTCGTGTGTGGGAAACGACTCATCGCGCACGCATGCAAAACATCGTCGCGGTAACCACACACACAAGCAATATCATACCGACGGATACATCATTGTTCAATAAAATTGTAACTATGAACGAACTGCAGCACATTGACCACTTTGCTAAGAAGAAGAAGATGAAGAAACGGTTTGGTTTTTTTTAAAAGTTACCGGTACCCAACAACACATCGGAATCCAATATTTCTTCGGGGACTCGCTTCTCAATCAAGGCCATCCGTTCGCACAGGTACTTCTCCACATGTAACTTAACTTCTCCAGGGAGCATTTGAATCGCAAGACGGAACGTCCTTTGCATGACATCGGTGGGAACGTACAAATCGTCCAGTTCGTCGTCAAAAGGAACCGTCTCGATCGACAATGCAAACTTGTCGATTGTATGGGTCCAAAACGCAATCAATCGTTGCGTCGAGTCGCTCTGCTCGAATCCCTGTGTGAAGTTCATTGGTTGTTGTTTTTCTTGGAATGGTTAGTGGTGGTTGTTGTTGTTGGTAACCAACGGTCCAACGCTCTTTAAGTGCTTTCTCATTTTTTATTAACAATTATCAAAAAATGAACGAAACCGTCTCGGTACAGCATCGCGGCGAAAAACGACCGCGTAACCACGCGTTGTACAACACGTCCAACGGGAGTGTGTTTTATTTCAATAAAAACAAAGCCACGAACGAACGACAGAAACGGTACGTTACCACCGAATGGTGGAAAGAAAAGCAGTTCAAAAACAATTCAAACACTTCAAAAAACAACCACACGAGCCTCACGAACAAGGACATGAACCTCCTGAGAACGTACTACGCGTTTGGCTACAACGCAAGTTTGAGCAACGATATCATCCGAGGTTACAAAAAGGACAAGAGCCGCTTCCCCACGATGCAAGCGTTCGAAACGAACCTTCGTGGTGGCGGTGGGCCTAAAAAACGCGCCCGTCCATCTTGGATGCGTCCCGCAGCAGCAGCAACAACAACAACTAAAAAGCCCAACAACAACTTCCTGTGGTACAATGTGAACGGTCAGTACATCAATCGTAATGAAGAAGAATCCCAATTGTATTAAAATAATAATTATGCTGAAAACGAAGCGCCCCAATACGCTGCTTGATTAAAAAAACGGAACGATTCCCGTACCGAGAATAGCTTTCGAGCCGCATTGCCCCTCTGGGGCAATTAGCGGCCGGCCGCGTAGCGGGCACAAGGGACGTGCGCCGAGCAACGTGTGCAACAGGACGTCTTTTGTGAGGTACGTTCGATCGTCCGGCGCGTTCCGACCTGAGTGATGGTGTCACTGAAGTGACAAGAGGGTTCGAACGTCATCTCCCACTGAGGGGCTTGGTACGCCTCCAAAGGAGGCGCGCGCCCCGAAGGGGCGTACACACCTTGTTGTCGGTCGAGGATACGATCCCGCACGCGTCGGTTGGAGGACGGCCTCTTGAACGCCAAAGCCTGTGTTAGACGGTAATTCTTTTTCGAAAACACAAAAAAAACTCATTGTATTTGTTTTCGAGAACGAACTTGAGGGTTCGACGGTTCCAGGTAGGGTCGTCCAAAAGCCATCGGACACCGTCCTTTTTTGAATTCATTGTCACTGAAACACTCGATTACGTCCTCATTTGTGTCGTACCAATAACCGCGAGATGATTTTAAGCGTACATTTCACGCAATTGAACGCCGTCCTTTTCGAATTCAAAACACAACAACTATTATCGAGCCGCTTCGGGAGAAGCGGCGGTGAATGGCGGCCGAGGCGAAGCCGAGGAGGGCGGCCTGAAGAGGCGGTCTTCTTGGTGTGGTTGATGCGTTTGTTCAGGAGTTAATCATAACCAACCCAATTATAGTGAAAGAATGTATCACTTAACGCAAAATATAAGTAAAATAACGCACCGCCTTTGATAGATAAAGTTGTTAACATCAAACCCAAAGTTAAAAATAAACTCTGTTGAATACTTGTTGGACGACCACTACCCAAATTCTTAACATTCAAAAAGGGAACATATTTGGATAATATAACAGACACTAACCAAACTCCTAACATGACACTATAATCTAATTTGTGCAAGTTTACTAAATGTGAGATAACAACATTGATTAGAAATGTAGCTAAAATCAGAAGTAGTATGTTCTTTTTATTATTTCCACCTTCAATAAATGTACACATACTTTTTAAATCCATACGGGAGAGCTTCCTATCCGAAGTGAATGACATAGAAAATACAGTTCTTTCTGAGCTATCATCATTATTTGGAGGAACTTGATGCTCTGTAACACCTCCTTGAAACAAAATAGCATCACCTGGGTGTGTGTCAAATGAAATTACTTCGTTTTCTTTATCTTTATACTGAAATGGACTTATATTTCCAGAACGTTTAACACAAATTATGATATTGTAAATTGTGTCTACGTTTCGGGGATCTACATGCCAAAGATGTTTGGAATCTTTACCGTGATATGTGTAAAAGCTCTCATGATCATTTTTGAATTGATATAATTGTTTACCTATTTCTTGTTCAAATAGTTGTTTTGATTTTTTAATAATATCTTTAACTATTTTACGTTCATTCTCATTAAATGTTTTACAACATTTTAAGGTGGATGTATTTGTTCGTGTAAAACCATAAATATCGGATTTATCAGGGACGAGCTTCATAGATTGTAGAGAATTTACTTCAGTCTTTGTAAGAAATTGTTTCTTAAAACAGGCAAATGGTTTCAGCTTATCTTTATGATTTAACGAGTCTCTGCGTCGTGACATGTTCAATATTCTTCGTACATAATTATGTCCATACAAGTTCATTATACCTGACGAATCTAAACTAAAAAGAGCTAAAAAAAACAATACAATAACAACAAACTGTTCATTAATATTCGTTGGAATCTTTGGAATTTTCATTCTTAATTTTACGTTATAAAATAATGGAGTATTGTGCGAGGGCGGCTTGTAAGGCGGTCTAATACAACTCCCTTCGTGAAAGAATGAGCGCCAAGTCGCGAGGACTCATAAACCGCTTGGGTACGCTCGAGATCGTTTCACATTTGTTTCGAAACTCGTTCATGATGAACACCGCGTTTTTGGAGCTGACTTTTTCGAATCGGTTGTGGAACGTGCGGTACCGAGGCCAGTTCTTGTTGAAAAACGTTTTGCGCGCGCCCCTTTGGGTCGTACGAATCTCATCAACGATGGCGTCTGTGAAAAAGGACGTTTGCAAGTGAACCATGTTTCTTGTTCTTTACATTCGACGTTCTTTAAGTGGATTCGTGCTCGCCTCAAGTAGGACTTTCACAAACGGTAAAGCCATGCGCAACTGCTGTAGTTCGGTCAGAGACTTCGTGTACTTGAAAATGTTTTTGGAATCGTTTTTCAATATAGCTTCGTCTAATTTTTTTTGTTGTTTTTGTCGAGCTTCTTCGATCCATTTCGGATTCTCGGCTTTAACAGCCCAAGCAAGAGAGCGGATCAACTGGAGTTGAGAATACCCGTATTTTCTTTTCATGTAGGCGCTAAGCACCTCGTACATCTTTAACATTGTTGTTGTAGCCGCTCCAGAAAAGCTGCAATTAGTTAAACTAATTACACTTCTTCTAAAGGCCCTGGAGCGCAGGCCTTAGTGTTAGTAAAATGTTTTTACAAGACACTAATAAGAGTCATTCATCGACTCTA
>Ga0181396_1000258_pt1 | contig 11944 bp, 9 predicted proteins | sample 19SPOviralmetaG_FD_130125 | JGI IMG/M metagenome (GOLD analysis project Ga0181396, IMG submission 130125) | Marine viral communities from the oligotrophic San Pedro Time Series (SPOT) site, San Pedro Channel, CA, USA - 19 SPOT_SRF_2011-01-11 | ecosystem: Environmental > Aquatic > Marine > Strait...
AGAAATTTTAGTCTGTCCACCAATAGAAACATAGCCGTTCGTATAGAACGACATCATCTTTAAGAACTCGCCTTTGTCTAGGTTGTTTTTCTTTAGGGCCTCTTCAAGAAGGGCTAACTCTAAGTTGGCTTCTTCCTCGCCACCTAACTCTTTTACAGATAAACGCATACGCGCCTGCAAACCGTCTAAGGTATCAGCTAGTACCTGACCATAACGACCTTTATTATCTAAGAATTTTTCTAAACTTTCTTCTACTTTACGAGCGCGAGTAGTCCCGCTTCCAGCAATTACTTCTGTGCTTTCTAGAAGGTTCAGCTTACCCTCTCGCTTGTAGGCTAGTATAACATCCATTGCTATGTTACCTATCTTTTCTGCTATGTCAGGGTTTTGTACAGCCCGAAGTGCTGCCTCCTGATATTTGATAGGTACATTATCAGTTAACTTAAAATCACCCTCATCCCCTTCAAACAAACTTTGTTTTTTATTTCCTTGTGCATTACTGGCGCGACGAACCTCTATTCGTTGAGCTAAGGCAAGAGCTTCTGCTGAGTTTGCTCCTGTTACAGCATCCTGCTGAATAGCATTTTGCATCTGTTTAGCACGAGATAATGCTCCTGCCGACATAAGATTAGCTTTTTCTTGTTGAACTTTTTGGTTCCGTCTTACACCCGCTATAATAGCAGAACCACCATCAAAGCCAGCGCCAAATATACCCTCAACTACTGCCGACACTGCTACTCTGGATTTATCTATTGGCTTTTGGCGCGCATCTTCAAGAGAACTTACTTGACCATCTTTTAATTCTGTTAAAGCCTCAAAGTTTTGTTGTTCAACATTTCGACTCCCACCTACAACAGCACCAGCGCCACCTCCAGCTAAAATCTTTTTAATAGCAGCGTTTCTTAAAGTAGCCTTACGTAGTATGTATACAGCAGACTTACGAATACCTGTTTGTGCAGCTAAGCCTGTTCCAGCAGACGCTATACCACCACCTGCTACTAGCGCAGCCCCTAATGTTAAAGCAGTAGCGGGGTCAGTCATAGAGTACCACACACTGTCTGCTATTTTTGTAATATTTTCACCGGCACTTAAAGAAGCATCACCTACTTCTGGTTCGTCCGTTGTAATACGAGAAAAAAGTTCTCCGAATTGCTGCCTACCCTCATCGCCAGTTTCCATTAGCCAGTTGGTTTGCATAGCCAAGCCAGCATAACTATTCAGCATATACCTATAATGATTTGACAAAAAGCGTTCATAATATTCTTGGTCTGTTTCGTCCTCCAAGCGTTTCCCTTGTGAGGTACGTCCTGTATAGTATTCTTCTAAAGAACTCATAAACTCTTTGTCTTTGTAAAGAGAAGGTGTAATTTTTTCCCTTTCTTCTTTGCGTTGCTCTAGTGTTTTTGGAAGGTTTGCCCGAAACGATGCACCTGTTTTTAAACCCATATCCGCTAAGTTACGTTCAATTAGCGAAAGCTCCGGCTCCGGTTCAGGCAACCCTTCAGGTGGCCCTTCGACTAAAGCTTCAGGGGGTGCTTCTTCTACAGGCTTAGGCTCAGGCTCGGCAGGACCAGCCATTTCTTCTGCTTCAGGCAATCCTTCAGGCGCACCTTCGTCCAAACTTTCTGGATCAAGTTTATCTTCTGCGTCCCAGTCAATTATGTCTGTTGACTTTTCAGGTAACTCTTTATCCAGACTTTCTGGATTAAGTTTATCTTCTGCGTCCCAGTCAATTATGTCTGTCATTATTTTATAATGGCCTCATATACTTGCATTACAATATTATTGTAATCCGAATTTGTTTTAGGCACAAAGAACCCTACGTTTACCCGTTCAGCAATATCTTTATACAGGATAGAATTTTTAATTGCGACCTTATCCGTCAAAGTTTTTGCAGTCGCAATAGATTGATTTAACGTTTTGGAATTACTGTTACGCATTAGACTAACAAAAACATTTAGATTAGATGCACCTTTCCGTGCTGTTTCAATATACGCCATTTTATCTGAACCAAGACCAGATTGACCTTTCAAAGCATCAACTGCTTGTCGCTCTGCCAGATTAGCCTCTGGACCACCAACAGCTTTCCACGTACTATAAAAAGCTTCTTTAGCTAACACCATCGGCCCATCTATTTTTCCTTCCTTAGTGCTAGATGCTCCTACCACCTTTCGACGATAATCTTTTCTTGCAGAGCTATTGTCTCTTAAATCTTTATAAAGAGATTTAGCATATTCTGGTGTAAACTTAGCGCCTTGCTCTCCGTCAGGTTTTCTTTTAGCTGCCGCTATTTGTGCAACACGTTCTAGTTTGGAGTCTATCTCCGCTTCGATTTCAGCTTTTTCTTCAGGTGTCTTAGCGTTATCGGCGGCTATACTAAGGATACGAATGTCATTATCAAGGCTGCCTTTTTCAGGTTTATCTCCCGCTCTTTTTTCTTTAATGAAATTGGCGCGTGCTGTAGCTGCTTTTTCTGTATATTCAGCTTTCTTATCGGGATCAGTTTCAGCATCAGCCATCCTCGTAAGCCTTCTATGCTCTTCAGCATACGTCTCAGTAGAAACTGGTTGAACAATATTCATCTGGCCTGTCATAGTAGGCAACGTTTGAGTAACAGGCTTAGTCATTAAGCCAAGCTTTTCAGCCTCTTTAATACCTTCTTCTCGTTGTGTCCTAAGACTATCTGGAACACCATCTTTATACATACCTTTAAGAAGAGGGTTCCCTCTAAACTCAGGTTGTTCTGACAAAAAGGAAGGCAGACTCCGTTGCTGTTGCGAAGCTGGCATCGCTGCGCGCGCGAGATCGTCTAAGACTAATGGTGTGTTAGGATCAAGGTCTATTTCGATACTACCAATTAGCTCATCAACAGTGCGTCCACCTTTTAGCATACCATCTATTTTTTGTATGACCCCGCTTACTGCTGTTTTAGTAGGGTACTTTCTAAAAATGTTGCCCGCTATAGCTTTTGCTTTTTGATCATTTACACCAGCAGAGCTAAGGGTTTCTGCTAGTGCGCTTATAGATTCAACAGCAATTTGTTTATTCTTATTATATTCTTTTTGATGTTCTCGTGCAAATTCCATAGCTTTGTCAATACGTTTTTTAGCATCTTCTTCAGCTTTGTTAATACGTGCATCTTCTTGGGCTGCGAAACTAGCAGCACCTGTTGCTACACCTTTAAATGCTTCAGCAGCAATTAAACCCCACGACATACTTATCTCCTTGCCATTAAGCTAGCTGGTTCAGTAACCGGAGCCTCTTCAGCTTCCGGCTCTTCCTCAAGCTCTACATCATTCATATCAGAAGCTACGTACTCATCTTCTTCGTCTTCTGCTTTTGAAAGGGCTGCTTCAGCTACTTCAATAAAACTATCTTTAGATGCTTCTGACTTTGCCTCAAGACCCATATCAAAATCAATATCGTACAAGTCTCCAATCAAAGCAACCGTTTCAATGATAGTAGGTAGAACTAAAATACCTACGTCAATAGTATGCCTGCCTTCAGCTACACCACTTGTTACTAGAAACTCAGCAAAGTCAGACACGCGCCTACCACGATCAAGGTTAGCAGCAATACGAGGCATCATAGCAGGAGACAACAAGGCGTCCATATAGAAATCAAGGTTTTCTTCTACAGACGGTAGCTGAGGAGGCTGCTCGTATGGCTTAGCACCAAGCTCACCTGTAAGGCTAGCTCCCATTATAGGAGCGTCAAAATCTCTTTCAGTTACAGGTGCTGGATTAGGCATTAGACTTTCCTTCTTTTATTTTAGCACGGGCTTTTAGAAAAATTAGGTGTGCGCGTTGGGCAGAAGACAAACCTGTCAGGTCTGGTTCAGTAGGTTTGCTTTTAGACGAAGCCATCATACCGGAAGGTCGCACAGACCCACCCCCACTAAGGTAAAGAGGATCGTCTAAATTAATACCTGTATAACGAGCTGAGATTGCTTTGATACTTTCTGCATAAGTTCGATATGCTTTCATAACACTCTCTGGTGTATTATGCCTTGCCGTTTTTGGTTCGTCTTCTTCTTCATTTATTCGTGTCATTGTTATTCCTTGCCTATTTTATCCAAGTTTAATATTGCTTATAAATTCGACAGCGTTATCTATTAGACCACCGCCTGTCTGTGTTCCAGCAAAGGACAGAGCAGCCGACAAACCACCACCAATAGCAGAAGCAATACCTGCATCCTGTGCTGCGTCTAACCTAGCAGCTAAGTCTGACGATGCAGCATTAGCATTAAAAATAGCCGTAGCAATTCTTGTCTCTCTGTCCAAAGCATTTTCAGAAGACTCAATAGCCTTAAACATTATGTCTCTTGTAAACTGTTGGATGTTTGCATACGCTTGATTAGAAACACCTAACGCAGCAGAAGCATTAAATTCATTCTGCCTATTAAGCGCTGCCGTGTCAGCCGTTGCAATCTGCCTACGCCACTGAGCATTTGATTGTGCAATTACCAATTGGTTTTGGGCATTAAACTGATCTCTCTGATTAGCCATGTTAGTATTAAACTGGTTGATTGCATTAGTTTGACCAATGTTAAACTGAGACATAGCATTGTTTTGAGAGGAGTTAAATTGATTTACTTGCGTACTTAAGCCAGCAAAAAACTGATCTGTTTGGTTTTGACTTGTTGCATTAAACTGTTTTGCTGCATTTGTTGCAGCGGCATCTGTAAAAATAGACTGAATGCTAGACTGGGCTTTAAACATAGTTGTCTGTTGCCGGTTGCTTAGATTTTGCATGTCTACTTGCAGAAAGTTTTGGGCATTCTGTACAGCAGCTTGCTGTCTATTACTTAGGTTTGCCATATCTAGCTGAGATAGAGACGCAGCTTCAGCCATTACAAGAGCCTGTTTATTAGAAAGATTTTGTAGCTCAAAAGTATTAGCTATTCTAGAGTTTTCTAAAATAACCTGTTGCTCTGCATTAAAATTAAGATTAGCTACGTCTGCAATCTTAGCTGCATTAGCTACTCTAGCTTGAAAGGCTTGATCAAACTCTTGACCAATAAATACTGCTCGTTGTTGTGCTGCAAGCATAGCACGTTGTTGTCTATTACTCAAGTTAGTTTGTTCAAAATTAGCAAAGATACTTGCGTCAGCTTGAGCAATAGGAATGGCAGCTTCCATTGAGGCTTGTACTACAGCCTGTCCAGCTAAACTAGATGCAGATAAACCTCGTGCTGCCATAGCTGCGTTAGCTGCTCGGATAGCCCCCGAAGCCCACGCAGGTGGTTCAACAGCATCAAAGTCAGAGTATAGTTTTTCTAGTTGGCCTTGTACTGTAGCCTTTTGTGAAGGAGAAGCAGTGGCAGCTTGGATTTGTTCTGTATACTTACTAGCTTTTTCTGCATTAGCTACGGAGTCAATAAGCTCACCGTTTTGAATCTCTCTATTTGCAGGACCATCAATAAAGTTAGCCTCACCTTGAGAAGCTTCTAGTTTAGATACAGAAGACTCACCCTGTTGGGCTGCAATAATTTTTGCATCAAAATTACTTTGCTCTGCTTCCGTTTGCTCTGCGGCACGATTAATATCATTTGTAGTTTTAACTGTCTCAATCGTGTTTGCATCTTTAGCTTCAATTTCATCTACAACTTGAGTTACACCTAAACCAGAAGCATCTGCTTGTACGTCACCAGACACTTCTCCTGTACCTGCTGTAACATCTTGATCTGTAGCAGGGTCTATTGTTTCTGCTGTTACTTTAGCCGTGTCTGCTACTTCACCTTTAAGCCTGCTTTTTTCAGTCTCTTCTAAATTAATAGCAGTGGGGTCTACAGGGTCTGGGGGAGGTATAACAGGAAAGGGGTTATTCTGTCCTGAAAAAGAAGAATAGGAATCTAAAAAACGACGATCATTATCCGTAATAAACTCTTCTTGTTTACGACTAATGTTGTCATACGCTCTTTTTGCTTGTTCTGGTGTAAACTCTTTATCATTAAAATTAAAAGGCGTAGTATCAAGAAGCGTCTGTCTTTCAGCTATCTCTTCTTTCGTAAGCTTATTAGGATCAAACTTACCTATTGTTGATAATCTATCAGTATTTTTAGTAATATCTTCGGGTGTAGTAATAGGCGTAGTAATAGGCGGAGTAGTAGGTGTAGTAGTAGGCGTAGTTACAATTTGATCTTCAAGAGCCAAGTTATCTCCGCCACCATCAAAGCGTTTAATTTTTTTAACCATTCCACCATCAACAAACTTGACAACACCACCTCTAGCTGCCATCATAGTACCTACAGCCTGTTGTTGAAACTGCTCGTACTTAGCTTTAGCAGCAGGGTCTTGAGCCAGAAACTGCTGGAAACCTCCCATATCAGGACTATTATACCCAGTAGCCCGTGCAATGCGAGGCATAGCAGCATCAGAAAATTTAATGTTTGTATATGGAGCAGCCATATCTTAATCCTTATTTTTTATTTCTTTAATCGTTTGGTATATTCTTAGAGATAACCATATTACAGAAAGTAGGGACGCCACAGCCGGAAGAAACTGAAACAGCGCCCCTACAGATACAGTAATTGCAGACCAATCTACTAATGTTTTTTCTACATTATTCATACAACAACTACCCTCATACTAAATTATAGTAGTAGATTTTTCCGTAACCACCATACCCATTTGGACAATCAATGTCACTAAAAACAGGAACGATACCGTTCTTTTCATAGTAGTGCATTGTCCAGTCCCACCGACTTTTATCTTCAATGTCATGCCCAGCAATCCAGATATATCCACGCTTCTTAGATTCTACATTGCAAAGGTTTCTAACTGTAGAGGCAACACCCTGACCCGCGTAATCTTTATGTGAAGCAAAAAGACCCGGAGCAAGACCTTCAGAAATCTTTAGTCCCTGACTTAACCACCAATCTCTAATGTTACCGTACTTGTCTTCCTCTTGTTTGTTTCTGGGTACAGCAAGAGGAGAATACTTAGCTGGTCGTATAAACCTAAAGCCTACACATTTGTCACCGTCAAAGGCACGAATAAGAAAAACATCTGCTTGTTGACACGTACCTTTACATGCTGCACTTGCGCCTTCAAGAGAATACTTTTGTGTACCTGCTACAATTTTACCTGCTAGATTCTTTTTTCTAACTTCGTATAAGATTTTACCCATCTCGTCTGTAGCTGCTTGAGACAGATTTGCCATCTCGTCACCGTCAATAGGGTCTTTGTATTCAATAGCCATTGTTAATCTCTCCCAATTCGGGCAACATTAGTGACAGCCGATTGTCCTTTATAATATGTGTATCCACCTGTGGTTATTGAAGCAGGATAGCTAGTAGCTAAAGTATGTACAAGCACATTGTCCCACGTTAGTTTTGTACCGTATACATATACAAAAGGATCATCTTTACCTCCGCTACCAGTAGTACTTGCTAGATACCTCTCATATTTAAAAGTGTTTGCTCTTAGAGTCCAAAACCACGGAAAAGCACCGTGTAAATCACTAATGGCTATTGCTGGTGTAGGAGCGCCAGACGTTCTAATTGGTATACTATTATTAGTGCCTACGTCACTACCGTCTTCGTTCCACGGAGTATTCGTACCGAAGAATTGTATATCAGTTGTTGTAGTGCTTGAGGATGCAACTCTATTAACCAGTTTACTCATAGAAACTGAAGCGTCGTCATCTACAACTGTTGTTCTAAATGCGCTAAGAGCAAGTTGTCCAGATGCTGCGTATGCTGATACTGCCATAACTATTAACCTATATGATATATTGATGTTTGAGACAGAGCATACTCGTAAGGAAGTTGAGCCATAGCGTGTGATTCAATTTTATCTAAGGTTGCACCCTCTACTGACAAAGCCCAATCAATTAGATTGTCTTTTGTAATATCATCAAACGCTACAAAACCATCGGCACTTGCTTCTGGAAGAGCAGTAACAAACACACTGTCTACTGATGCGCCCGGATAATCATTATGTGTCCACGCATAAGTCCACTCTACAAACTTGACAACCTTACCAAAATCACTTTCTTCTTTTGCACGGAACTGATTGATTGTAATATTGCTGCGAACAACTTCTACCATTTTACTTGCCTTTCTTTAAGGTGTCAACCTCTGTTTTTAATTCTTTAATTGCTTCAACAAGAAGACCAATCATATTCTCATATCTTACAGCGAGATTTTCTTTACCACTATCTATGTCAGCGGTAGTATAGATAACTTCTGGTAAAACCTTTTCTACCTCTTGAGCAATCACACCAGTCATACGAACATCTGGATTCTTCTTATACGCAAATGTGTAGCCCCCAATCTGTGAAACTTTATCAAGTGCGTTCGTGATTGGCTCAATATTTTCTTTGAGACGAATATCTGAAATGCTACCAAATGCTGTAATATCACCCGTAGCTATAACAGCACCGCCATCAACTTGAAAACCAGCACCCGGAAGCCTAAACTTACTGGCGTTGGTGTCACCTATAGTAATTTCATTAGACACATCTGCTGCGGAGGCGGCTGCATCGTGTCCAATGATGGTGTTATTGCTACCAGTCGTTAGGACATCACCCGCCTGTACGCCGAGAAGTGTATTATCCGCCCCAGTCGTAACTTCGTAGCCTGCTCTATAACCAACAGCGACGTTGTAATTGCCACTACTGATATCGTTGCCAGCTTGACGGCCAATAGCGATATTGTCCGTTCCAGTTAAAACACCTACGCCGATTGCTGAATATCCAAAAGCGATATTATAATTACCAGTAGTTGCGTTGCCGCCTACATTATAGCCACCAAAAAAGTTGGCAATGCCACTGGTTAAATCGTAGCCCGCAAGACGGCCAATGCCAATATTCTTATCACCAGTTAGAACGCCACTACCAATCGCTTGTCTGCCTATAGCAATCGTGTCATCAGGAGTGGTTGCGTTATATCCGGCCCGATAGCCCAACATAAGGTTGTATGTGCCGCTGGTCAAATCGCTGCCAGCTTGACGACCAATACCAGTATTATCAGTGCCGGTCATAACACCTATGCCGATTGCTTCATAGCCGATAGCAATAGGATAGTTTGATGTAGTGGCCTGTAATCCTGCTTCGTACCCAACAAACACACCACCAGTGCCTGAAGTTATATCTTCACCAGCTTTATAACCCAATGCGGTGTTGAAGTTATCTGACCCGTCATCATTAGCTAGAGCATTAGTGCCTATACCAATCGTCTGTCCGCTATCAAGTGTTTTGGCGTCAGATAGGTCATTAAGGGCTGACACACTACCGGCAGCATTAATTCTATCATCAATAGCAGCAGAGGTCATTAACGATGTGTCATTATCAGCAAACGACTCAGCAGAAGTTTGAATCGTCCCAACAGTAACACTATCAAGAGTAAAGCCTGTGCCAATCGAAGGTGATGTGAGAGTTTTGTTGGTAAGCGTTTGAGACCCAGTAAGTGTTGCTACGGTAGAGTCAATAGCAAAGGTTCTATCAGCAGCAAGTGTGCCACCACCAGTTAAACCAGTACCAGCAGTTAATGTCCGTGATGTATATACGCCGTTTGTTACAGTAGCTGCATTACCACTTGTATCTTGATTACCAGCAGTGTTTACACCCGGTAGATTAATATTTGCAGAACCATCAAATGATACACCGCCAATTGTTCTAGCAGTCGTCAGAGTTGCAGCAGAACCCGTTGTGTTTTGGTTGCCCGCAGTATTTACACCCGGTAGATTAATATTTGCAGAGCCATTAAATGATACACCACCAATTGTTCTAGCAGTCTCAAGTGTAGTAGCAGTAGCAGCATTGCCTGTTGTATCTTGATTACCAGCAGTGTTTACACCCGGTAGATCAATGTTAGCACTACCGTTAAAAGAAACACCACCAATTGTTCTAGCAGTTGCAAGTGTAGTAGCAGTAGCAGCAAGTCCTACTGCAATGTTAGCACTACCATCAAAGGATGTTCCACCAATTGTTCTAGCAGTTGCAAGTGTAGTAGCAGTATTAGCAAGTGCTACTGCGATGTTAGCACTACCATCGAAGGAGGTTCCACCAATTGTTCTAGCAGTAGCAAGTGTAGTAGCAGTAGCAGCATTTCCTGTAATGTCAGATGAGATCGAGGCTGGTAGTCTAGCGTCGGCAACAGTACCTGTTAAACTTGTTGCTGGAAAAGATGCTGCTGTTAAAGCGCCAGCTACATTTAGAGTACCACTAATGTCTGTTGCAGTAGCATTAATATCTAGTGTAGCTGTAGTAATTTCAATTTCCGTATCTGCATCAATATCTAGCTGACCATCTGTGCTAGAGTTAATAAAAATAGCAGCATCACGAAACTGTACTTTTTTATCTGTGGCTACAAGAGTGTCTTCTCCAATGCCATCAATATATGCAGTACCATCAATATACAAATCTTTAAACTGTAAAGATGTTGTACCAATACTTAGTGTATTAGTAGTTTTAGGTTTAATTTCTGTACCCGAAACAACAAAATCTTGATTTGGTCCAGTTACAGTGACAGCACCACCTTCTGCGGCAGTGCCATCATGTGTATGACCTGACGTACCAAACGCACTTACGATGGCATCAAACTCACCATCAAGATCAGAAGCGTTAATTACGTTGCCATCTGCAATGTTGTTAGAGCCGTCGTTTCTTGTATATCCTGTACCCATAATTTTACCTTCTTGCGTTTGTGCCGTACTCAAGCGTAACGGCGTCTAGTGAAAATGGCGGATCAGTGCTATCTGATATAAATTGCAAAGACCCTGTATAACCGGAGCCAATTAGTTGGCTTTCAAATACGTATTGTAGCTTACCCCCAAAAACGCCTGAGCCATATTCAGAAAGACCATAAAACGGCGCAGTACCAGTAGTGTTATTGAATGTAACAGGAGTAGGCTGGATAGTGTCTTTACCGTCAAAGTCTAATTTTAAGGTTGCATTAAAATCTACGCTGCCTCGCGGGTCTGTGTATAAAAACATTTTATAAAAAGTTTTTCTAATACGTGGATCAGAAATAGGCATATGTGGAGTAGAAAATGTAGCTACAATATTAGCACCATCAAAGCTACTACCATTTTCTAATTTATATAAATAACCATCTGCATTTGCAAACACAGCTACTTCTACGTTTTCGTTTAAGTAACTGTCAGCAACGTATGCCTGTATACCTCTAGTCTCCGCAAATGCAAAACCGCCACCCCCTTCTTCAGCTAGCTGTGTTGTTAAAACACCTTTAGCATTGCTTTTTGAAATAGTAGCATCATAGCCCATTATTCTATATTGAGATTTTGATCGCAAAACAATACTACAAAAATCAGTACTAGTACTAACAAAGTTAGCAAACTCACTTTGGATTACTTTAGAGGCATTAGAAAAGTTAAAATCTCCGATGCGTTCTGTTGCACTCAATAATCTAAGTCCGTCTGGCCCTAAGAACATAACGTCAGAGCCAATTTCTTGAATAGAGTCGCCTTCAATACAACCGATATCTCTAGTTACAGGGTCTAGTCTAAAGTCCGCAATAGTCGATCCTGATATCCTAAAAATACTTTCGTTTGTAAAAACAAAAAGTGTTTCTCTAAATACTGAAAGGCCCGTAATGTCAGCGCCTACATTAATAGTTCCTGCACCATTAGCTGCGCTAAAGTCTGTATCAGTATATACTGCTGTAAAAGTTATAGCAGAACCTTTAGCAAAAAACAATGTATTTTTAAAATTAATTGTGTGAGTAGCACCTATAACATCTGAAGGAGCCGAGTTTAAAGCTGTAAAAGTAGTGCCATCAAAAATAGCTGGAACACTAACCCCGTCTACCAGCATAATTTTATCTGTACCATTAAAATTATAGCGTGTAAATCTTAGCCTACTAGCTGACACACGAGAGGTAGATAAAAATGTAATTGCTGCATCGTCCGCTGGGCTACTAGCTAAAGCAGGATTAATGCTAACTGTGGAGCCTCCACTGCTTACCGTAGCGTCTGCC
>Ga0181396_1000260_pt1 | contig 11928 bp, 10 predicted proteins | sample 19SPOviralmetaG_FD_130125 | JGI IMG/M metagenome (GOLD analysis project Ga0181396, IMG submission 130125) | Marine viral communities from the oligotrophic San Pedro Time Series (SPOT) site, San Pedro Channel, CA, USA - 19 SPOT_SRF_2011-01-11 | ecosystem: Environmental > Aquatic > Marine > Strait...
ATAAATATTTTAATTTTATTTTTAAATAATAAAAAATGATTATTTAATATTTTATTAAATTAAATATGGACGTTTTCGATTTTATCCCTGATGGATCTACTGCTGAAAATGAAATTATTAAGTTAAATCAGTGTAATTGTTGCCAAAGACATAAAGTAAATAAGCCTAAAAAATTAGAACCTTGGATTGAATTGTCATATAATAATACATTAAAAAGTAAATTCACTTGTTTATGTGATTGTAGACATAAGGCAAGATGGATTTGTAGAAAGCACGCTTAAAAAAATGACATTAATTATATATTTTTTTATTATTATAATTAAAATATATGTTAAATATTTTACAATTAGATGCTTTGAATAAAGTTAAAGAAGGTAAATCTATATTTTTAACGGGTGCACCTGGTGTTGGAAAATCATTTTTACTTAGTAAAATTGTTGAATATCTTAAAGAAACTGATATTAAATATGGAATAACTGCATTAACAGGTTGCGCAGCATTATTAATTAAAGGTCAAACTTTGCATTCATTTTTAGGTATAGGACTTGGAAATTCTAGTACTGAAACGTTAGTAAAAAAAATTGAAAAAAACGGCAAAGTATATAACAAAATTAAAGAATTACAATTATTGATTATTGATGAAATATCAATGATGAATGATATCTTTTTCGAAAAAATATCATGTGTAATAAAATCTATAAAAAAAAATAATAAACCGTTTGGTAATATACAATTAGTATTAGTTGGTGATTTTTGCCAATTGCCACCAGTTGATAGTAAATATTGTTTTGAATCAAAACTATGGAAAGAATTAAATATAATTAAAATTGAATTAAAAGAAATAATAAGGCAAAAAGATGATAATGATTTCCAAACAATATTAAATAGTATTAGAAATGGAAAAATCACAAAAAAATCATATAATAAATTATTAAGTTTACAAAATACAGAATTTAACAACAGTATAATACCAACTAAACTTTATTGTTTAAATATTGATGTTGATAAAATAAACAATAATAATTTTGATATTCAATATTGTACTAATATAAATTTAGATCTATTAGATAAAAATAATGATTTAGAAAATATAAAAATTAATAACACAATTGATTGCTATTATGGGCAAGCTTTAGAAAAAGATAATATTGATATACCAGATAATGAAAAAATATATAGATATAATTGTTATACAAATGATAAAAAAACAGACAAAACTAAATATAATATATCTCTAATTAAAAATTTGCAAGTTATGGTTAATAGAAATATTAATTTAGATCTTGGTCTTGTTAATGGTACTAGAGGAATTATTACAAGTTTAAATGAAAAATATGTTATTATAAAAGATATTAATAATAATTTACACAAAATTGATTATTACAGAGATGGCAACGATAATGATTTAACTTATAATATATTTATACCATTATCTTTAGCTTATTCTTTAACAGTTCATAAAGCTCAAGGATGTACTTTAGATGCGGTAGAAATTGATGCAAGTAATAATAATTTTGCACCTGGTCAATTATATACTGCTTTATCTCGAGCAAAAAAAATGGAAAATATTAAATTAGTAAATTTAGATAAAGAAGCATTTCTAATAAATAAAAATGTTCTTAGTTATTATAATAACAATTAATTAACATCAATTTTATAAGTTTTATTAAATATATTTACATATTCATCAGGAATATATTCAAATGATATTAGTTTTAAGTTAAACATAAATTTATCATAAATATTATTTTTATTTAACCAATCAACTAAATCTTCATAATTTTCACATAATTTTGATGCCACTTCTTTATTAACTAAACTAGAAATTTTAGGTATATTATCACTTTTATCACCAATTAAAGATTTATAATATAAATTAGACTTGCCATCTGTACAATTTGTTCTTACATTAATATTTTTAAATTGCATATTTATAATAGATGTTCCATCACATAATAACTGTAAATAATCATTATCATTAGTAATTACAATAATATTGTTATGTTCTGTTTTTATTTTACAATGCATTAGATAAATAATGTCATCTGCTTCTAATCTATCAATATTAATAATATTATAATTATTAGATTCTATATTATTTTTAAAAACATTGAAAATATTTTGATTAAAGTTTGGATTTTGCTGTCTTGTAATTTTATAACCTTTATAAATATCATTTCTCCAAATTTTTGATCTTGGACAATCGCAACAAAATACAATATTATTAATATCTGTTTTCCATTTCTTTGTTAATTTTTTGATATCAGATGACATATGCTTAATAAATGATTCATTAAAAGTTTTTTCATCAAATTCTTTTTTTTGCATTGTATACCATTTATATGTCGCAAAATATCTATAAAAAACATAATAACTACTATCAATTAGAATGATAGGTTTACACTTTTTTAATGTAATTAACATTATATTATTAAATATAATTAATTTATTTAAGTATATTAATCATTTTTTTTATTTAAATAATTATTCAATTCATCAACATTTTTTTTTATCAAGTGCCATTCTTTTACGGCTTGTGAAAATAAATCTTTTGGAGATAAATTTAAATTAGTTTCTTTTAATTCTTTCATTTTGATATCTAAAAATTCATTATATGTAGTATATTTTTTCTTTTTTTTTAAATTTTTGTCATTTTTAACTAAATTATTATTTGATATTATTGTATTATTTATTTCATTATTCATTATATTAAAGTCTTCTGTTTTTCTTACCCACACATATTTATTATTTTTTATTATTACACACCAGGTTAAACCATCAAAACCTAGATCTTCTGTACCTACAGAATAGTTTGCTGCAATTTTGCCATAATAGGCTGGTGATTTTATTTTACTATTATTTACATTTAAATTATTATTAATCATTACTAATATAATTTATAATTAGTTATCTTTTTTATATATATTTGTTTTAAAATTAAAAAAATGATTTTTTGTTTTATTGAAAAAAAATATAAATTATTTGTTATGATTAATGATAAGAATATTTATGATGAAATCAAAATTATACTTGAAAAAAATAATATTGATAATGAAAAATTATATAATGAACTAATTTTGGTATATGATGATTATATGTATAATAATAAACTAAATGATAATATTATTAAAGATATGGATATAAAAACATTTATGATAACAGAAAATAATATTTTAAAATGTGATTAATAATTAATGGGAAATAAAAATAGTACTCATTTTTATCATGATGAAATATATTTAGATCCACACACACATAGACCTGAAAAATTAGTTCAGCATAAATATGAAGCCTGTTTGTATGAATCTAAAATGACAAAAGATAATTATGAAAATGAATATTTGATTGAAAGTAATGATAGTGGAATGAAACCAGACGAATGGCAAAATGAATTGGAAAAAATTAAAGATTCTGGTAGAAAAGCAGAATGTAAAAAGATGAAAGATCGTAAATTAAGGCAAATTACATCTATGCATAAAAAAATATTAGAAGATAATTTAGTATTTAATTGTATAGATAATAAATATCAGGCCGAAGTTAAAAGAGAAACAGAAAATCTAGATACAGATTTTTGTGCAGATAAAGATTTTTGTACAGATATAAAAGATTATGAAAAATGTAATAAAAATACAAAATTACCAGAATTAATAAATGATTATAATGATTATAGAAATATAAATAATAAAAAACGATTTGTTGATGTTGATTATAGTAAATTACCTAAATCTGTTGAGGACTTAAATACTAAAATTAAAAATATTGAAAAATCTGCTATGAGTAAAACACAAAATATAAAAGACTATGTGGCAAATAATATAAATCCTGGTGATAAAAATAGTATCGATATAGGTGGGCAAAAATTAACAGAAAAAGAGTTATTTATATTAGAAAATATATGTAAAATTAATATAAATGATGAAAGATTAAAAGTTATGAGAAAATGCAATAATAGTATGAGTCAAAGTGAATGTGAAAAAGATGATAAATATAAAGAGTATAAAGATTCCTGCAGTAAAATTTGCGATATAGAAAATACAACAGTTGGAAACAAAGAACACGAGGATAATTACAATGAATTATGCAAAGATAAAAAAAAAAAAGAATCTGGAATTGGAAGTATATTTACACTTACTAGTGGTAAAGGGTTTTACCCATTACTTTACTGGTTGTTTGTTGTATTTACAATATTATTATTTGGCTTAATATTTTCTTATATTTTTTATTTTCTTAGATTAATTTTTGTCCACTTAATTTACGATCGCCTTACTTATATTATGATAGGAGTGACACCACCTGATAATAATAAAGATTCATATGACAAAACTGATGGGAGAGAGTTTAAAAGTTATTTAGATAATGCACCAGGTGCAATAGTAAAAAATATATGTAAATTATTCGCAATAATGATAAGAAAATCTCATTGGTGGATTATCCCTATTTGGTTAGTTTTATTTGTTACTGTATATGTTTTTTGGATTATAAAAAAAACTTTAGGATGGTGGCCAGCAAGTATGGTTTGGGATTCAATTGGTATTTTCAAAGGATCAAAGACGGCTTTTAGATGGTTAGATGCTGCAGAAGGATGTAATAAAAAATCTAATAGGTCAATTATATGTAATGGTCAAGCTGTATGGAATCTTTTAGAAGATTGGAATTATGAAAATATAAAATTTATGGATCCTGATTTGGATGAGGATAAATTTAGACAAAGATTTAATTTTATTAAAACATTTAATCCAGAATATAATTGGAGTGGTACAAAAGATAAAAGTATTCAAGAAAGTATTGGAGGAAATATAGCAGAAAAATATGAAGAATAAATTAAAAATAAAAATGAAAATTTTACAGATTATAATAAATATAAAAAAAAAAATAATAATTTAATTGAAAATTTTTTCATAATGGATAAATTAATACCTGCGAAACAAAAATTTAATGATAACATAAAAAAAAATAAAAACGAATTAAAACTAAATAATAATAAAAATGCAAAAGATGGTGATAAAAATAAAAAAGATTTCGAGGATTATTTAGATAGTCAAGATAATAGTGAATAATAAATAAAAAATATATATTTCATATATAAAGAATAATAAACAAATTAAAATGGCAGATAAAGCCTCAAAAGAATTAAAAGGTAAACTTGGTGATTTATCAAGTAAAGCAAATGAAAAATTAGATAGTTTATTCAAAATAAATACAATATTTTTTGAAAAAATAACATCAGGATGGACGTCATACGAAATAATACTAAATATATTATTTATATTGTTATTATTATTGATAGGATTTATAATATATTGGGATTTAATTAATAGAAAAGCATTAAAAACATCAAGATGTAAAAAACAAAAAGATTTATATGATAAAAATAATGGAGTTTATAAGGTTAATGTAAAAACTAAAAGTGGAGATAAATTATTTAATATACAATATGATTTTAAAAATAAAAAACATTATTTAAATTGCGACGGAGTATGCATAGGTGGAGAAGAAAATCAAACATTCCCTAATATACCAATACGTAATTTAGAAAGTGAAAAAGATGAAAATTTAGAATTGCCCTGTAGTTGTGATAAAAAATATAGTTATAATAATTATGAATCTGTTATAGAAGGAGAACCGGGAATTATTAGATATATGAAAGACAATGAAAGTTTAGATTTTTTTGATTCAATGAAATATAATGCGTAAAATTATTTAAAATTTAAAATTATTAATAATATATGAGTTTAAAAATTATTAAAAGAGACAATACCATTTCTACATACGATATTGATAAGATTAAAAATGTATTGCACTTAGCTTTTAATAATTCAAATACAGTATGTAATAATATTGATGAATTAATCGGTAATATAAACAATGATATTTTAGATTATTCAAAAAAAATAATAAGGAAAATATTGAAATAGAAAATATTCAGAATATAGTAGAGACAAATCTCATGAAAGGATCATATTACGATACAGCAAAGCATTATATTGAATATAGAAAAGGTAGAAACGATAAAAGAAATAATACAAGTTATATTGATAAAATTCCAGATGATGTAGAAACACCTTGGGGTATGTTAGGTTATATAACATATAAAAGAACTTATTCTCGAGTAATGGAAAAATATAATGATGAAGATGTATCTATTAAATATACAGAAGAATATAGAAATAGTATTCAAAGAATTCTAAATGCTTGTCAAAATCAGTTAAATATTAATTTCACAAATGAAGAACTTAAAAAAGCTTATTATTATCTTAAAAAACTAAAATGTAGTGTTGCTGGCAGATTTTTATGGCAATTAGGAACTGAAACAGTTGATAAAATTGGAACAATGAGTTTACAGAATTGTGCATTTGTTAAAATTGACGAACCTGTTAAACCATTCACTTGGATTTTTGATGTTCTTATGTTAGGAACGGGAGTTGGATTCAATATTCAAAGACATAATATTGAAAAATTACCACCTCTTCTTGATTGTGATATCAATATTACAAGAAATGATGTTAAAGATGCTGATTTTATTATTCCAGATTCTAGAGAAGGATGGGTATCTTTACTTGAAAAAATACTTGAAGCATATTTCTTTAAAGGTAAATCATTTACTTATTCCACTATTTTAATTAGAAATAAAGGGACAAAAATTAAAGGTTTTGGAGGAACTGCTTCGGGTCCAGAAGATTTAGTAAAAGGACTCAAAAATATCCAATCTGTTTTACAAAAAAAGAAAGGACAAAAACTATCTAGTGTAGATTGTCTTGATATTATTAATATTATCGCTACTATTGTTGTTGCTGGAAATGTCAGAAGATCAGCGCTAGTTAGTTTAGGTGATCATGACGATATTCCTTATTTAAAAGCTAAAGATTGGGCATCTGGTAACATTCCCAATTGGAGATGTATGTCTAATAATTCGGTAGTTTGTGAAAATACAGATGATTTACCTGAGGAATTTTGGGAGGGATATATGGGAACAAGTGAACCATATGGTTTAGTAAATCTTAAACTATCAAGAGAAATTGGAAGAATTAAGGATGGTGAAAAATATAAGGATCCTAATGTTGATGGATATAATCCCTGTTGTGAAATTTCATTAAACAATTTTGAAACTTGTTGTTTATCTGAAATTTATTTATCAAATATTGATTCTTATGATGAATTAAAAGAAATTGCAACTATCGTCTATAGAATCTGTAAACATTCACTAAGATTAAAATGTCATCATATTGATACACAAAATATTATTCATAAAAATAGTAGAATTGGTATTGGTATTACTGGATATATGCAATCTTCTGAAGAACAAAAATCTTGGTTAGAACCTTTATACGAATATATTAGAGAATACGATGTTCAATATTCTGAAAAAATGAATTTCCCTAAATCTATTAAACTAACAACAGTTAAACCAAGTGGTACTCTTTCGCTTCTTGCAGGAGTTACTTCTGGATGTCATCCTGCAATTTATCAATATTTCATTCGTAGAATCCGTATTGCTTCTAGCAATGATTTAATTGATTTATGTAGAGATAACGGATATTATGTTGAATATCAAAGAAATTTTGATGGTACAGATGATAAAAATACAATGATTGTAGAATTCCCTTGCTATTATCCAATGGGAACTACATTAGCCAAAGATATGTCTGCAATTGATCAATTAGAAGTTGTAAAACATTTACAAAATGTTTGGAGTGATAACTCTGTATCGTGTACTATTTATTATAGATTAAATGAACTAGATATGGTTAAAAAATGGTTAAAAGATAACTACACAAGTAATGTGAAAACTTGTTCATTCTTATTACATAACGATCACGGTTTTGCTCAAGCACCTTTTGAAGAAATTACTAAAGAAAAATACGAAGAACTTATTAAAAAAGTTAAACCCATTACTTCGGCGAATATTATGAATGAGGAAAACCCAGATATGTCTGAAGAATGTCGTGGTGGAGGATGCCCGATACGTTAAATAAAATTTTGTTTTTTTATGAATAAAAATAAAATAACTTATTCAATTAGAGTAATATGTCTTATAACAATGACGAAAGAATAAAACTCTCTGTAAAGAGTTCTAATTTTGCAATTGCTAGTAAGTTCTCAACAACTGAAAATGATATTCAAATGTATTTAGTAGCAAACAATTGCAATTTATATAATTGGAATAATCAAGATAGTGGGGCTATATTTGGTGCAGAATTAGTTAATGTAGATACTGATAATGAACATCACGAACCATATATTGCAATAACACACGGTGAGAAAAAAAAACTAGCACAATTCAATAATGATTTAATAAATTTAAATCGAGATGTCACTATTGACGGTACTTTAAAAACATCAAATCTTCGAGTATTAGGAGATACTACTTTTATTGAAACAAACTCATATCAAACTGAAAATTTATTAATACAAAATGACCAAAGTGATGGTCCAGCATTAACAATAAAACATCAAGATACAAATCATAATATTTTAGAAGCTAGTAATTTAACAGATTTTTTTATATTTGATAAAAATGCAAAATTAGGTATAAAAAAAGTTCCTATCGCAGATTTTGATTTATTAGGCGATGCTTATATTGATGGATCATTAACAGTGTCAGGAGTTCAAACAGCACAAAGTGATTATAATATATATGGGACTTTGACAGTTAATAGAGATTTTTTACTTAACAGAAATCAGATTGTACAAGGGACAAGTTTAATTGTAGGTGATCAATTAATTGAAAATAATCAATTAATTGAAGGTTCATTAGTTGTTAATGAAAACCAATTGGTTAAAAAAGATTTACAAGTTATGAACAATTTACAAGTCGATAATAATTTAACAGTTGATAATAATCAATTAATTAAACGCGATTTAACTGTTAATAGCAACTTATTAGTTAATAATAACTTAATTGTAGATAACAATCAACTTATTAAACGCAATTTAACTGTTAATAGCAACTTGGTAGTTAATAATGATGTAATTGTCGATAAAAATCAACTAGTAAAACGCGATTTAACTGTTAATAGCAATTTACTAGTTAATAACAATGGTCAATTTGATAATAACTTATTAGTTAAACGTGATTTAACTGTAAATAGCAACTTATTTGTTAATAATAACTTAATTGTAGATAAAAATCAATTAATAAAACGTAATTTAACTGTTAATAGCAATTTACTAATTAATAACGATTTAATTGTTGATAACAATCAATTTATAAAACGTGATTTAACTATAAATAGCAACTTATTAGTTAATAACAATGGGCAATTTGATAATAACTTGTTAGTCAAACGTGATTTAACTGTAAATAGCAACTTGGTGGTTAATAACGACTTAATTGTAGATAATAATCAACTCATAAAACGTGATTTAACTGTTAATAGCAACTTACAAGTTAATAATGACTTAATTGTTGATAATAACTTATCAGTAAAACGTGATTTACAAGTTATGAGTAATTTAGTTATAAATAATGATGCTAAAATAGATAAAAACCTTTTAGTTAAACGTGATCTAGTTGTTAATAGCAATCTTTTAGTAAATGGTTATCAGATTATAGATGGTGAACTAAAAGTTAAACAAGATACTATTTTAGATAAAAACGTTTATGTTGAAGGAACTTTAAGAGCTAGTAATCTAGAAATAGTAGGAGATAGATCTATTATAAATACTGAAAGTTATAATACTGAAAATATACATATAATTAATGATCAAGCAGATGGTTCATCTATTAAAATAGATCATAGAGACTCATATAATCATATATTAGAAGCTAGTAATTTAAGCAATGATTTTATAATTATAGATAAGGATATTAAACTTGGTATTAAAAAGGTACCAAATGCACAACTTGATATTAATGGGGATCTTTATATTGAAGAAGCAGCAACCATTAATAATGACTTATATGTTAATAAAAATCAAGTTATAGAAGGATCTAGTTTAGTTAAAGGTGATCAATTAGTTGAAAATAATCAACTTGTACAAGGTAGTTTAGTTGTTGAAGAAAATGAATTAGTTAGAAAAGATTTACAAGTTATGAACAATTTACAAGTAGATAATAGTTTAATTGTAGATAAAAATCAATTAGTAAAAAGAGATCTAGTTGTAAATAGCAATTTACTAGTTAATAATAACTTAATAGTTAATAATAATCAATTAGTTAAAAGAGATCTTAGAGTCAATAGTAATCTTTTAGTTAATAATGATCTTATAGTTGATAATAATCAACTAATTAAAAGAGATCTTAGGGTTAATAGTAATCTTTTAGTTAATAATGATTTAGTAGTTGATAATAACCAACTAATTAAAAAAGATCTTAAAGTTAATAGCAATCTTTTAGTTAATAACGATTTAGTAGTTGATAATAATCAACTTATTAAAAGAGACCTCCGAATCAATAGTAACTTATTTGTTAATAATGATTTAGTAGTTGATAATAATCAATTAATTAAAAAGGATCTTAAAGTTAATAGTAACTTATTTGTTAATAATGACTTAATAGTTGATAATAATCAATTAATTAAAAGAGACCTCAGAGTTAATAGTAACTTATTTGTTAATAACGATTTAGTTGTTGATAATAACCAATTAGTAAAACGCGATCTTCAAGTTATGAGCAACTTAATGGTAAATAATGACTTAGTAGTTGATAATAATCAATTAGTAAAACGCGATTTACAAGTTATGAGCAATTTGCTTGTAAATAATGATGCTCAAATTGATAAAAACCTTTTAGTTAAACGTGATCTAGTAGTAAATAGTAATGTTTTGGTTAATGGATATCAAATTATAGATGGTGAACTTAAAGTTAAAGACGATACTATTTTAGATAAAAATCTTTATGTCGAAGGTACTTTAAGAGCAAGCAATCTTGAAGTTGTAGGTAAAACTACAACTATTGACACAGAAACTTATAAAACTGAAAACTTACATATAGTTAATGATCAAGCGGATGATAGTTCGATTAAAATTGATCACAAAGACAATAATAATCATATATTAGAAGCAAGTAATTTAACTAATGAGTTTTTAATTTTAGACAAAGATGTTAAACTAGGTATTAAAAAGGTACCTAAAGCACAACTAGATGTTAATGGGGATCTTTATATTGAAGAAACTGCTATAATTAATAATGACCTTTATGTTAATAAAAATCAAATAATTGAAGGATCAAGTATAATTAAAGGAGATCAATTAGTTGAAAACAATCAACTTGTATTAGGTTCATTAGTTGTTGAAGAAAATGAATTGGTTAAAAAAGATTTACAGGTAATGAACAATTTACAAGTTGATAACGACTTAACAATAGATAAAAATGCATTAGTTAAATTAGACTTACACGTTAATAGCAACTTACTAGTTAATAATGATCTAATTGTTTATAATAATCAATTTGTAAAACGTGATCTTCAAGTTATGAGCAACTTGCTAGTAAATAATAACTTGGTTGTTGATAATAACCAATTAGTAAAACGTGATTTAACTGTAAATAGCAACTTACAAGTAAATAATGACTTAATAGTTGACAATAATCAATTAATTAAACGTGATTTAGTAATTGGATCTAATTTATTAGTTAATAATGACTTAGTTGTTGATAATAATCAACTTATTAAACGTAATCTAACAATTAATAGTAATTTGCAAGTTAATAATGACTTAGTAGTTGATAATAATCAATTAGTAAAACGTGATTTAAGAATTGGTTCTAACTTATTAGTTAATAATGATTTAGTTGTTAATAATAATCAACTTATAAAACGTGATTTAACTGTAAATAGCAACTTAGTTGTCAATAATGACTTAATAGTTGATAATAACCAGTTTGTAAAACGTGATTTACAAATTATGAGCAACTTACTTGTTAATAATGATTTAATAGTTGATAACAACCAACTTGTTAAGCGCGATTTACAAGTTATGAGCAACTTA
>Ga0181396_1000264_pt1 | contig 11824 bp, 16 predicted proteins | sample 19SPOviralmetaG_FD_130125 | JGI IMG/M metagenome (GOLD analysis project Ga0181396, IMG submission 130125) | Marine viral communities from the oligotrophic San Pedro Time Series (SPOT) site, San Pedro Channel, CA, USA - 19 SPOT_SRF_2011-01-11 | ecosystem: Environmental > Aquatic > Marine > Strait...
ACTAAAGCTGAAGCAGCACCTGCTGAAGAAACTAAAGCTGAAGCAGCACCTGCTGAAGAAACTAAAGCTGAAGCAGCACCTGCTGAAGAAATATCTAAAGAAGAAAAAGCATAACGCTTTTATTCTTCAGTACCTTAAAGTATGACAAAACCAAACCATGTAATTTTAGGGAAAGTGGTATCCACTCATGGGATTCATGGCTGGCTATCTATTTTATGTTTTGCTCATCCTCCTCAGAATCTAAAAAACTATGATACTTTGATGATGTTTAATAATTTAGAAAGAAAGATTAATATTACCGACATCAAAATAATGCCAAAGAAAGTAATAATAAAAATTGAAGGCTACGATAGTATAAATTTATCAGAAATTATTTTAGGTAAAGACATATTAATAGATAAGTCTAATATACCTGAACTTAGTGAGGGAGAATATTATTGGAGAGAGCTAGAGGGTTTAGAAGTGTTCACATCTAAAGAAAAATACCTTGGAATTATAGATTTTGTTTTTAATAATGGCGCCAATGATGTACTAGCAGTAAAGCATAATAATGAATATAGTTATTTAGCACTTATAAAAGATAATATAACTTTAATTCCAAATAAGAAAATTATCATAAAACATGAATCAGTTTAATATTTTAACTATCTATCCAGGCTTTTTTGAATCGTTTAGTAAGTATGGCTTAATCAAAAAGGCTTTAGAAAAAAAAATAATTGATATAAATACTATTGATCTTAGATTACATACTGAAGATAAACATAACAGAGTTGATTTTAAAACATATGGCGGTGGACCCGGTATGGTTATACAGTACCAACCAGTTAGAGATGCACTAAAAATAATTAATTCTGAAAAATGTTATTTCTTATCGCCGCAAGGAGAGAGACTTTCTCAAAAAAAGCTTATTAATATATCAGAAGAAAAAAATATTACATTTTTATGTGGACGATATGAAGGTGTTGACCAAAGAGTAATAGATAATTTAGTAGATGAGGAGATCTCCATAGGAGATTATGTATTATCTGGAGGTGAGCTACCTGCTGCAATTATAGTAGAGTCTGTAACAAGACTACTTAAAGGAGTTGCAGAAGATATCGACTCTATACACAATGATTCATTTTATAATGGTATTCTTGATCACCCTCATTATACAAAGCCTGAAGTAATTGATGATATATCTGTCCCAGATATTCTTTTGTCAGGTAATCATAAAGCAATATCGTTATGGAGAAGGAAATATGCATTGGGAGCAACATTCATAAAAAGACCAGACTTGTTAAAAAACGTGAAACTTTCAAAAGAAGATGATAAGCTATTGCAAGAATTTATATCGGAACTTAAAACGAAAAAAAATGAGTAAAATAATAGAAAATATTACATCAAAACAGATTAAATCTATTCCTACTTTTTCATCTGGAGACACTATTGTGGTATCTGTAAAGGTTAAAGAAGGAAAAAGAGAGCGAATTCAGGCATTTGAAGGTGTGGTAGTTGCCATAAAAAATAGAGGCATTAGTTCATCATTTACTGTTAGAAAAATCTCATATGGTGAGGGCGTAGAAAGAGTTTTCCAAACTCACAGTCCTATAATTGATAACATTCAAGTAAAGCGTAAAGGTTCAGTACGAAGAGCTAAGTTGTACTATTTACGAGAAAGATCTGGCAAATCTGCAAGGATCAAAGAAAAGCTCAATTAAAGTGTAAAATTGAATCAAGTTTTTATAGGTATAGGAAGTAATAAAAACCATCCTTACTTTAGAATATATTCTGCACTCAAACAAATAAATCGACTGAAATCTACTTTTATAGTAAAAAAATCAAGCTTATATGAAACGAAACCTCTTGGTCCACAAGGGCAACCTAATTTTATTAATGCTGTTATAGAAATTAAAACAAATTTTGATCCACATGAATTACTTAGTGAACTCCAAGATATTGAAAGACAACATAATAGAAAAAAGACAAAAAAATGGGGACCCAGAAGCATAGATTTAGATATTTTGATTTATAATAAAATTATCATGGATTCTAAAGATTTAATTATTCCACATCCAGGACTAGAGTATAGAGAATTTGTTTTAATTCCACTATATGAAATAACTAGCTATGGGTACGAAATCCCAAAATATGGCAGAGTCTCTAATTTAATTAAGAATTTATAATGATAAATAATAAATATATTGCAATCGAAGGTGCTATAGGAGTGGGTAAAACCACATTAGCTCAAAATATATCTAATACTATGAAATGTCAGACCTTATTTGAAGATTATGCAGATAATCCATTTTTAAAAAAATTTTACGATGAGAATCAGGCAAATTCTTTTTCTACTCAACTATACTTTCTTCTCAAAAGAATAGAACAATCTGAAAAAATTAATCGTACAGATAACATGTTAGTATCCGACTTCTATTTTGGTAAAGATGAGTTATTTGCTAGATTGAATTTATCTGAACTAGAATTTCAAATGTATAATAGTATTAAAAATAAACTTAATTTTATTCCACCTATTCCAGATTTGATTATTTATCTGCAAGCATCATCAGACATATTAATGGAGAGAATTAGAAAAAGAGGGCTAGATATAGAGAAACATATAAAAAAAGAATATATAGAATCCGTTAATGAAATATACATGAAACATTTTCATGAATATAAAGACTCACCTGTCTTAATTATAAATACATCAAATGTCAATATTAATAATAAAGATGATTATCAAATGTTAATTGAAGAAATTTCTTCAGATATCAATGGAAAAAAATACTTTAATCCAGTTTCTATTTAAATTATGAGTAATTTAGACAAACTTATCAAACTCTCTAGGAAAGGGAAAAAACTTACATGTATTACGGCATATGATGCTAGTTTTGCAAAATATTTAGATAACTCTTGTATTGATATAATACTTGTAGGTGATTCATTGGGACAAGTTATCAAAGGAGATAGTTCTACCCACCATGTTACTCTTGATGAAATAATCTATCATAGTAAGTGTGTTAAATCTGGATTAAATAAATCCATTTTGATGGTGGATCTTCCCAAAAAAACTTATAGCAATAAACTAGATGCTTATAAAAATATATCTAGAGTAATTAATACTTGCGGTGCAGATATTGTCAAACTAGAAATTAATGATAAAAATATTAACATAGTCGAGTATCTTTTGTCTAAAAAGGTACCACTTTGTGCACATATAGGACTACTTCCACAAAGTGTAAAATTAGAATCTGATTATAGAAAATATGGAAAATCCAAAAAAGAAGCTGATATGATTTATAATATTGCAGTAAAACTAGATCAAATAGGAGTTAAAATAATTTTACTAGAGTGTATTGAACATGCTCTTGCAAAAAAAATTACTAAAAACTGTAAGGCTCCTGTTATAGGCATTGGTTCAGGTAATAAACTAGATGGACAAGTTGCAGTAATCTACGACCTTCTTGGCATAAGTTTTAATAAAATATCAACACTTACATTAAAAGAGCAACCTGTCTTTAAAAATATAATAAAGAAATTTAAAAAAGATTTATAATTATGATTATAGTTTCGTCAAAAGATTTATTACATGAACTTATTAAAAACTACAAAAAAAACAAAAAAAAAATAACACTCATTCCTACAATGGGTAACTTGCACTCAGGCCATTTGGAATTGATGAAAAATGCTCCAAAAAATACAATTAAGATAGTTACTATTTATGTAAATAGATTGCAGTTTGATAATACAAATGACTTTATAAATTATCCAAAAACTTACGATTTAGACATTACAAAGTGTAGAGAGCTTGATATAGATTTATTATTTATACCTGATGAAGTATTTTCAAAAACCATTAAAATCTACAAAAATATCTGCTTACCGAAATTTACAAATTATTTATGTGGTAAATCTAGAAAAGGACATTTTTTGGGTGTGTATTCAATTATAAGATATCTTTTTGATTTAATAAAACCTGATTATGCATGCTTTGGACTAAAAGATTTTCAACAATTATTATTAGTAAAGTTTATAAGAGATACTTATTTCAAAGATCTCGAGATAATAGAAGTAATAACAAAAAGAAATAAGAAAGGTATTGCATTAAGCTCAAGACTTAATAGATTAAATGATAATGAAATGTTGAATGTTGAAAAAATATATTCATGTCTCAATCGGCTTAAGCTGAAGATTAAGAATAATATAAAATTTCATGAATTGAAGCCTGCTGTAATAAAAGAATTGGAATCCTCTCCTATTAAAGTAGAATATCTTGAGCATAGGGCTAATGACACTCTAGAGATTTGTAATAATCATTATTTGGATAGTTCAATCTTCATTGCCTGTATTATTAATAAGGTAAGATTGATAGATAACATTCAAATATAGTTATATTTTTTTTCGAAAAATAGTAATATAGGCACAAATGAAACGTAACTTCTTAAATTCAAAGATACATAAAGCCACTGTAACAGGTTCTAATATAAATTATGAAGGATCATGCATGATAGATTTATCATTATTAAATTCTGCAAATATAAAGCCATATGAGAAAATCGATATTTACGATATCACTAATGGCGAGAGACTTACAACATATGTAATACCAGGACCTGCTGACTCAGGTGAAATTTGTGTGAATGGAGCTTGTTGTCACAAAATTAATATCGATGATGAAGTTATTATCTGCTCTTATGCAACATTCAGTAAAGATGAGATTGAAAATCATCATCCCACGATAATTTACTTAGATAAAAAGAATAGCATTACTGACAAAATGGCATAAATATTGCTACTATAAAAATAGAGAACTAAAATAGAACAATGACGATGAAATTGAATATTTATGATATTGGTGGAGCGATCGCTAAAGAAGATGATAGATATAAGGTTTGTGATAATACTGATCTTAATAATTTGATTCTTAGTAGTACAGACCTTAAACCAAATAAAAGTACTACAGGCCATGAACATCCTGGACAAGAGGAAATTTATTTCTTTGTAAAGGGTTCTGGAAAAATGGAAATAAACGATAAAGTATTCGACATAGTAGAAGGAGACACTGTTTTAATTAATGATGGAGATTTTCACAGAGTGCATGCAGGAAATCAAGGCTGTTATTTTGTATGTGTGTTTGACGGAAAAAGAAGTCACTAAATTATATCTCTAAACTTTTGCAATTCTTTCTTTAGGGACTCTCTATCTTCAGCCGTACAGGTTAAATGCCCAAGCTTTCTATTGGTCCTTTGTTCTTTATGATAATCATGAAAATGTATGTCTAAATTGGATTTTAATTTGTTCATTCTGTCATCAGGTAAATGATTTGACAATATATTAAACATAAACGATGGCCTTAGTTTTAGCTTAAAATCTTTGATATTGCCAGTAATGGCAGCAATGTGAGCTTCAAATTGACTGATATTAGCGCCCTCTATCGTCCAATGCCCAGAATTATGTACTCTTGGGGCCATTTCATTTGCTATTAATTCATCGAATTCATTTATAAAGAATTCAATTACTAAAACACCAACATATTTCATTTCCCTTAACAATTTATTTCCAATTAATTCAGCAGATTCTTGAAGATGTGCATAATTAGATGGATAAATACTCATATCCAATATTCCATCTTTATGTGAATTCTCTATTAATGGATAATAAAAGGTCCGGCCGTCAATTGATTTAACACAAATTAATGATACTTCAGCTTTAAACTTAACTAATTCCTCAAGAAAACATGGAGACGATATTAGATCAGTTTCAATTTTTTGATCAGGTTCAATACTATATTGATTTTTACCATCATACCCAAAGCGCCTAGACTTAAGAATATATCTTTTTGATAAATCAATGGAATTTTTAATATCATCCATTGAATTTATTTTGAAATTAATAGTAGTTTTTATTTGTAATGATTTAAATAAATCTTTTTCTTTAATTCTATCTTGACAAATTTCTAATGCTCCAGAATTTGGATGTACAGGTATATGTTTTTCTATTTCTGCCATTGCTGACACATCAACATTCTCAAAGTCTATAGTTACAAGATCACAATTGGCACAAATGTTATTGAGGGTACTAGGATTATTATATTCACTTTGAATATGATCTGCATATAGACTCGCTGGAGGCTCAGGACTAGGATCAATAACAATATAGTCATGTACAGTATTCCTATCAGCCTGAATCATCATCATTGCTAACTGACCAGCACCAAATATAGCTATTTTCATTACAGTAATTTACTTGATTTAAGCACACGTTTGGTTTGTTTTTTACGAAACTCTAAAACCTGCTTGTTTATATCTGGATATTTTATACTTAATATTGAAGCCGCAAGTAAAGCTGCATTTATGGAGCCAGCTTTTCCTATTGCAACTGTTGCCACTGGAATACCAGCTGGCATTTGCAAGATAGATAATAATGAATCTTTACCCTCTAAACTCTTAGTCTTTATTGGCACACCAATAACAGGTATGTGTGTTTTTGCTGCTGTCATCCCTGGAAGATGAGCTGCTCCTCCTGCTCCAGCAATTATTACTTGTATTCCTCGTTCACATGCACTTTCTGCATAGCTAAACAATAAGTCTGGAGTTCTGTGTGCTGACACTACCTTTTTTTCGTGCTTAATAGAGAGATTAGTTAAGGTATCTGATGCGTGTTTCATCATCGGCCAATCAGACTTTGATCCCATTATTATACCAACAAGTATTTGTGATCTTTTCATTTTTTTAAAAAAATTATTGTAACAGCAATATAAAGAGCATAACAATACTTTTATTAACTATTATTATAATTGATATCAAAATAAGGTATTATTCAGTATATGATTATCGTAACTGGTGGTGCCGGCTTCATAGGAACAAATCTTGTACGTTCCTTATTAGAATTAGGTAAACAAATATTAGTTGTTGAAGAATTAGATAAATATACAAAAAAATTCGACAACCTAAAAAGTCTAGATATTTTAGACTGTCTTGATCACAATATTTTTATAAAAGATCTACTTGATGGTAAATATGAAAATAAAATTGATCAAATATTCCATTTGGGCGCATGTTCAAAAACAACAGAACCTGATAGAGATTACATCATGGATGTGAATTTTAATTATTCAAAAAAATTATTAGAGTATTCTGCAAACAATAATATTGATTTGATCTATGCTTCTTCTGCATCTGTTTATGGCGACGGCACTATTTTTAAAGAAGATTTAAATAATGAATCATCACTGAATCACTATTCTGAGTCCAAACTATTATTTGATAATTATGTAAGAGAGAATATGACTAAGATTAAATCTCAGATAGTAGGCATGCGTTATTTTAATGTGTATGGACCTTATGAACATCACAAGGAAGTTATGAGTAGTGTTGCCTATCATTTCTATAATCAATTTAAACAATATGGTATGTTAAAACTTTTTAAAGGTAGCCATGGTTATGATGATGGCGAGCAAAGAAGAGACTTCGTATATGTTAAAGATACTATAGATGTTAAATTATGGTTTATGCAAAATAATTATTCAGGAATATTTAATGTTGCTACAGGCAAGAGTCGTTCATTTAATGATGTCGCAAAATCAGTTATAAATTACTTTAACACCGGTTATATTGAATATATTAATTTTCCTAGAGGTTTAGAGGCTCAATACCAAGCTTTCACTGAGGCTGATATGAGTAATCTCAGAAACAGGGGGTATAAGAGGGAAACAACAGAATTAGAGGATGGAGTATCATCATATATGAAATTCTTAGATGAAAATTAAAAAATGTCAAATAAGAAAATACTCTTAATAGCTCCTGCTTGGATTGGAGACTTAATAATAAGCGCAGCATTCATAAAAGCATTAAAAAATAATCAAAATAATTCTATAGATATTTTAGTTAATTTAAATCTTGTCAATGTGGCTCACTTAATACCGGGATTAAGAAAAATCATTCCTTCCGAGACAGAACACAGTAAATTATCCCTGTTATATAGAATAAAAATGGGACTATCACTCAGATCGGAGAATTACGATGAATGTTATGTTTTAACTAATAGTTATAAGTCAGCTATTGCCCCCTTTATTGCAAGAATTAAAAAACGAATCGGCTATTTAGGTGAATTTCGTTATGGATTAATAAATATTATAAAAAAGCCAATTGATAGAAAGTTAGGCATGGTGAACAGATATTTAAATTTAATAGATCAAAAGCATACTAGCGAAGTTAATCCAATTTTAAATATTAGGCCAAAAAAAGAACTAATTTTTAATAAATTTAAATTTGATGGCAAATATATAGTTTTTTGTCCTGATGCAGAATATGGTTCAGCAAAAAGATGGCCAATAAATAAATGGATGAATTTGGCAATAGAATTGTCACAACTTTATAAGGTTATAATTGTAGGCTTAGATATTACTATTGGCGATGAATTTAAGTCTATTGAGTCAGATAAAATAATTAATCTAATTGGTAAAACTAATCTAGTTGAAGTTATGGAAATAATTGCTTCTTCAGAAGGAGTTGTTTCAAATGATTCAGGCTTGATGCATGTCTCTGCTTCATTAGATAGAAAAATAATTGCTTTATATGGCTCATCCTCTCCAACTTATACTCCGCCTCTAATATCAGAGAAAAAAAGAGATATTATTTATAAAGATTTAGATTGTAGTCCTTGCTTCAAAAGAGTCTGTCCTCTTGGTCATAAAAAATGTTTAAATGATATAAAAGTTGATGAGGTAAAAAAATCCGTAACAAAATTATTTCAATAATTTATTATAAATTTCATTAGCAACACTATTTATATTAACTTTGATATACTTACTATCTGTTTCAGAGTCTTCGAATGATAATTTATTAGATTCTTCATTAATCGTTCTCCATCTAAGAGATGTCGACGATTTTTTTGATGGATAAAATCCGACTGTTTTTTTATTTAAAGATCCAGCAACATGAAGCGGACCTGTTGAACCTGAAATGAATAGATCACATTCATTGATATTAGAAAACATTTGCATTAGCTGACCAGTTGGTTTGATTATATCGATATCAAGATCAGCCGCCATATTTTTTATATTTAGACATTTTTCATAATCATATTTATCACAATGAAGAATAAATCTACATGAACATAATTTGTGTAATTCTAAACATAATTTAATAAAATCATTATCAGATAATGTTTTAGATGACCCACCAGTAAATGGATGGATGAAAATATTCTTTTTTGATCTATCCTTTATCTTATTTTGAGGATTTAATCTTATAAGAGGAGTATCTATTTTTTTTTTAATCTCGAAATCATTATCTTTTAAAAAATAATAGGCAAGGTCATTATTATATTCATATTCTGGTTTCAGTGATTTCGACCTATTTTGCTTAATAGCTCTATTAGAGAAAAGTTGCGCTAACTTTGTTGCTGGAGCATACCTCCTTTTTATATTTGATCTCCATAACTTATAAGCAATATTAAATGTAGAAAAAAAACTTATAGAGTAATTATAGCTTTTATCAGAGATGCTTTTATATAAATTGTCATCAGAGATGATATTATCAATATCACCTGACAATAATGATAAGTCTTTGTAACTTTCATTAGCAAGGCAGTCTATTTCTATATCTGATATGGATGATTTGATAATCCTTAATGCAGGAAGTATCAACATCAAGTCACCCAAGCGATCATTTCTTATTACTAAAAGCTTTTTCATTAGTGTATTACAACAATAAAAATTATTACTTACAAATTATTCTTTGTCTCTTGATTAATAATAAGTCTATAATATCGGAATTAGATGAAAATTAATAAAGTACTAGCATTATGTTTATCTCCAGACCAGGGAGGATTGGAGTTATATTTCATAAAATTCATTCAACATTATAAAAATATTGGATATAACATACATGTTGGTTGTACAAAAAATTCTCATATATCAAATAGTATAATTCATAATAAAGTTGAATGTACTAACAACGTATTTTTCAAGTACATTAAAAATGTTTTCAAATTGAGAAGATATATTATCAGTAATAAACTAAATATTATTCATGTCAGCTGGTCTAAAGACATACTAATAGCAGTGATGCTGAAGTTATTAATCCCTGGTAGTATTAAGATAATATTTTATAGGCAAATGAAGATACCTCACCAGAAGAAAACATTTTATCATAAATTCTTTTACAAACATATTGATTTACTTTTAGTTATAACCGATAAGCTGAAAGAAGAAGCCTACAGAAATATACCAATAGATAAAGAGAAAGTTATTAAATTAACTTATGGAATTAGTAAACCGAAATTAAATATTAAAGTTGATAAATCTAGTTTCATTAAGAATAATAATATTGATTCAAAAATATTTTCTATTGGAGTGTTCTCACGTGTTGAAGAACAAAAAGGTCAACATCTTGTTCTGGATGCTATGAACATGAGTGCGAATGAGATGCAGCTATGCGTAATTGGACATGTGATGTCTAGCCAATATAAAGAGGATTTACTTATCAAAGCTAAAATATATCACTTAACTAAATATTTAAAATTCATAAATTTTTTAGATTCACCTATGTCATATATGCCATTTTTTGACTTGGTAATACTACCTACTTACGAAGAAACATTTGGTCTAGTTGTCGCAGAAGCAATGATTATGGGTGTACCTGCAATTGGAAGTAATGCTGGCGGTGTCCCTGAAATTATCGCACATGGTAAAAATGGCCTCTTATTTGAAACGAAAAATATTAATGACCTTTCAGAAAAAATCGATATGATATTCGAAAACAAGACTCTTAGGGATAACCTTGTTTCTAATGCAAATGAATATGCTTATAAAGAATTTGGTTATGATAAACACTTTGATAGATTAGAGAAAATATTTAACTCATTATAGAAATGAATAAAATCACAGGAACAATAATAACGCTTAATGCTGAGAAATATATTCAAAGAGCTATAGAAAGTTTGCAGAATATTTGTGATGAAATAATCGTACTTGATTCCGAAAGTATAGATTCAACAAGAGAAATAGCATTAAAATCCGGAGCTAAAGTTTATATACAGGCATTTTTAGGAGATGGTGGTCAAAAAAAAGAAGCCTCCAAATTTTCTAAGAATAATTGGATATTTAGCATGGATGCAGATGAGTATCTAGAAAATGATTTAATAGAATTTATAAAAAGAATTAATTTTGATGATGATTACGATAGCTATTCTTTCCGTAGGAAAAATTTCTGTGGAGATGAATGGATTAAAGCAGCAGGTTTCTATCCTGATGAAGTTACAAGATTATATGATAAAACTAAAGTAAATTATGATACTAGAGCAGATCATGCAGCTGTTGTAAGCACTAAGAAGTATAAATCTAATACCCATATAATTCATAATACTTATGAGTCTATGGAGGAATGGGTTGATAAGATGAATTTTAGAAGTAGTATGAGTGCTAAACAACTCTTAAAAGATGGTATAAAACCATCTTCGATTAGACCTATAACGAGATCTATATTTGCATTTTTTAAAAAATTAATCATCAAAGGGGGGCTGTTTCAAGGAAGGAACGGATTCAAAGTAGCTCTTACTACTATGTTCAATACTTATCTTAAATATATAAAACTAAATGATCTATATAATAAAAAAGATAATTCAAATAAATAATTTATTATTTTTAGAATTAAAATCTTTTCAGATGTAACTTAGTTCACTCTAATGACTTTAGTTTATATTTTGAATCAACGTAGATAACATTCACTTAAGCTCTTCTAATAATAGGGTATTTGTATTTTTAATAAGGACATAAGTCTTATGCATAATCATACTTAAATGATACAATGTATCCTTCAATGAATCATGAAAAATGAAT
>Ga0181396_1000267_pt1 | contig 11689 bp, 4 predicted proteins | sample 19SPOviralmetaG_FD_130125 | JGI IMG/M metagenome (GOLD analysis project Ga0181396, IMG submission 130125) | Marine viral communities from the oligotrophic San Pedro Time Series (SPOT) site, San Pedro Channel, CA, USA - 19 SPOT_SRF_2011-01-11 | ecosystem: Environmental > Aquatic > Marine > Strait...
AGCAAACTCATTTAATAATTTATCTGATGTTATAGGGTTTGCAAATGATACATTTTTTAATTGTTCTGGTGTAGCATTTTTTAAAGCATTATTTAAACTTTTTACAAATTTATCCTTTTTCTTACCTTCAGGTAAAAAAGTAAGAGGATCTATTTTAGGTTCTACTACTGTATCAAGTGATGAACCCGTAGATACATCTGCGATTTGTGTAGTACTTTCGTCTATTCTAGTTGTTTTATCGCTTTCACCTTTTTTAAGTTTAGCTAAAATGCCAGAATATTTTTTAGGCAACAGCTGATTCATATAAGCTCCAAAGCTATCATTCTTAGCAGGGTTCCAGCTGTTAGCAAGCTCAGTTAACTTTAAAGCATATTCTCCGTTGAACTCGTCAAATGTTTTTCTTAAACCTTCTTCTAAGTTTATGTTTTGCCCTGCTTTAGCAGCTTGTTTAGCTAATGCGGTTACTCTAGGCATATTATTAGTCACAAGATCATTTTTCATCTTTTGAGTAACTAAATCTTTTAATGCCACATCTTTGTTTTCTGTAAGCTTGGAAAGTTCTACAACATCATTAAATACTCTGTTATTTTTTTCAACAATATTCTGTGTAGAATTTGTTAAGTTTAATTCACTAGCAATATTAGCATTTGCAAAACCATCACCTTTAGAAAATGCAACATCACTTTTATCAACATCAACTGGACCTTGACCAACGACTATACTAGCATTTTTAGAAGCAGCTTGTATATCAGCTTTACTTAATGTTCCATCTTTAATTTTTTTCCCTAATTCAGTAACAAAACTTGTTATATCTGATTCTCCTTTAAAATCAAAATTATAATCTTTAGCAAATGCTTTTTGAAGTATGGTTCCAAAAAAACCTTGCAAAGCGTTTTTCTTTGGATCCATTTTTCCATCAGCAGCAAACTCTAAAAACCTCATAATAACTTCTTGAGATATTAAATTACCATCTGAATCTTTTTCAACATCATTTATAAATTCATCATATAATTTTGGGTTAACATCTTTAACACTGGAAAGTAATTGATTAGCTATAGGCGTAAAAGCAGCTTCATTGTTTTCAAATATTTTCCAAAAAGCTAAATGACCAATTTCATGAGTTGCTACATGTTTTCTTTGATTTTCTACTTGATTATCAATAACAACGTTTGCAGCACCATTAGCATCGGCCCAACCATCTGCTCCTTTTCTTACATTATTTATAGCCATAGATTTATCATCATCAGATAAATCACTTTTTTCTATAGCATCAACAGCATCATCAATAGTGTTGTGTTGTATTAGTTTAAAATCTTTTATTTTAGAAGCTTGATCGTTGTTAGCAACAACATCTTCTTTTAAATACATTTCATAAGCAACTCTTTTTATAGCCTCAGGAGTAACTTTATCAGATTCAATTGATTTTTCAGCTTCTAACAAAAGATTATTATATCTATCTGAATCATTAGCCTGCATTAACTTAAACTCAGGTCTATACTTCATCATGTTTTGCTTACTCAATGATGATTGTTTTATGCTTTCAAAAAGCTTATATCGATCTTGAAGAGAGTCAATTTTTAATTGTTTTTCAGTGTCAGTTAAAGTAGTAGAATTTAAAATAGTTTGAGCGTCAGTTTGCATTTGAGTTTGAGTAGCGAGTATCTGATTTACTCCTTCTGCGTGACCAGCTCTTAAGTTGTTGTTTACTACTTCGTTGCTTTGTTCTATAGCTGAATTTAATGACATATTTGCTATGTCAATTTCTTCTTTTAAAAGTTGAGTTTGCTTAGAATTAGGGCTTTTCATAGCGGCTCTTTTATATTGCTGTCCTAGACTAGCGAGCTCTTGTTGTTTTTTTCTGATAGAATTTCTTTGATCAAAGCTAGAAAACCTTGATTGATACGTAGAAACCGCCATAGAGGATCCAGACATAAGTAATGACATTGAAAACCCAGAAAAACCTGCATGGTCCATATTTTCTGTAAAAGGTTTACCATCAACTAAGTTTTGAAAACCTGTAGTCAAAGATTCTGTTGCGTATTCCGTTAAAGGTTCCCATATAAAAGCATTTGCATAATTTTCTTTAACAAAACTTTTTGTTCCTTGAGATAAAAGATCTGAAGAACTTTTATTTTTTAATCCTTTTAAAAATCTACTTTTATTTTTATTTATTATACCTACAGATGGAACAGTACCTAAACCTGCTTCAACTAAACCATAAGTAAAAGGTTTAAAAAACAAATCAGTAGAACTATAGTTAGCCTCACCCATAGCTATATCTGTTTTCATGTCTGAAAGTTTACCACCAGCACTAGACATACCAATAACTATTGGTGCAATATTTCCTGTAGCAGCCATAGTTAAATATATAGGTATTTGTGATGAAATTTCTTGCATCATAAACTTACCAAAAGTAAAAGGATCTTTAAATGCGTTTTTAAATTGAACAGGGTTTAAATATCTTTCCGTAAGCAGAGAAGCTTCTTTATCATATTTCACAGACATTGCATCTAGAAAACGATCTGCATTGTTTGTTTCAAACATTCCCTTACTACCATTAACATTGTCATATTGAGAACCTGCTATTAAAAGTTTACCACTTAAATATCCAACTTCTTTAAACATACTTTGAAATCCTGTACCTATAGTTCTAAGGTTAGCTTGCATTTCATCATAATTTTTTACACTTAAATTATTAACAAAATCAGCGTCGTCGACTGTGTCTAGTAAATCATTGCCTTTTTTAATTAAATCATTATAATTATTTTCTCTAGCCTTATATTGATCAAATAACTTTTTTTGAACTGTTAGTGCAGACCTGGTTGTTTGTACACCACTTTTTAAAGTAATATCTTCTAGTTCAGTTGGACTACCAGCTTTAACAAATTTATCAAATGACATACCTGATTCAAAGCCTTCCGCCTCAGGCTTTATACCTAGCAATTTTAAAGTTGCTTCGTATTTAGCTTCTAATAAAGGATCTTTTTCTCTAATTCCATTTAAAACATCACTTTGATATTCTAATGCTTCTCTGTTTAATATCTGGTCTTTATTTAATATTGTTTTTTCTGCTTCGTTTTTAACAATATTTTCTTTAGTTACTGTTTTTAAAGCTAGAGAGCCAACAGTATTAGAAATTTGATCTTCAATATTATTATTAATTTTATCAGCATAAAATAAAGATTTTTCTTCATTAACCTCTTTTAAAGTTAAATTATTCCTTACTCTATTTTCTGCATCTTTTCTTATTTTCTCTGGTGTGTTGCTGCTATCAGTTATGTTGTTTTCAGCAAGATAATTATTAATTTTTGCTATTTCATCTTCAATTTCTTTTTTATAAGGCATATAATTAGGTTCATTACCTATTTTCTGCCCCATAGAATATATAGCTTTACCTTCTTTTTCAGTAAATAAATCTTCGTTTTGATATTTTTTAGTAATATATTCAACAAGTTCACTGTCCATAAAACCAACTTCAGCTTTAACTTGATCCGCTGCTCTTTGTGCTTGTATTTTTTTAAATTCTTTTAAATCTACATCTTTTAAATTTTCATCAAAAAAGCTTTTTAAAATATTTTTTTGTTGTTTTATTTTATCACTACCTCCTTCTATACCTTCGGTTGCTTGAGCTCCAAAATACAACTCGCTTGAATCAGTTGTGTTGCCATCTTTGTTTGTATATGATAAATATATTCCTTTACCTTTTTCTTTCTTAACTTTAAGGCCTGGTATACCTTCCATTAAAGATTCTAATGTTTTAAAACCTTCTTCTCTGTCTTGCTTAAAAATACCACTAGCTCCTGTAACTGTTTCTATAGAATCTTGAGTGTAACCTGATTTAACACTAACAGAATTAAATAAATCTTTTCCAATATTAAAAACATCACTTAAAAAACCACCACTAGTGTCTACCTTGTTAATATCAAAATCACTATCAATATCAACATCAAATTCACCACCTTTTGTTTTAATTTCTTCTGTAGTAAAAACCTCACCTAAAACCTTGTCGAAAGTTGATTTTTCTACTGGTTTTGTTTCAATAAAAACTTCTTTACCATCAACTGATTGAACTTGTCCAGCTTTTCGTTTACACTCCGCATACCCCGGGTCGCTTTGGTCTTTATATTGATCTTCGCAAGTCATATAATAATTTTAAATTACTTGTTCTTCTACTACTTCTTCTTCAACAACTTCTTCTTTAACTTCAGGTGTTTTTAACCTTGGTTCTCCAGATGGAAACTCTTTACCTATTTCTTTTTCTAAATACCATTTTTGATAGTCTTTTTGAAACCTATCCTTTTGATTATCTTTTAATGCGATACCTGGTCTTAAATAAAAATCAGTTACTTCCGCTAAAACATTATTGTTAAAAGCTATTACTTGATCTGAACTTTGGTATGCACCAAGCAATCCAGCTGATATTTTATCCATAGTTAAAGTAAACGCTAAACTCTTACCTATTGTTTCCCTGTCTATTTCATAAAAATCTTGAACCATATTACCAGATAGATCTTTTGCAGTAAGTTTTACTTGACCGTCTTTATCTTTAACCCTGTATGTTTCTGTAACTCCACCTGTTAATACACCGGGATCTGAAGGATTTTTCGTAGGTTTTTGCTCAAATATTTCAGGATTAGTTTGTTTAAACTCTTGATTTTCTTTTGTTGTATCCGGTATTGTAATAAACATGTCTTGAGTTTCTGACAATGTATTAATTTTATTAACTAAAAGTCTTTCTACAAAAATTCCATTTTCATCATATACAAGCCAAGCTAAATTATTTATATTTCCATCTACGGCTTCAAGATCTATCTTACCTTTTAAGTCATCATTTAAAATACTTAAAGCTATGAACCTACTAACAGGTGTACCCATCATATCTAAACCACCCATTATACCAGATATTTGAACCATATTATTCCAAACCTCTGTGTTAGAAGCAATATTTTCCATGCTTTGTTGTATAGTACTAACGCTCTGTAAAATATCGTCAGTCATCTTTCTATCTCTAATAGGACTTTCAGATGAGCCATTATCAAGCTTTAGTTTTAAATCTGAATACAACTTTATATATGGATCAAAAAAACTACTCCAATCAACATCTTGTGATGGAGTATCATTTTCACCTAATCTATAAGATAATGAAGATTGGTACTCAGAGATATAAAATTTAACCTCTTCGTTATCTTCTTTGTTTTTTATTAATTGTTCTTTTAGTCCCATAATTATATTTGTTTAAACACTACGTCTAGTTTAGAATAATCCACCATGTCGTAACCATCAATATTTTTTGAAACCGCTTCCTGTGGTACTTCATTAGACATTACTCCTTGATAAGTTCCTTTTCCAAACTTTTTGTTTATATATTCAAATAAATATATATTTAACCCGGTGGGTGATTTACCTATAAGTTTTATATTTTCCTTAAGCCTTACGTCGGACATGCTTCCTGCAATTAAATTATTCATACCTTGATCAAGTGCAGATCTTCCTCCACCAACAAAGTCTACACTTCCAGAAGCTGAAGGCACACCACCTCCACCACCACCAGTCAACGCTTGTCCAATATCACCACCTAAAGCATCGCCTATACCACCTACACTACTAGCTATATCACCTATTGCGTTAGCTTTTTGCATTGAAGCTCCGTATTCACCTTTTTTAGCTGTGTTATAACTTTGCCTAAGAAAGCTCATTTTACTATTGTCTCTTCTTTCTTGAGCATTAAACTCAAACTTTCTACCTTCAGCATCAGCAGTCTGCATTCTTCTACCTTCTTGTATGTTTACGTTTTGAACTCTTACTTGTTCTCTTGTTTGTGCCGCTTGTAATCTTTCTTCGCCACCTGCTCTTAGTTTTTCGTTAGCAGCTTCTTGTTGTTCTATGCTAGCTGAAACTCCTTTTTTACTTTTAAGTGCAGCTTGTGCTAGTGCTGTAGCACCTCCAGCTCCAGCTCCTGTAGCTCTTAAAGTATCTAAAGTATTTGCTAAAGCTATATCAGCTTCTTCTATTTGCATTTCAGCAGCGGCAGTAGAAACACTTAGACTAGCGTAAGGATTACTTAAGTTACCACTAAGATCTTTAGCCATTGAGCTTAAGTTAGAAAAGTTATCATAAGGATTAATTACCTTTTGTCTATTTTTTTCAAGACTAGCCATTTCAGCTGTAGCCTTTTTTCTATCGGCAGCATATCTTCTCTGGTTTCGTTTAGCAGCTGCTTTTTTAGCAAACCCACCAACTACACCGCCAATCGCTTTAAATAATCCCATAATTTATTTGTTAATATGATGATTCAACTGTGTTACTAGACACAGCGAATAGTTCTTTTTTAATGTTATAATAAGTTGTATTGTTTAGTTTCATTACAACTGTAGACCAAAATCCTTTTATACCTGATATATCAGATCCCCATAAAACTTCACCTGGTTGTGGTGTGATGTTACCCGTAAGATCTTGTTGTAAATTAGCAAAGAATTTATTTTCTTTTTTCTTAAAGTTTAAACTAAATATCTGTTGTTCTAATTGATCTATTGATGTAGCGGCAACATAAGCGTTTATTGGTAACGTTGCGTCGCTAGAACTAGCTATCATTGAATCTAGTTGCCAACCAGTAGCGCCTTCGTAGTTTATTGTTTTAAAGTTTTTAACAACTGATGGTTGTGAGTTAAGTATAACTTTAACTGTAGAGTCTGTAACCGTTCCATAGTAATTTCCGTAACCTGTAACTCCTTCTTCAGGTAACGCATGATGCAACCAAAGTTTGCCATCATAAAAACTATAAAAGCTACTATTTAAACTAAGCATGTAAGTTGGTTTGTAAGTATAGAAACTTGTCCAACCTTGCACGTCTTCATCAAAATTAGATGTTATATAAGAGTTGTCTTGGTTTTGTATTGATAATACATAGTTTTTTGTATGTATATCAAATCCACCTATGATTCTATTCTGTCTAGTTGTACCTAATGCAGATAATTTATCTCTAAAAAAGTCGTGCATACCGTATGATGATATTTCTACCATAGCACCATTAGTAGTTAATCTTAAAACTGTATTTCGTTTTCTATCTGTAAAATACTTTCTATAACCGTAAACAGCAAAGCTAGAAGGATCTTTTGATATTCCATATTCACCAGCGTAAGGAACTATTTGACCTATTACTAATCTACCAGATGTAGTTAAAGCTGATCCTTCAGCAGAATAAATAGCGTCTTTATCTATTAAAGCTCTACTAACTTTATCTTCTTGAAATATAATTAAGTTTGTATCTTCAGCATATAATAACTGTATTGATCCATTAGCTGGATCGACAGATCTAGTTATTTCTTCTGCTACTGAAAATTGATTTGTATTATTAACACCTGTTCTAGAATTAAATATACCAGAGTATATCATTGTATTAATTCTGTTTTGCTGCTGTGGATTGTCTTCAGCTATATAAGCTTTGACACCAAAGTCAACTGTTGTGTTGTTATAACCACCTCTAATTCTAGATTCTTCTATATACCAGTCATCTGCATTTACACCACTATAACCTCTTGGCACGTTATTATAAGGTGCTGTTGGTTGAGGATTTGCCGCAACCACACTCTTTATCTTTTTTATCCAAAAGGTATTAAAGTATTTTAATTCTAGTGTTGTAGCCATGTTTTATTATCACTTATTTTAACTTATTATTACTTAACAGAATAATGGTTGATCAGTTGGTACGGAACCATCAACAACACCTGCTCCAGAACCTTGAACGTTTACCGTTATATATTGTCTGTTATTTACAAAACTATCATTGTAAGGAGGATCAGCGGGTAACGCATTAATAGTATAGTATCCTGTTGCTGCAAGAGTTGTTCCGCTGCTATCAGAATAAATAGTATCACCAGCTTTAGGTAGCACTCCGTTTCCAGTATGATAATAAGTTTGTATTAAAGCATTTTGATGCCAAACTGGTGGATTACCTGTTCCACCACAAGAAGAGTTAAACACTCCTACTGCTGATATTTGAAAAGCAGTACCAACTACACTTGATGTAACTACCACTGTTTGCTGCTTTGTTACACTTTTTACACCTGGAACTGCAACATTAGAGCCATCATAAGTGTCTTCTAGTTTTACATCTATAACATAATTACCCGCAGATAATGTTTTATCTTTAGATAATATACCACTAGTTGCACCTATACTAAAGCAACCAGTGCAAGCAGGGCTTACACTAGCAATGCTCCATTTTAATTGTTGAGTGTTTGCACTAGCATCAGATGATCCATTTAAACCAGCATAGGTAACGAGTGTTCCAGTGAACGTGTCTGCTTTAGTTATATTACCAGCTATAGTAAAGTTTGGCTGTGTATTTGTTAATGAACCTGTTATAGTCAGTTCTGGAGATTGTAAACCTGCCGGAACAGCGTTGCCACCAGCTGTAGATGTAGCTGTGGTTTTTACATTCATTGTTAAAGTAAATGTTTCAGAAGGACTATTATGTAAGAAAACAAACTCATCTGTTATTTTAAAATTATAACCACCAGAGGCAGCCGAGTTGTTTACGTAAGTTATATTAGGGTTTGACGATGTAAAGTTTTCTAGTATTGTGTTTGTAATAGTTAAACCATTGTCGTTTATAGGTTGAACGTTGGCTGATAATATATTTGGGCTAGATAGTGTTAAGGATTCAGGTTGATTCCAAACGTAGCTACCAAAATTAGAAACTCCATTAAAACCACTATTTATATCTGCATTTAGATCAGCTATTAAACCTATTGAAGCTGTTTCCCAATATATATCTAAAAGAGAATCAACAGGTTCTGTTTCGTATATTGACAAAAAAGGTCTCATGGTAGCTGTTACATCACCTATGCCACTAGGATTTTCTAGTAAGTTAACAGTTGTAGATACTCTAGCAACCAAAGGTTTAGTATCTATTTGATAAAAATTTAATTTACCGTTTGCGCCTAACGTGTCGTAATCCATGTTAGAATCATTAGTAGTTGATATACTAATAGCTGTATCAGTGCTTATGCCAGGAAAATATTGTATGTTTGTAGTTCCAGTATTGTTGCTAACTCTACCGAACAATTGTACTGAACTTCTAAACTGTTTTTGATCAGGACCAACTTCAACTAAATCTCTAGGTATTTTATTTATATTATCGTTTATTAATATTATGTTTGCAGTTTTACCAGTTTCCCCTGTTGGAAAAGGTACAGTTGCTGAAGAGTGTTGATCTGGATAACCATCTAAAATACCAGGAAGATAAACATTGTAGTAATCTTGTTCATTTTGTTTAACAACAACTTTATATGAATACCAACCTTTACTGTTTAAAGTATAAGCATATTTAGGTTGAGCACCAGGATTTCCATTTACTTCATAAATTTCTTTATTTATATAACCATCACATGTAACTGTGTACACTCCACTGCCATCTACTGTTGGTGTAATAGTTACTTGAACAAAATCTTTATATTCACCCCTAAGATAATCATATCTTTGAGGTATATTAGTTGTTGCTGTTGGTATAAACGTATAGACATTAGTTGTAACACTAGGTAAAGTAGCGTTGGCCACATCAAAGCCATTGCCTCTAGGATTTGCATAAAGACCAGGTCTACCTAGTTGATAGTTTTCGTTTTGGTTTATTCCTGGAGAATCAAATAAAACTTTTAATGCATCGCCAAACCAATTTTTAACAGGGTTTGTTGCACTTTCTGTAGAACTATTATAAGGACTGTAAACTGTAGATCCACCAAAAACTATATTGTTTATAGTTTCAACTTCTTCTGTAACACTAGAAAGAATAACAGATGATTGCCTACCAAACTTATCGACTAATATAAAACCTACTTGATAGTTTCTATTTTGTTTAACGGAGTGGTTAGGGTATTCAGCCCAGTTGTTATATTTATATGTATCTGCTTTGGGTCCAACCCCAACCCTATAATTAAAACTAGTTGGTGGAGTATATTTATCTTTAAAATTACCATATATTATTCTATTACCAGCAGTTTCTTGACCATGTGCTGTGACAGGAACTTTATCAAAAACTCTTACTGTTTGATTTTCAGGTAACGTTCTATAAGGTTTTGCAGAAAGATAATCGTACTTGTAAATATTATCAACTGAAGTTTGTTGTGCTACGTTTAAAGGTACTCTATCTAAGACTTTAACAGCTAAGCTATCAGCTTCTTTATACAAAACATCAATAGATATTATTTTATAACTACTAGTCGTTTCTATACCTAAATTATCTTTAGTATCAGGAAGAGGAATTAAAAGTTCTACATTTTGAACTCCATTTTCCATAAAATCTAATATAGTACTTCTAAACGCTTCATCTTCGTTTCCTTGTAAAAAATAACCTTTTTGTTTAGGTATATATGCTATTTGTGTAAACGGAGCCATTATAGAGTATTCACCATCATCATATTCAAATCTATAACTAAATCTCACGTATCTAGTTTCTAAATAATCTGGATCACCAGGCCAAGTTGTGTTTCCCGGCATAGCGACTCCATCAAAAAATGGAGATATTTCTTGACCAGTCATTGTTGTTGATAAAAAATATAACTTATCAGTTACTATAACATTAGATAAAGGATTAGCATTTAAAGTAACATTAGTGCCTACAACTGAAGTTACGTATAAAAACTCTGTTGCTTCGATTTTATCTGTATTAGCTGATGTTGTAGATATAAATAACATACCAGGTTTAACACCAGCCGTTACGGGTACACCAGCAATAACATTGTTACCTAGACTTAATGTACCAGTGGTTTGTATTTTGTTAACTAGATCAATAGGTTTGTATGGATTATACTTAGCAACTGAAAGTTGACTTTCTTCTGTGTAATATGTAGCAGAGTTTGTTACGTTTATTTTTCTTGGTTGATTTCTATCATCTGTAAAAAACAACAACTGTTCTATTAAGCTTACACCTGTTATAGGAGAACTTTTAGAAAAGTTTAAAAAACTTCCTGAAACCAAAAGTGTTACATCATTTGGTTCTGTAAAATAATATATCCTGCAATTAGCGGTTATTGGAGCAGCTACTGGATTACCAGTGCTAAGATTTGTTGTATCATCATAATCTGTTACAAAAGCATAAATTCTATTATTATTTTTATCTGTGTAACTTCCTATGACTTCAAGCCCAGTAATACCAAAATTAGTATCACTCATAAGTTTATTACCAAGTACAGTTTCTAAAGCACCTATATCCTCATCTTCAGACTTTCCTACAGATATATTTACCGCGTCTCTATATTCACCGTTTGGTATTAATCTATCATCCAAGTCTTTATTCATCTTGGATTTTAGAAAACTATTCTTTATTTCCGCCATGTATTAAAATTTAAGCCATTTAGACTTGTTTCTCATAACTTGAACTATTTGATCAAGCTTAATATTAGATATTCTTATTTTAGCATTTCTAAGCTTTGCAGTTCTTTCTTTTTTAAATCTTTGTACTATATATTCTTGAACACCTATACTTGTAGATAATATACTATAAGCTATGTGAGCATACAAAGCTTCTTCAGCTAACTTAGGTATTTTCATATCTAAATCATAAGCATTACCATCAGAAACATATTCTACAACAATTAATTTTTCTTTTAAATCACTAGAAAAACCAAACTGTCCTTTTCTATCATCTACTACAAACCAGCCATTTCTTTGACTAGTAACAGGGTTTAAGCCA
>Ga0181396_1000275_pt1 | contig 11577 bp, 6 predicted proteins | sample 19SPOviralmetaG_FD_130125 | JGI IMG/M metagenome (GOLD analysis project Ga0181396, IMG submission 130125) | Marine viral communities from the oligotrophic San Pedro Time Series (SPOT) site, San Pedro Channel, CA, USA - 19 SPOT_SRF_2011-01-11 | ecosystem: Environmental > Aquatic > Marine > Strait...
ATCATCAGGTAAACTTAATGTTACTTTTACATCATTACCAACTTTAGTTACTGCAGTTGCGATTTCATTTGCAGTTCCTAAGAATTGTAAATCATCTGCAATTAAATCTACGTTTTGAGTTCCACTATCACCATCAACAGTTAAGTTAGTTGCTAATCCAGTTAAACCACTACCATCTCCAACAAATGAACCTGTAAATGTAGATGTTCCAGCTGAATCACCAAAATCATCACCACTAACTCTACCAGTACCGAAATCGGTTGCTTGGTTAGAAAGTGCTGATACTACATTAGATGAAGTAGCAGATACTTTAGCAGTATTCGCAGTAATTGCTGATGCTTGACCACTAGTAATTCCAGTTTTAGCAGTGTTAGCATCTATTTCATCAAATAATCCTGGTGATAATAAACCAGAAACCGATGTTGTTGCTATTGGTATGATTGCATTAGTACCATCTGAAGATTCTATCGTTCTAGCTCCAGATGTACCACTAATACTTAAATCAGTTGATACGTTTGATACTTTAGCAGTATTCGCAGTAATTGCTGATGCTTGTCCACCAGTTATAGTTGTTGTATCTCCAGCAAGTGCAGTTGTTGAACTTGTACCTAATTGTAAAGTTGTTACTGAACCTCCTAGTGAAACTGCTGAACCATCTATTGTTATAGAAGAGTTTGCTAAATTAGCATTTGCAATTGCAGTACCATTCCATACACCGGCAGTAATTGTACCTAATGTTGTTATTGAACTTGCTCCTGTAAATCCTGTTTTATCAGCAGATTGTAATACTACTTGTGAGGAACCAGATACAATACCTGTTCCACCTGTTTGAGGAGATGCTTTAACTTCGACGTTTCCACCTTTGTTTAAGATATATAATTTTTCATCATCTGTATCGAAGAAGGGAATACCATCAACATGAGTGTTGTAGTCTGCTCCACTTAAATTCGGTACGGTTGTTCCTTGTAATATTTTGTTTACAGGACTCGCCGTTGAACCATCGATACCAACAAATACTAAATCAGCTCCATTGGCAATCGTTCCAAGACCACTTGAACCAGTAACAACTAGCAGTTCACCTGCTCTTGTTGTTGCATCTTTCAGACCTTCGAGATTACCTCTTCTGTGCTTAATAATTTGTGCCATTTTTAATTTTTTCCTTTTTTTGTTAAAATGTTAATTTAAAATAATTTTTTGTTAAATAACCTTTATTGAATTTTATTTATGTAACCATTTGTTCAACGGGAATATTCCCATAATTAAAACACTATATAGTGTTTGTTACTTTTATAAATATGATGAGAATTTTTAATACTAAAAAGTTTCTCCATCTATTTCTACTTTTTGAACTCCACTCACAAAATGAGCAGAACCTGTACTTACGTTTATACCACTTGAATTTAAAACAATTCCATCACCTGGGTCTAATTCTAATACAACATTACCACTTGATGCACCGCCTGTAATACCTTCATCTGATGTGAATACTGCGGTAATATCTCCACCGCCTCCTCCACCTCCTCCTTCAAGAGAAGATAGGTCTATTGACATAGATGTTTGAGGAGAACCTACTAAGTTTTGTCCGAAGAAAGTAAGAACCGATGTTCCAGTATCAAATGATGCTGAAGTAAATGAACCACTATCGAAAGAAAATTGAGAAAAAGATACTGTATCTTCGAATGTACTTACATAATCTGCTAAAGTTACATTAGCTTTATATAAAGAACCACTATCCTCTACATAAACGATTTGTCCATCTGAAAAATGATTTACAGATGTTGAATTCATTACAGTAGAGGTATAAATCTTAAATGCACCCTTAATTCTCTGAATATCAGCGAATACATCATTCGCTGCTATTGCTGCTGAATTTAACTGTAATTTTGAACTAACACTAATTGGCATTTTATTTTTCTTTCTTTTATATCCTTATTTTATAAATATTAAAAATCTCCAAGTGAACCACTACTTGCAATTACTTTTAATCTCATTGTTGTTGCTGAGTTCTGTCCTACTGTTCCTATTACATTCCACTCATCAAACCCATCTTTTGTTGAATCTAACACAATAGATTGTATTACTGTTGGTGAAGCTCCTAAAGGTGCACTCGTTCCATCTGCATATTCTACTAAAACATACTCTCCAGTCGTACTTCCACCAAATCCATCTGTCATAGATGTAGGTACACCTAACATTGATGAACCACTTGGGAAAACTATAATTGTTTGTACTCCACCTGCCCAACTCATAGCTCCAGCTGATGCAGATATTGCTGTATTTAAATCAGAACCACTTACTGTTGCTGCTAATGTTGCGGTTTTTCCACCTGCTAATGAAATACTTGTACTTCCTATATCACCTGCTTTAAATTTATAGTATGGTGATGCAGTATTTGCAGTATATGCAGTTACTTGAGGTGGAGAATCACTATTTACAGTACTTGCACCCATTACACCATTATAGTTTGCACTAAATCCTGCATTTGAACCAAAATTAGAATAGTAAATATAAATTTCACCATTATTTGCTGATGCATCAACTGTTATTGTTTCATTTGATAATGTTACTGATTCTGAATAACTATCTGCTACTGTTATGTCAATTGTATATGTTCCTGCCGATAAACTTGTATTCGGTTGTATTGTAAATGGAGATGAACTACCACTTACTTGGAAACTTGAACCATGTGTACCACCGATTGTTAAAGTAAATGGTGAATTTGATTCAGTATCGGATACTGTTACTAAACCTGCAGTTGAACCATTGGTTGCGTTATCAGCTTCATAATTTGAAGATGAAACGAATGATGCTGCTGGTGATTGATTACCAAATACTGTTAAAGTTACAGAACCACTACCAATATTACCATATTCATCTTGGAATGTTATATCTGAATTTATAGTATCTCCACTTTGTGTTACCGAACCACTTAAATTTACACCTAAAGTTAAAGCCCCACTACTATTAACTAATATAGCAGGATTAGATGAAGTAAATGATTGAACTGATGGTGAACCATATGATGGAGAATATGAAACATCTAAATCAGATGGGTTTCCATTGTTAAAACCAGTTGCATCTCTTAATACATCACCACTTAATGCAGATTCAATAATATATGATGTTGTATCTCCTCCTAAAGTACCTGTATCGGCTTGTGTTATTACTAATGAACCACTTACAACTCGTGTATTAAATCCATGTTCATCTTTTAATGTTACTTCCCAAGGGTAAGTTCCACTTGGAACTGATATATTGTTTGCATTTAAACGCATATTAGGTGTTGAAACCGATGGTGTGAAATAAGTTGAGTTATAACTTGACCAAGTTAAGCCAGAATTTGGCATTGAATCACTTTCAGTATCAGATATTGTTAATTCTAATACTTCAACGGAACCAGTTGCTTGATTTGTGTTTTCAAATTGAGTTGATACTGAACTTGTAGTTGGTGCATTGTTAGTTGTTACATTAACTGATATAGAACCACTACCTACATTACCATGTTGGTCTGCCCAAGTTATATTAGAGGTAATACTATCTCCACTTGTTTCACTACTACCACTTATGTTTGTTCCAACTGATAAATTACCACTTGAATTTACAGAAACAAATGCATTTGATGAAGTAAACTCTTGTACAACTTGTGAACCATAGTTAGGTGAATAAGAAACTCCTAAATCTCCTTGTGTTCCTGTTCTACCATTTGAGTTTGTTACGATGTTGTTACCATTTACAGCAGATTCTATAACATAGAACGTACCATTTGTTGAAAGAGTACCCAAATCAGCCTCTGCGATTGTTATTTCTCTTTCATATTGTGATACTTCACTAAATTGGTCAAATACTGAAGCAGTATATGAGTAAGTTCCACTATCTAAATCAGAAACCGCAGTTAATTGAATAGATGATGTGTTAGAATTTTGTGATTCGATGTTAAATTTGTTAGCATCTGTACCACTTAAACTCATACTGAATGGAGTATCTGATTCTTCATCAGTAATTGTTAAAGATGTTATCAATGCACTTGATGTTGCTTGGTTTGTATTGTAAACTCCACTATTATTAGTGAACGAAGCACTTGGATGTGAGTTTCCAAATACATTTACTGTTAAACTACCACTACCAACATTACCATAGTTATCTTGGAATGTAATATCAGATGAAATTGTATCACCTGAACTTGTAAGTGAACCACTTATATCAACTGCAAGGGTAAGATTACCACTTGAATCAATATCTATCGATGGATTTGATGAAGTAAATGATTGAACACTCGGAGTTCCATCAGAACCAGAGTATGAAACAGTTAATTGAGAGGTATTACCACCTTCAAAGCCAGTTGCATCTCTCAATGAATCATTATTTCTTGCTGATTCTATAATATGAGAGGTTGTATCTCCACCAAGTGTACCAGTATCGGTTTGATTGATTGAAATCGTGTTACCTATGTAATCTGAAACTTCACTATAAGAATCAGATACTCTTAGGTTATAAGTTATGGTCCCTGCAGATAAATTCTCATTTGCTCTAATGTATAAAGAAGATGAATTTGAGTTTGTATAATTGAGATTGAGTTTCCCCGCATCAGTACCAGATAAAGAAGCAGAATAAGGAGTATCACCTTCAGTGTCAGTTATCGAAACAAGAACCAAGTTTGTATTTGTTGTTGCTAAATTTGTATTTAGATTAGAATTTTGTAATGTGAACGATGCACTTGGGTGATGGTTGTGTACTATATCTACATTTAAGTTATCAGTCGTTATTGTACCGAAAGTATTAGTAAATGTAATTACAGAATCCAATGAATCATCACTTTGTGTTACAGAACCACTTAAATCAACTCCTAATGATAAATTACCACTACCATTTATTACAATTGCTGGATTTGATGATGTAAATGTTCCACTTTGATTTGAATTATAATCTGCAGTACTAGAACCATAGTTTGTTGTTTTTATAGTTGTACCATTTTCTTCAGATTCTTTAATATACGGTCCTGCTGACCAGTTATCAGAAATAATTGCTGGTGTATCATCAGTAATTGGTATTGTGATGATTGCAGGGTTAGAAGCTTCGTTATATGAATCTTTAACTTGAACTGTATATTGGTATTCGTTTATTAAATCGGAATTTAAGAAAACTCCTACTTTTCTCGTTACTACTCCACTTGAACTCATTTGGAATGGGTTCTCATGTGGGTCTGTTAATTGAGAAGTACCACCATACGAACCACTTGATACATTTACATTATCTAATTCTAACTTATATAAAGTAAAATTAGCAAATGTTATAGTATCTCCTTCATTATCTGCTGCAGATATTGTTCCAACAGTTGTTCCATCTGATGAATTCTCATTTATAGATGATAGTGATTGATTTGAAATAGTTGGTACTAAGTTATCAGTTACATTTACAGTAATTGGTAAAACAACTATTGAATCAGAATCTTGTCCTAACTCATAGTGTTCATCTGATGCAGATATACTGAAATTATATGTTGTTTGTTCTTCATAATTTAAAGAACCAGTATTTTGTAAGATATCAACATACGTTGATGATTTTATTACTTCAAAATGATTACCATCTATTGAAGATGAGTGTATTGTTATTGAATCTCCATTTGCATCTGTAAAGAATACTCTTTTTAATAAAGTATTATCAGCTGAACTTTCGTTTAAGTTTGAAGTTACCGATGTAATTACATTTCCACTAGTAGAAGTTTCTCTAAATACAGGTGTTGAGTTTGGTGTTACAAATATTGTAATATCTTTTTCAATTGATGAGTTAAATGTATCAGTTGTTTTTGCAATAAACGTATGTCCATGTGAACCACCTACTAAATCAGTATTAAATGATGCAGATGTTGGTACTGCATTTAAGGTTACAACACCATTGGATGCAACTCTAACTAAATCATCAGTATATGTTGAACCTGTACCAAATGTTAATGCCTGTCCTTCAGGGTCTGTTGCTTCTAAAGTAAATATTGGTGAACCACTTGAACTATATTCAGATATAGTTTGATTACCACTTGATATAGCAGGGTCTGAGTTTGGATAAAATACTGCGTTTAAGAAATCTACTACTGAACCACTTGTACCTGGATTAAACGATGATGAAAACATCGTTGGTAGTTTTTCTTGTGATACAATTCTATTTCCATCAAAATCAGTATCTCCACCACCACCAGAACCACTTAACGCATACCTTGTATCATAAGAAGATGTTAATTGTGATGAACCACTTATTGTACCAGCTGGTATTTCAGTTAAATAAGATGATGTAAACGAACTCAAACCATCTACTTCTGTTTGAATTGAAGAAGTGAATACGTTTAATGAACTTATATCAGTTTTAGAACCACTTAAAACACCTGTTCCACCTAAAGTTCTAAGAACAGAACCAGAAACCAATCCATCAGGAAGTTCTGTTAGGTAAGATGATGTTTGAGCAGATATAGCATTTACTTCTGTTTGTATTGATGAAGTAAATGTATTTAACGAGTCAATTACAGTATGTGATGAGGATATAAATCCTAAATCAGTAATTTGTTGTGAACCACTAATAATATTAGTAGGTATATTTGTTAAATCAGTATAATCAGATACACCACTTGAACCACTTAAAGAATATCTTGTATCATAAGAAGAAGTTAATTGAGATGAACCACTAATTACACCACTTGGTAAAGTAGATGTAGTATCAAGTGAAATTACCCAATACCCATCATAGTAAACATAAAGATTACCATCATCTGATTTCCACCATAAATCTCCTTGTGATGGAGAACTTGGTGCAGAATCTGAAACAGTTACACTTGAACTACCACCACTTGCAGAAGATGATATAATATAGTTACTACCATCTACATTTATTGTTATATTTTCACCTGCAACTAATGAACCACTAAATACACCATCAGAATCTAATTTAGATTTTATACTTGTATCTATTGATGATGTGAATGTTTCAAGAGCAGTTAACCTTTGTCTACTTGAAGTATAATGGTTTGCAAATGCCGTATCGTTTTCTGTATCAGTTGAGTTAACTAAATTAACAATTTCTACGAATTGGTCGTAATCTGCATTAGCACCACTTAGTATATTATCTATTCTACCCTTTTCAGTTGATATCTGAGTATCAAATGATGCAGAATCAGTATAATAAGAAGATGTAAATGTATTTAAGTGTGTTATATTTGTTAAATCATCATATGAACCTGTATTTGATTCAATTTCACTAACTCTTTGTTCTAAAGAAGAAGTTATTGAATCTATACCACTTAATCGTGTATCGGTTGATGATGTATAATCATTTAATGAACTTATATCTGTATGAGAACCACTAAGTAATCCTTTACCACCAGTTAGAACATCATAATCTACTTGAGATGAACCACTTACTAATCCACTTGGAACATTTGTAAGTTGAGTATAATCTGTTGTACCACTACTACCACTTGGTATTGTTATTGTATTACCACTTGATATTGTAAGTTGGTCTCCACTTATAGAAAGTGTTTGAGAATCAGTTTCACTTGTTAAATACGATGATGTTGCTGCAGATAATGCATCTACTTCGGTTTGTATTGATGAAGTAAACGTATTTAAATGAGTTACATCTGTATGTGATGAAGAAATGAATCCTAAATCAGTTATTTGTTGTGAACCACTAATAGTTCCTTCTACTGCACTTGAACCAGTTGGTATAGTTACAACATTACCACTTGATATTGTTAATTGGTCTCCACTTATAGAAAGTGTTTGAGAATCACTATCACTTGTTAAGTAAGAACCAGTTGCAGCTTCTATATTTGATAATCTTTCATCAGTAGATGATGTGTATGTATTTAATGATGATAAATCACTATGTGAACCACTAAGAATTCCTGTCCCACCTAATATTTGAACCGAACTTGAAACAATACCACTTGGGAATTGTTCTGATGAACTTATTATCCCTCTACCTATTGTTTCATAAGAACCAGTCGTATCTGATAATTGAGTTATTCGTGTATCTAATGAAGAAGTTGTTGATTCTAAATTAGTTAATCTTAAATCATTTGATGCAGTATAATCATTTAAAGATGATATATCTGTATGTGATGATGTTAAAAATCCTAAAGATGATATTTGAGCAGAACTACTAATAATATCAGTTCCACCAAGAATTTGAATAGAACCACTAATAATTCCATTTGGAATATTTTGTAAATTAGTATTCCAATCAGCACCACTACCACTTGCAGAAATACCTACAATTCTTGAATCAAATGATGAAGAATCTGTATAGTATGATGCAGTAAATGAGTTTAAAGATTCGTTTGAACCACCTCCACCACTTGCAGTTGAAGTTATAGTAATGATATTACTACCAGATGTGATTGTTATATTGTTTCCTGGTAGAAATACAGGTGTATTAATTATTTGAGAATAATCTATTCCTTGTAATCCACTACCATCACCAACGAATGAACCACTAAATGAACCAGTTACACCACTTGCAGCTGCTAAGTTAACCGAACCTGCGTTTACAGCGAAATCCCCCTCGATTACCGATGCGGTTACTACCCCTTGTACCTGTTTACTTTGAATTAATGTTGCCATTCTTATCTACTCACTATCTTTCCTTTTACTGAAAAATCTGTATTCACTATATCAGCAGGGACAAGTGTTATATTTTCAGTAAAATTAATTACTATATCTGTTCCATTATCTGTAACTGAATATGTACTTGCCATCTTCTTTATTCCTTGTAAATAAATATCAATATAGTCAGATAAGTTGTCTACACTTACCTCTTCATATACAAATTTCTTATTACTAAGAGTTAATGTAAATAAAACACCATTTAAACTAATAGAATCTGGTACATGACTGAAGATTTCCATATCATTAAATACATCTTGTATTAAATTTTTAAACCTTTGTTTATCATCAAATGGGGTTACAATATTTGGTTTTTTTCTTGAACTCATCCTACTTGTATATCTCCTTCTATCTTTATAACATCATCTTCTTCTAAAATAAAATCAAAATTTGACTTTTTAAACTTTACAAGTAGATTTTTTCCACTATGTTCTTGAATATAATCATCTTCTAAAATATATTGACCATTAATAAATATATCAAATCTTGCATGTTCCGGCCTAAACTGTCTTAAATTTAAATCTAAATCTTTCATCTTACCATTTTCAAGTTTCCATATCCAATAATACTCGTGAGTCAGGTCGTGAGCAACCAACTGATATTCATCGGGTTCATGTACTTGTTGTAATATTTTTTGTAAATCTTTTAATGCCATTATAATTCTATAAATTTACCAGTTATACCAAATTCATCTGTATTTTCTAAAATATATCCTAACTCAGTTTGAGTTGATTGTAAATCAGTAGGATATGTTCCACCTACTGAAAGTGAACCTGTTGCGAAATTAAATACGATTTCATCAACAGAATCCCCATGTACAAAATTGTATTTTGTTTTTGGAATAAATACTCCATTGATGTAAACTCTAAACCACTCATCCTCATCAAACGTACCAATTAATTCGGGTGGAAGTTTTGGTAGTTCTACGTTTGTAAGTTTCATAGTATCTGCATCTACAAATGAACCTTGTTTTGAACCTCTAATTGATAAAAAATCTATTGCATCTGCATATTCATTAACTAAATTCTGTTTAATTGAAGAATTAGTAACATTACCACCACTTAAACCAGTTAAATCGGTTTCCATTCCCCAAACTACTTTTTTGGCACTCATTGATTTTTTATGAGTAGATTGATTATCGAATTGTTCTGGTAAAAGATAAGCATAAACTGCCATTGTAAAATTAGTTCTAACTATTCTCTGAGAACCTTCACTTACTTCGGTTGTATTATCAAATGAATCTATTTTTACTCTAAATTTAAATCCACCCTTATCTCCCCAATACTCATCTGTTGCATATTGGAAGGCTTCAACAATTTTATTCATGTGTTCTGTAAAATCAGTCCAAATGATTACTTCATATGTAATGTTTACATAATCAGGTATTACAATATCATATAATTCAACTGGTTTTTGTGTTCCAGTCATTGCTGAAAACTTATCATATCTGTGTTTTTTTGAATATCTTGATACTGAGGGGTATGAAACGTGTCTATTCATCGTATTTGATAACGCATCATCTCTATTAATAGAGTTTCTTTTAAACATTACCAATGGAATTTGTAATACTCCTTTTTTATCTCTTAAATACCCATCTTTTTGTACAGATTTCCATCTTTCAGGATTTCCATACACAACTGGTATCTTTTGTTTCTCTTGGAAGATTTCAACAGTAGGTAATACGGTATCTATCATGTGTTCGGCAATTGCCATATCCACATCATATAATTTTACACCCTTTCCTTGTTCAATACTTTCTTTTTTATATTGAAGAGCTTTATTCTGTTTTATATTTTTTAATGGGTCGATTGCCATTAGTGATATATCCTTTCATCTATCTGAATTTGACTTCTTCTTACCATAAATCCTACACCTATAAGTGTATTGTTAGAATTTTGGAATGTATTTGTTTCTTTATCGTAAATTTGAGGTTGTCCACCAATTCTTTGGTTTTCTCGTATGTTATCCATTTCATAATAGATACCATCAAATAAAATAACATCTCCAATCTCAGGATAACCAACTGATAAGTTTTGTATTGCTTCTGTTGGTATTAATGTACCGTTTACATCTCTAATTTTAGGAACTGAGTGTGAAGTTTCTCTTAATCGTTCTCTATTGAACCTAAATTCAACTGCTTGTTGTTTATCTGCACCAAATCCTTCGTAAACTACATTCATTGGTTCTCTATCTACTATCGCCATAATAGTAGAAGGTGCTCTCCATACTTTACCAAGAGATTCACCATATAAATTAGTTTTAGTTTCACCCACAGATACCTTGAACAAGGTTACTGCTTGTTCTACTACATAATCTACTACCTCCTCGGAGATAGTTTTTATGAAATCCAAATCTCGTGAATTAAAAAACTTCGGCATATCGTTATCCTATATAAATTGCTAGTGGAACTTTGTTTATGATTGTTTGTTGTTGGTCAACCATAGAAGCTTCGTTCTCTATTCTTACTTTTTTACTTACTTCATTAAGATTTTCTCTTAGTTGTTCTATAAGAGCATCTTTTTCTGTTTGTGCCTCAGCTCTTAATGCAGAACCATCTAAAGAAACTTCTGAACCTGGTATTGGAATTGTACTATATTTTTCTCTAACTGCACCTAACATCTCTTTTGCAAGTGCAAGAGTATATTTTCTAACCCATTGTTTACCAACATCATTTATTTTAGAATATTCTGCAAAGTTATATCCAATATTTGAATAATCTGATACTACGTTTGGAACTATAATAGTAGAGTTTTCTCTTCTATCTTTTACAACTTGATATTCAAACCAAAGTTTGTAATCTGATGCAGGTTTTGGTAAAATTGTTATTTTATTGTTTACTATATTGAATGAATGTGCAGATTTTCTCATTTGGTCATTGAATTCAATCTGTTGAATCCTTAACATATCCTCATAAATTGGCATCATTATA
>Ga0181396_1000276_pt1 | contig 11530 bp, 2 predicted proteins | sample 19SPOviralmetaG_FD_130125 | JGI IMG/M metagenome (GOLD analysis project Ga0181396, IMG submission 130125) | Marine viral communities from the oligotrophic San Pedro Time Series (SPOT) site, San Pedro Channel, CA, USA - 19 SPOT_SRF_2011-01-11 | ecosystem: Environmental > Aquatic > Marine > Strait...
TATTATCCTAATCCTACTAATAGTTTAGATACTGTAACAACATACACATCTCCTACATTAGCTAATGGTACTGAAGTTACAACATATTCTTTATTAACAGAATACTTACAAGAGCAAAACATTACATTAACTGAAGATCAATGGATTTATAATGAAATAGAAAAGGTTGGTTTTTGGGAAGCTATCAACTCACCATTACTATATCAATATGCTTTAAATGATACATTTATTGATGAGATTTTAGATGTTGGTAAGTGGTTTAATGTTAATGATACTAAACTAGGATCATATTATAAAGAGGTTATTTCTAATATAATTGATACAAAAAACAAAAATAAAATAAAGGGTGAGTTAGTAAGAGGTGATGATGAATTTAATTTAGATAATTGGTTTGATGGTTTCTATACAGGTGTAACATCACATATACCAACTGGAGAGCAAACAGATACGACAACAACTACTTCACCTTGGGGTAATCAGAACTCACGTTTTCAATTATTACAACAATTAAAAAACACATTATCCAATAAATTTTTCAATCATACTCTATTTTTCGTTGACTTGAGTAATGTTGTTACTGATAACAATTTAGGTTTTGGTTCTAATTTCATTGACTCAAATGTTTATCCTGTTGGTATAAATGAGGAATTCATTCATAATCCATTTGTAAATAGTTTAGCATTATCTGGTTATGCTTATGATGGTTCATATGATTTAAGTTCACTAGAAGTTACTATAAGTGGTAATATTATTTCGGATGAAACTGATTTTAGCTTTATACCATTAACAAGTGATTTTAATGAAGAAAATAAGAATTCATATACTAATTTAAATAACTTGACTTATACAATTAAAGATGTTATTTTTGAAATAAATAATAACGAAGACATTTTTTGGGGATTCAATGATTCAATATTATTAAAAGATCTTCCTAGTGGTATAAGTGTTAATAGTGAATATGAATATTTAAAGAAAGGAGAAGATAAACCATTCTTTAATAAAGTAAACTTAGGTGTAACATCTGGATTAGGTCAAGATATATTTAACTATCCTAATAAAAATTACATAGCTGATTCTCAAATAGTAAATGTTAATAGAATTTGGTTTGATAACTATGAGATTGATGAATATAATTTAGTAAACATAGATAACAATACAATTCAATTGGTATTCAACAACATAGTTTTCAATAACAAGCCTAATATTTCAATGAAATATAGAACTGATAAGTTATTAGAACCAAAGTATAAAGACACATACATTGATAACTTTAATGATAAGAGACAAATAAAATGGACTACTTTAACTAATGATAAGTTTGGTTATTCTCGTATATCAAATGATTATGTTGGCTTTATAAAAGATGTTCATAATAATGAGTCTATATTTAGAAAAGGTGATATGTCTAAAACTAATGGTGATTATGTTGTAAAAACTGGAGGAACTACAACTGGTAGAGTTAAGATAAAAGGACTTACTATAGGTAGGGAATCTGAAAATATTATATCAGTATGTAATGTTGAAAGAAAAAACAACTTTGAATTTTCTAGTGATATTTTATTTGATGATAACATTAGTAGAGGTAATATGAAAACTTCTTTTATATTCCGTGGTAAGTTTAATTTAATTGATGATGCTCAATATTTATCAGATTATTATGAAGTTTCTTTAAATTTAGAAGATAATAATGTTGCATTATTGCAAAAATACTATGAGAATAATGAAATAAAAACAAATATATTAGCAACTATAAGTGAAGCTAGTAATATTATAGAAAGAGGCGTAACATATACATTATCATTTAGTGTTATAAAAGATATTTTTAAAGTATATTTAAACAAAAAGAAAGGAAAACGTCAATTTTTATTTGAATATGACTTATTAAATGGCCCAAATAATGATAATCTATTTAGTAATACAAGTGATTTATTAGGTTCATTAGGAGTAAAATTTAATAAACCTACTAACTTTAATTCATCTGGAACTAAATTAGGAATAACAACAATAACAGATAAAGTATATTTTTCAAATGTAAAAATAAATACTTTATCTGCTAACAATCTAACATTAGGTGATGCTTTCATTTCTAATTCATTAGATAAAGAAATACTTAATTTAAAATCATCTTATAAGATTAAAGGAAATGTTTCTAGGATTGCTAAAACTGATGATAATATAACTGTTGTATTAATAGGTTTATCTTTGTTTGCTAAGAGAGGTGATTTAGCAGGATGGATAAAATTAGGAAGAAATGTTAAAGATTTTAGGGTAGTTGGTGTTTATATTTATGTTAATGAAATATTATCAACAATGCAAACTATATTAAATGTTTATAGAGGATTATTTGAATTACAAGAAAGTATATTAACTGGTACTTCATCATTAGTTTCTCAAGTTAGGGATGATAATAAAGTAATTAATAAAATTCACTCATTTAATAATAATTTAGTATTAGATATAAGGGATGAACATACTTATGAAAATACACCTTGGGTTGTGGATGATAAATTAGAATGGGGTGATTCTCATAATGTTTGGGATGTTTTATCTAAATAATTTATATATAAATAAATACAAAGCATTAAAGGGTTATAGATGATAAACAACATAAACTTACTAAATCTTAGTAACGAACAATTTAAATCAAGATTTCCTTCTTTATATAATAGTAACATTACTACAATAAGTGATGCTATTAATGCTAATATTAATGCTTTAAATCAAGAAACTACTACACTATCAGCTATTTCAGGATCATTAAATACTAGTGTTTTAAATCTTAGTGCTTCTTTAGAGGCGAATATTTATCAATTAAGTGCTGAGATTGGTAATTTATCTAATACATTTGCTCTTAGATCTGATACTGTATCAATTAGTAGTGGTTTACAAGATCAAATAAATGTTATTCAACAAAGTATATCAGGTGTTATTGATATTTCAGGCTTCAATAGTTTAGCTGAAGACGTATCTGATAACTTAGCAAGTATTAGATCTATAAGTGGAGACTTACAAAATAAGATAGATTTATTAGATGATACATATGCTACTGATCAATCTGTAACAAGTGTAAATGATAATCTACAATCTCAAATAGATACATTAAATAATGATACAAGTGTTATTCCATCTATAAGTGGTAATACTGTAACAAATGCAACTAATATATCATCATTACAAACTAATTTAAACACTAAGTTAGATACTACCGTTTTTGCTTCTATCAGTGGGTCAAAAGATCCATCTGGATCACTTATAAATGGTAATTTAACAATAAATTCTTTTGATAAAACACATCCTGTTAATTTATCTGGTTCATCTACTATATCTTTAAGTGGTTCTCCAATTGAAGGTAACTATTTAACTTTTTTTGATGTATCAAATAATATAAACACAAACACCTTATCAATTTCTGGTCAAGGAATTGATTATGTATTTAATGATAACAAAGGAAGTTTAACAATTGAATATAGAAATAATAATTGGAATATTTTAGAATCACATCAAACTAAATTTGTATACGATGATAATAATAATATTTCTGTCAACCCTTCTTCAATGGGTATATTGGCTAATAAGTTATCAACTGGATCATATAGTTCACCATACTCTGTTAATATGGAAGATTCTTATAATTTAGAGTCTAATGTTGTTGATAATGGTCTTTTCTTTATAAATGCTAATACTCCTAATGTTAACAGTTTTAATTTTGGTAATTATAATAATGATGAAAATACTCCATATGAGATAACAGCTTCATCACATCAAAGTAACTTATTTCCTTGGCGAGCATTTGATGGTCAAACTTCACCATCATCTAATGGTTGGGTTTCTAATCAATCAAGTGGATGGATAGTCATAGATTTAGATTCAGATGTAAGACAATTTACAAACTTTAGATTTTTTAATGGTGATATCAATGATGATAGACCTGTTGATATAATTGTTGATGCTTCTGATAATGCTTTAAATTGGGATGTAGTAGCTAACGTATCAGGTGATACAACTCCTGTTACCACATGGTCAAATATGATAAATTTATCAACTACCAAAACATATAGGTATTATAGGATTAATGTTCAAAATAATAATGGTGGGTCTAATATTAGAATGGTTGAAATTGATTTTAGGGAAGGTGTGCAAACATCAACAAATAACAACTTTGACTTCATTATGTATAATGGTATTGCTAAATCATTTTCACCATCTACTTTAAATATATTTGATAAAGATTCTGGATATGTAATTGGTCAAAATAAAATAAATATATCTTATTCTGTAAATAATGGATCATATTCAAGTGTATTAGATTTAGAAGATTTTAAATTATTAAATAGTATTGATAATGTTAGTCGCATTGATTTTAAATTACAATTGATTGGTTCAAATACATTTACAAGTGCTTCAATAAATGAATCAACATCTTTTGTTGAACAAACATCAAATCATATTAGATTGGTTAATTCTGGTGATAATGTTTTCAATGTATCACAATCAGGTGATATAACTGCTAATAGTTTAAATGTAAATAATATTTCAATTAGTGGTGGTAATATGGATGCAAGTAAAATATCATATTCACATTCAACATATACAAATATAGAAGATGCTTTGAATACTTTATTATATGTTGCTCCTGATATATCAGCTATGTCAATTTCTATTAATTCATATACTGGATATAAAGAGGGTAGTGTATTAGAACAAGGATCTGAAGTAACTGATTTAGATATTAATTGGACATTAAATAAATCTTTAAATGGTGTTTCTCCAAGTGCTACACTAAATCAAAGTATTGGTTCAGTTACTACAGCAAAAGGACCAAATGTTGAAAACTATAATGTTTCTTTCACGTCAAATAAAACATTTACTTTAAGTGTTAGTGAAATTGATCCTGATTCAAATACACAAACTGATAGTAGAAACTCAAGTGTTAGTTTTAGATGGAAAGCTTACTGGGGTGTATCTTCTTCACCATCATTAAATAATTCAGATGTATTATCATTAGGAAATGAGGCATTGTTAAATAATAATAATCGTAGTTTTACCCTTTCACCATCTGCACAATATATTTATTTTGCGTCTCCACAAAGTTTTGGAACTGCTTCTTTCGTTGTGGGTGGATTAAATGTAACATTTAATCAAATTTCCTTAAATTCCTTTATAAATAGTTCTAATGGAACTACAAATTATTATGTTTATAGAAGTCAATCTATACAAAATGGGTCAAATATTTCAATTGAGGTATCATAAATATGTCTAATAATTCAGGTATTTATAGATTGATATTTCCATCTGGAAAGATGTATATAGGTCAATCTTGGGATATAGAGAAACGAATGTATTATTATTCAAAAAATAGAACAACTAGTCCTAAATTAAAAAACGGATTATTTAAATATGGGTTTGAATCTGTAGTATATGACATATTAGAGTATATAGAGGAGTCCCAATGTATGATGGATTCAAGAGAAATATATTGGATTAAGGAATTAAATGCGATAGATGAAGGATATAATTTACAAGAAGGAGGAAGAGGAGGTAAGCATCATCTAGATAGTATAAAAAAAATGAGTGATGCTAATAAAGGAAAAAGACTTTCTCCTGCAACTGAATTCACGAAAGATAGTGTTTTTACAGAAGAACAAAAACAAAAAAGAGCAAAAAATTGCAGTGAGACAAAAAAAGGAGTTCCTTTAACAGAAGAACATAAAAAGGCATTGAGAAAACCTAAAATTTTAACAAAAGAGCAGAAAGAAGCAAATAGGCAAAGATATAAAGGTAAAACTTGGAAACTAATAAATGGAAAGAGAGTTTGGTTAAATATAGAGGATTTAATAAATGAATAATAACGGAACCTTAATCATTGCACCAATTAGACCTTTCTCAAGTAATGATGAATTTCCTTCAGCATTCTCAAATGAAGTAAAAGGTGGACATCATCAAGTAAATTCATTAGATGATATAAGTAATGATAGATTACAAGAAGGTATGCTTGCAACTGTAGTTGGTTTATCTGGTGATAATACAACATATCAATATAATGGTGGAGTATGGGATATTTATTTACCTAATGATTCTAACCAATTAATAGGTTCTCATCATCAAGTAACTGATCTATCATCAATTAATATTGATAAAATTCGTGAAGGTATGCTTGCAACTGTAGTTGGTGTATCTGGTGTATCTGGGGATAATCAAACATATCAATACAATGGTGGTACATGGGAGAAATTTAGTAGTGTAGATGAATCAAATGATTTAATAGGTGGACATCATCAAGTTAATTCTTTAAATGATATTTCAAGTGAATTAATAAGAGAAGGTATGCTTGCAACTGTAGTTGGTGTATCTGGTGTATCGGGAGATAATCAAACATATCAATATAATGGTGGTAATTGGAGTGAATTTAATGCAATTAGTGATATATCTGATTCATATTTAACTACTGATTATAAAACAAGTAACTATACAATAACACATGATAAATCAACAGTAGTACCTGTTATAAGTATAAGTGGAGGTTTTGACGTTATACCTAATAATAATGTTGATAAAGGAGTAAGATTTAAAGTACATGATGTTGGTAATTTTTGTGGTACTAATCCTGTTACAATTAGTGGTGGTTCTCTTGGGAAAATAAATACAGATGGTGGTTCTATTGAATTCGCTATGTCTGATACAGGTAGTTGGGTTTTAATTGATAAATTTGAAAACATATGGGATAGGAATGAATCAACTAATGAAATTAGTACACGTGAAGGTGAAACATTAATAGCTAATAAGCTAGTTATACCTAGTAATGGTAATGGTTTAGAAATAAAAAATTCTCAAAATGATATAGTTGTTAATATAGATGATAATGGAGTAATCCAAGCAAAAAGTGGTAAGTATGGTATAGCTGGAGACTCAATTGAAAAAGATGTTGTTAATGATACATTTGATAATATAGGTTCTAATGTAGATGTTAGTGTTTCTGGAGAATTTTCTAACAAAGAAGAACTTGTAAGCTTTACTGATAAAGTGTATACCCATACAACAGGAAACGATGCTCCTGATACTGGATATAATATGTGGTTATTAAACACAACTGATTCAGGAATTGAAAACTATGCTAAAACAATGTTTTCTAGTCCAAATAATGCACAACCTAGTATAGTTTTATCTTCTTCAGAGCAAAATAAAATACAATGGATTATTGATTTAGGAGAAGTTAAACATATAACTGAACTACTCAGACCTTATACTAATGATGGTTCAACATTAATGTATGGATCAAATTCATTTAATGGTACTACTGATAGAACTTTAACAGGATGGACTCATATGTTTGGCTTTCGGAATAGTTCCAGTTATTTTTTAACAGTTGACTTTAATTTTAGATATATAGCTATATATTCTACAACTAGATTAGCTAATATACAAGCTGACTCTGGTTTAAATGGATTTGAGTTTGTATCAACATTCAACACATTTGATATAAATTTAGTAAATGGATCATCTGGTACATTCTCACCATCAACATTTTTAGCATATGATGAAAATGATAATATAATAAATGGTTATAATAAAATTAATATATCTACTAAATTAGATGGTGGTTCATGGTCTTCTTTAATAGATAAAGAAAATTTTAAATTATCAAGTGATTTAAATTATTCTTCTCAATTTGATATTCGTATTCAATTAGTAGGTGGTCAAAAATTTTCTAAATTAAATATATCAACTCCTAACAAAACCTTAGAATTAACAAATGACGGTAAAGTATCTTTTAAGGATGGTGTAGTTGAATATGCAAACTTATCAAATGATGGATTTTTACCACCACAATTAACAACTTCTGAACGTGACTTAATTACAACTCCATCAACAGGATTAACAATTTTTAACTCAACAAATAATAGATTAGAAGCTTATAATGGTACAACTTGGCAGATTGGTTTAGAGTTTGTAAGTGCTAATGAAACATCAAAAGCTAATTTAGATTCTAATTTCCCAGCAAGTAGTAATAATGGAATGTATGCTTTAATATTCGGTCAAACATCACAAGACGGAGTATATAGGAGTAATGGTAGTTTATGGTCTAAAATAATGGACTCTTCTGGAGATATATCTGATCTTTGGGACTTTGTGGGTGGAGTATATATTGGTACAACTAATGAAGCTAGATATAATTCAAATTTAGGAGACGCTATATCAAGTACATTATTTGGTGGTCAAGTAGCTTCTAATGGTTTTGATGGTAATACTTCAACATCATCTAGATTACAATGGAATACTAACTCTGGTTGTTGGGTAGGTAGAAAATTTACATCACCAATAGTTATTGGTAGAATTAAATTTTGGAATCAAGCACAATCTACTAATCAAACTGCTAGGGATGTTTCTTTATATGGTTTAACTAGTGTAGATGAAACAAACGAATCTAATTGGACAAAAATTGATATTTCTAGTACAACAAGTGGTTCTATAACTAATGGTTCTGTAGTTAATATTACTGAAACAAGTGGTTATGTTACATTAGATACTATTAATGTTACTGCTTATGTTGGTTATAGATTATTTATTGATCAAAACAATGGTAATGGTGTTGAGACACAAGTTACTGAATTAGAAATGTATGCTGCTATTGATAATACAAATTTAATAACACCTGTTAATTCTATTAATAAATTATTTAATGGTTATTCTAATGTTACAGAGATATCAAGTGATACAACATTAACAGAAGATGAAAACTTTATATTAGGTGATTCTACTTTAGGTGATCTTACTTTAACTCTACCAAGTGTATCTACTTTTTCTAATAAGAAATATTCTATTAAAAAGATAGACTCAAGTTCAAATTCAGTTATATTATCAAGTACAGATTTAATAGATGGTGATTCAAGTGTAACTTTATCTAATCAATGGGATTATATTGAAATTATAACAAATGGTACTACTTGGTTTATTACAGAATCTATTGGTGGATCTAGTGCTACTGATGGAATTTCATATTCTCAATTAATAGGTGATGGTAGTACAAACCCAATAACAGTAACTCATAATTTAGCAACAAGGTTATTAACATATACTATTATTGATAATACAACATATGAAGTTGTTGCTGAGACTGAATGGGATAGTACCATTGTTTCTTTTCCAACTATAAATACCGCTGAAATAGAATTTTCTAGTGTTCCTGATCTTGATAGATACACTATTACTTTTATTGGTACTGTTTCTGGTACAAATAGCGTATCAAACGCTCAAGTTATTGGTGATGGTGTTACGAATCCAATAACAATAAATCATAATTTGGGAACAAGATCTATAGTATGTAATATTGTTAATAATAATACTTATGAAGTCATAGGTGAACATCAATGGAATAATACTACAATAGAATATCCAACATTAAATACAGCTAAAATAGAATTTCCAACTACAGCTACTACTAATGAATATACAGTTACTTTAATTGCTGTAGGTTTTGGTGGTACAAGTAATAATACTAATTTATCAAATGTATTACATTTAAGTGGTGGTACAATGGATGGAAACTTGACTATTTCAAATAGCTCTCCAGAAATAACTTTACTTGATACGGACGCTGATGCTGACGATTTTAAGATAAGATGTAATAGTAATAATTTTTATATTTCAACAGATAGAAACGATAACGGTTTATCTGAATTACCAACTCCACTACAATTAGAAGCTGACACCAATAAAGCTTATACTTTTGGAAATGAGATCATGACAAGAGCAGGTGGCACGATGACGGGCCAATTAGTCATGGAAGGATTGTGGCCGCAGATCAAATTCACAGACACCTCTTCAAATCAAGCCGATTTTTGGATCACTGTTAATACAAACAGATTTCATATTTTCGTAGATAGAGACAGCACTAGCGGAAGTGAGGCGCCAGACCCTCTTGTTTTAGATTCTGCGATTAACAAAGCATACACTTTCGGCAATGAGATCATGACTGTTGCAGGTGGCACGATGACTGGGATGATCAAGAATGGTAACTCTGATTCCAATAGCCTTACCGATGCTGCACTTTGGCTAAATGGTAATGATGGAGCTATCATGTTAGATAATGACGCATCAAAACGAATTTCTTGGAATGATGGTGGTGGTAACTTAAATATTAGAAGTGGTCATTATAATTCTGGTGGTGATAAATACGTCAACACGGGGGATGGTGCTAGTGCTATAGTTTTAAATTCAAATGGTATGAATGGAAACATTACTTTTAAGGCAACAGGTACAGGTACAACAGGAGACACAATATCTTGGGGAGATACTTTTGTTATTGGTCACAACAATATAAGTTACGGTTCAAAATTTAATATTAACTCATCAGGTGATATTGGAATTTCAACATCGTCACCCTCTTACAAACTTCACGTTAATGGTTCAGGTTACTTTGAAAATACTCTTACACTCAATAGTGGTATAAGCATAAATTCAGGATATATCAATTATCAACCAAATACAGGAACTATTATAGCTGTAGATGGTCAACCAATACTTCAACGAATGACAGAAAATGGAGCTATAACAATAGGACATGATGATGCTGTAATTATTGCAGGAGGTGATACTTCAACAGTATTAAATTCTAACATATCTAATGGAGCAGAGACAGTTTTTATTGGAGCTGAAGGTGGTCTTGTTGCATATGCTTTTCCAAATAATGATACTAATTGGAGCAATAGAAAAGAGCTTAAATGGGATGGATCTAATCTTACGATTTTAGGTAATAATGTTTGGCATACTGATAACGATGGAAGTGGTTCTGGTCTAGATGCTGATCTATTGGATGGTCAACATGCTAGTGATTTTGCTCCTGTAAATCATAGTCACAATACATTATCAGAAAACAGCACAATCACCTATGGAGCAAGCAATCTACAATGGTGTGATATACATGGTAACTCTGGAACAGGATACAACGGTTCAACTCCATATAACCCTACTAATAATTGGTATCATCACATCATAGCGAATCATGGTAATAGTGGAGGCTATTATGTTGATATAGCTTTAGATTTTCATACAGACGAACATTATATAACTAGATTAAACAATGGTGTAAGAAGTAGTGTAAAACTATGGAACGCAGGAAACGATGGTTCTGGCTCAGGGCTAGATGCAGACAAGTTGGATGGGGTGCAGGGATCATCATTTCTTAGATCGGATGCAACAGACACCGCTACAGGCTTGCTCACGTTCTCAAGTAAAAAAACAAATTTTGGTGATACTACAAATTGGAACGATATTGGATTTTCCAATTTAACAAATATTCATTTACAAAGTCACAGTAGGTTTTGGATTGGTGCAGGAAACGGCACATGGTTTACAGGATCAGCAAACAATAAAAGTCAAGCAAGTGGGTTGGCAGCAGACGCTTCAAGAGCGCATGACCTTCTCATCACCACAATGGAATCAACATCAACTTACGATAGAGGCATCACCTTTGCAGTAGACAACACAGGGGCAGGTAACTCAGGATGGAGACTAGGTAAATGGCACTCAGGCA
>Ga0181396_1000277_pt1 | contig 11521 bp, 10 predicted proteins | sample 19SPOviralmetaG_FD_130125 | JGI IMG/M metagenome (GOLD analysis project Ga0181396, IMG submission 130125) | Marine viral communities from the oligotrophic San Pedro Time Series (SPOT) site, San Pedro Channel, CA, USA - 19 SPOT_SRF_2011-01-11 | ecosystem: Environmental > Aquatic > Marine > Strait...
GTACCAATGCCAGTACCAATGCCAGTACCAATGCCAGTACCAATGCCAGTACCAATGCCAGTACCAATGCCAGTACCAATGCCAATGCCAGTGACAACGAGTCCACTATCCGGGAGCGGGAGGCGAAACTCGCCGAAGAACGCAAACGCAACGAAAATACTCTTTTTGTTATACCTGTTTTCTTCGATGATGATAAAAATATATACGAGTCGAGTATTGAACTGTTCAACCCTAGAAAAGATAACAAAATTTTGCGTGATCATAAATTGTACCAAACATTTTACACCAGTCTAAAAGGGAAATCACATGATAATATTTATTACCTCCCATGCCTTCTTCCAACCCCGAAGGCAAAGATCAGTGAAGATGAATATGTGAAAAAAATTAAAAAAGAACTTGTCAAACTTCAAGATTCTTTGAAGGAGGACTTTCTAAAAAAAATGGATGATGGTCAAGACTCGCAAATCTTCAAAAATATAAGCTTCTTCTGTGAACCAGATAGTAAGATTTCATTAAAGTTTTACGAATTAAAAAAAATATCAGCGAAAAATATTGAATATTTAAACAAACATTTGTTCAAGGAATTGCTAAAACTCAGAGAGAATATCCAAGAAGGAAAACAAAAGTTTGTAGAAACCGAAAAAGTACATCAACCTATTGTTTTAAAAAAAACAAAAAAACAAATTGATGAAATGGCCGATGGTACAGATAAATTTTTGACATTTCTTGTTCAGGAAGTATTGTCCGGAGAAATTCTATCGGAATTCAAACTTAGCGAAGTGATAGACATTGAAGGAGTTCATAAATTAAAAATAATGATCAAAACCAAAGTCAAAACCAGTCCGGATGATTTTGATATAAGACTAAAAGTCAACTATATATTCACCCGGAAAAGTATAGAAGAGTCTCATTTTGATTTTAAAATTGATGATGGCGAAAAAGATAAAATAGAACAGTACAAAAAAGGTAAAGAGTTATCTAAAATATACTGGAAAATAAATCCAACAGGTAATTCCGACAACAACCCTTTGTCAGTTCTTACGAACGAGGGTGGAATATATTTGAGAGTGACTTCTTTAGAATTTCTAAAAAATGCAACCATCTACAAGAAAAAACGAAACATTTATGAAAGTGTAATGAAAGGAGTTGTTCAGGACCAACCCAGAAAGGGCGGATACAAGGAGCTTGAAATTAGTAATTTTTTACGCGACCTGAACCGAAAGAATCTCTACTACTTTGAAAATTTCAAGTTCACAATGGAGAGTTTCAAAAAATATCTCGCACAAGTTAAGCCTCGGACTTCAACTAATATAGAATCTCGTAAAAAAATCAAAGGCGATATCAGAAGAGATTTTTTTGATACATTTACAAATAAAAGATCCTTAAATAATTACTTTATGTTTTGTGCGAACGATCGCAAATTTAAAAAGAATATATTGACAAGTTCTTACAATGACGACCCCCCACCTGAAGAACAAACCCGTATTAAGAAAGAAACGATCGAATCGTTATTGAAAGAATTATTCAAAAAAGGATCTATATTTTACAAAAATGTGCAAAATGTGACAAATAGTGACTCTAGTAAAAAAGATGGTACTACTTACAACACTTACCGAATAAAACGCTTCAATGACGACAAAACACATATCTCATTGTCAGGTGACAATATAGGTACAATTCGCACCCAATTAGCAAACAATGCCGGCGCTCAAGATATAGACAAATTTTTAAAACATGACGCGGATAAAGCAGTAGTTCAGATATATTTAGAGAAAGACGACAAGGACGGATTATTAGATAATAATAATAATACAAATTTTTTAGAATCGATGAAACCTACAAAAGGCAACTGTTCGACGCGGAAAAAACGTGTAAAAAAAAAAGTCGGTCAACTTATTAAAAACGTGACACGTACGGTTAGTATGAAAATGATTGGATTTATCTGAATAAAAAACTAATCATCATAGAACTCCGATGTAACGCCGTTTTGTTGTATGTATTTCAATATCCTCAGTATGTCTACTAACCGAAGGCGAGTGAATATACGCTTCAATTCGTCATGTTGTAATTTACGAGAGTTTGAAAGCATATTATAATCAAGTTGCAATTTGTCACTCCTATTTTTGTCGTATAAAAAGTATTTCAATATGAAATAACTCACCAACTCTAAATCGTTCTCGTGGTCACAAGACAAACTTGTGAGATAAATACTCCTATAGTTTTTGATTGCCTCATTGACTTGTTTTATTTTACCACTTATGTTATTAGAAAAATATAAATATGAACAAATTTTATTCTGTAATTCGCTAGGTAAATTCTCTATCTGAAATCTCCTTTTCGCATTCATCTTAGTTGTACTTATTCACATATACTAATATAGTCTATACTATTTAATTATATTGCCAGAGATATAGTATTTTTGTCAGAACTTCTTCTCCCCCTTCCACGCTTATTTTCTGAAGATAATGAATTTATTTCATCCATAGAAATTGTACTATTGTTATCAACATTGATGTTTTTATTTTTATCTTTGTTTAAATTTGACAATATATTGTCAATATTGGCTGTTTCAGGACCTTTCATTTCTTGTCGCATTCGTGGACGGGAATCTCTTGGTTGTTGTTGCGGCGACGGAGTAGTCATGTTTTGACTATTTTGACCACCAAAATCATTCATAAAGTTACTTAGACCGGGTTGATTATCTTCCATCGAACTCATTGCAGCCTTTGTAAACTGACTCATCAAATCCGGATTTTGACGCATAATATCATCCATGCCAGGCAAAGCCGATTTAAACATTGTATTGGTCATATGGATCATAATACCAGAAGACGCTAATTGAAATAATAACTTGATTTCGGGCGCCATTTTTGCTTTTGATTTATACTTTTCATGTAATTCCGCAAATATCTCATCATAATCATCAACATTTTCATTTATTTGCTCTGACCACCCATCTAATTTAATATCAAATGGATCAAATTTGCTATTTAAAAACTCAAGACCCGTGATCATCGTGGTAAGAACTTTACCTTGAAATTTCATAGAATTTGATTTTTCTTTTTCGTTTATCAAGAACTCGTATTCTCCTTTCATCTCGTCCAAATCATTGTTCATAGAATATTTCTTGCTTAAATTTGCACCTTTTTCTTCTAATGCCTCTAATTTTCGCAACAATTCAAATTTTCCGCGCAGTAATTCTTGTTCAGTTAACTTTGTAGACTTTTCATTTGAGGTCTCTATATTGATCTGATTGATATCTTTGAAACCGTCCCACGAGTCCATATTTTCATCCATCTTGGACGTCCCCTTTGCTATTTCAACCGCGGGTTTGTTTAAAAAACTATTCTTTGCCTTATAATCACCGCCAGTAGAGTTTGTTGAAAATTCGGGTTCAATGTTTATGGCATTCAATTCGTTCAAATCGTTCAGTTCTTGTTCCATTGATTTATTACTTGAGTCACCACCACCATTTTGCGAGTTTTTAACTTTTTCGTTCATGAGCAATTCTATACCGTCCCCGAGACTAGAGCTTACCGGTCTAATATTGTTGTCAATACTTTTGTCTATGCTATATGAATCTCGTGGTGTATTTGACAGAGCATCCAGGTTGATCTCCTGGATATCCAACGAAACTGTCTTGTCATCACTACTCATTTTATTTAATATTTTTATATTAATCTTTAAACTTTAACTAATTTTATTTATTCTTTTGTTTCTTCATCTATACCTTCATATACTGAAATTGACAGATGACTGTTTTTGATGGAATAATCCAGGACCTGTAAAAGACAATCCGACAAGTCGTCCTTTTTCTTACTCTTTTGAAAGAAAATCAACCATTCCGGATATTGCTTGCTGCATATTTTATCAGCAATTACCTTACTCAGTTTCTTTCGCTCGGCATATGTCGTCTTCTTCTTACCCAAAAAGTGTTTCAATTTGTTAACCGCGTTGTAATTTATAATTTGTTCGTGTTTGTAGTTTTTAGTTACAAAAAACATAATTAATAAGCTCTGAATTGATTTCATCTTGATGGCGTTTTGACCGATTTGATTCTCTATAATGATTTTGTCAAAGACAAATTTCTCCAACAATTTCGTCATGGCTTCATTCATCCGTATCCCAATTTTAACATTATCAACCTTACACGCGTTTTCATCTTTTTCACATAGTTCCATGATATTCCAATCAATGATAGAAGATTTGCCATCCCCCTCTTCTATAGAAATTACAAGATACGCTAAGTTTCGTATTCCGACATCAATCGACAAAAACAACATTATTATTATTTTATAAAACTAAATAGTTATTAAATAATAATATTTATTATATGAATATTTTATCAAACATATTTTTTACTTTTTTATTGTAACTTTCGTATCATTTACTTGAAGAGTATTTGGGACATAAAGATTACTCTGCTTACTATATGCACGTTGATTACTTTTCATAACTTCAAACGCAGTTTTCGTCATAAGTTTGCGATAGTCTTGATTTGTTGGCAGAGCTTTGGATTCCATGTCTATAATGATTCACTATATTTTTATTTATTGTACATCTCCGTCTTCTAATTCTAACGCAATATTTGAGGCACCCTTCAAAATACTGATAATGTCACTTTTGTTCATTGAACTTTTGGCATGAACGCCCTTTCCAGCCAGAACATTTTTTAACTCTTTTACAGTCATTTTTTCATAATTTTCATCTGTTGAATCAATATTTGTTTCGACTTGTTGTTCTTCGGCAATCTGATTTTCTACACTTTCTGGTTCTTCCGCGCTTTCCGGTTCCTCTACACTTTCTAGTTCTTCTGAAGTTTCTTGATGCCCCATAAAAATGTTTTCAGATTGTTCAATATCTTCTTCCTGAACACCTTCGTATTGTTTGCTGTACTCTATTTGTTTAGAGTCTTCCTCTACCGAAACCATATTAATCATGCCTGAAATCGTTTGTTCGTCGGTTTCTGACTCTTCTTCTAATATCGATTCATCGTCGCATTCCGAACCACTTTCTTCATTTGTTGTATCAGAATCATTATTATCATTATTATCATCATCGTTTTCGTCGCTACTATTTTGATTCAACTGTGTTAAATCTAATCCACTCATTATATTGTTTGCCCCCATTACAATAGAGTTGCTTTCATTATTTACAGCCATCATATTGTTTTGTTGCGATATCAACGTATATAACGTTTTAGCTTGTTCTGATTGAGAGTATTCAAGATTGTCAATCTTACGTTTGAAATAATAACAAATGAGTGCAATTAATAGTAAATTGATCAAAACGCTTACAAAGAAACCAGTTATATCAAGTAGATTTGATAACATTGTTCTTTTATTTATAATTTTGATTTATATTTATATGTATTTTTGAACGAAATATTATTTCAATAAATCTTCCGGATATTCTAATTGTTCTAAAATCTGATATCCACCGTTGATATTAGATATACCATTTACTAATTTATAACAATACTCCAGTTTACCATCTTTGTTTTGGTTCACCATCATTTTTTTATTTGTTACATTTTCGTTTTCTTCAAAGTTTTCACATAGATTGATATAGTGTGTGGTCAAAACATAGTCTACATTTGTCTTGTAATTATTCAACCCTTTCAAATATATTGTAGCACATAAAACAGCATCGCTCGGATTTGTCCCGCTATAAATTTCATCAAAAATACAAAAATGTTTTTTATTCTTATTTTTCTCAATAAATAAAATAATTTCCTTACACCTTCTTGCCTCTGCCTGAAACAGACTGTCGCGGTTTGAGGTGTCCGGTATATTCAAATAAGAATGGTAATAATCATACAACGGCATTTGACAGCGAGAGTAACAACCACATCCCAAGCTTTGAGATAAAAATATATTTAAAATGGTAGATTTAATTAGGGTTGTTTTTCCAGACGCATTAGGTCCAGTAATAATCAAATTCTTTCTCAAACCAATATCATTTGAAATATTTGACTCGGCAATGTGAGGAATGTAATACCCCCCCTTTATGATTGGTTTCGTATCTTTTTTGAATTTACAAACATTCAAACGATTCTCTTTCAACAAACTAGACGCATTGTACATGTCGTGATTATAGTTATTTAGATATATTAGAAAACCAACAGTCTCGTCGTATTGAGAATCGTGATATATATCAAAATTACATTTTAACAAAAATCCAATCTTACCATATTTACTCATTTTGTCTTTACATTCGCAAATGTTGTTCAATTGAATCTTCATTTTCGCAATGTTTGCCTTGTGATTTATCATGGCATCATTAAATTGGCGAAACGTCTTCCTTTTCCCAGTGCTCTGATATATTGTATCTATTAACTCTTCACCTTCATTCAAAAAGTGCTGATATTTCTTGGTAAAACGAATCATAAATTCGGTATTCTTGTAAAACTGAAAGCAAGAAATGATATTATTATAAACTGACATGAAATAGAAGAATATACTAGTTACCAGATACAAGTTGCTCTGGAGAGAGTTTTTGGTGAAATTCAATACACCCTTAATGATATATTGATTTGTTATTAATTTTTTGACAATATTTAAATACTGCGAAAATCCCAACCGTAATCCTTTTATATAAAGGACGAAATATGGAATAATCATACCTAAAATTGGAGCTAGTAATGAAAATAGTGGACTGCAGAAATTGTATAGTGCTAATACCTGGAGAAAGGGTACAATTGTATTCAAATATTGAAAACGGTGAAACTGAACATATTGATATTTTGATAAAAAATTTTGTTGTCTTTTAAAGTCAACATATTCTTCTATAAAATCATCCATAGTATTTTCATGGTATTTGTATTTTTTCAGAACTTTCTGAGAATCTTTCAAGTATTTTTCATCTAACGAATACAGAGACGACCATTTACCTAACAATAAATTGTATTTACTTTTCTTCTCCGCACTTTGATTATAAATATGATTCAGTATATTATTGCTCGCGTCTGGATTGATCTCCAAATCTTCTTGAACAACGGTTGTTAATGTTCTGTGCTTGCTATATTCAATCGGATGTTTGAACTCATATTTTTGTAAATAGTCTATGTAATTTTGGTCCATTATTAATTTAAGCGCGCATTTATTTTTGAATACTTTAACTTATTTTGATATAAAAATTTCTATATAATAATGATGTATATTCCATGGCTTCGCAAATATTACAATATGAATTCTTTATACAAAAATCTATGGAAATGGACAAAACCGAATGTAAATTGCCAGAATATTCGCAAAAACAGTTTGAACAGGTCAAAAAAAAACTCAATATAAGAAAAGAAATCGCAAAAGACCCCCCTATTAAAGCGACTACACTTGGCAGACAAGAAGAAGTGATCGCAATCCTATTCAAACTTTTTAATAAAATTACTGAGAAAAATTACGATAAACTGAGTGATGAAATATTTTCTCTTATTTCACAAAATATTTCAGACAAAGAGAAAGTATGTACAACATTTTTCCGGGTAATTTTAAATAATTCCTTTTTTTGTCATTTGTATGCCAAACTCTTCAAGCAGTTTATTGAAATAACGGATGAATTTGTCAGTGTGTTTGAACATCAAATATCAAGTCATGTGAAAGATATTAAAAATATTCTTTATGTGTCTCCAAATGAAGACTATGACAAATATTGCGACTACGTGAAGCAAGTTGAAAGTGTGAAAAATTTTACAAGCTTTCTAATTCAGTGTTCAAATCAGGATATTTTGAAAAGTGCCGACATATTGGAGTTGGCTATCACATTCCAGAATTATTGTTTGTCCGAGATTGACAACAATGATAATTTACTCTTGAATGAAATATATGTTGCAAATATTGCGCTCATCGTCAAAGATGGGGGTAACACATTTTTCAAGGATAAAAAATGGGATGATTTTATATCTAACCATAAACGCCTCGTGGAATCACAAGGACGTGGAAAAAACAAAAAAATATATTTCAAACTGTTAGATATATCTGAACGTGTTTATAATTAAAATTGATTGATATTGATTTAATATTTTATAATTAGATATATTATATGAGTCAAATTGTATCAAGAATCCACGATGATGTCGAATATATATTTGACGATATGTTGCTAGAGGAAGAAGACGAAATGACAGAAAGTGATATACACCACATTGAGATTTTTGGTAAACCATATTCAATCGCAATGGGCAAGTTGAAAAAAGAAGACGACAATTTGGGGTACTTCATATGTTACCTTTTATATGGGAAAAAGGTAATTCGTAAGTTGGGTATTTATGAAATAGAAGACGCCACAAATATAATGGCATCATTGAATCATCGTGTGTTTGATTTTGAAAAAGAGCAACTCATATTATTCGACGAGTATTATGAAGATACTGAAAAATTACAACCATACATGTACAAAAAAGAAGATACTGTTCCAAATAAAACGGTTATTCTTTTGAAAGGAATAGACGCAGAATTTGAAGAAGATGTTCAACAACAGAAAATGCTTCTCAAACAACTACAAGCCCGCGTTGAAAAAAATAAACCTGAGAAGACCCCAAGGGTTTTAGACAAGTACGACAGATACATATCTTTTATGTATTCGTTGGCAAATGAAAAGGCGGATAAAGAAAACATCAAAAAGAATCTGAGAATCAGCTTTAAAAAAAGCAAGGTAGATGGGAAAACACAATTTGATCTAGAAAAAAGTATTCTTCACGATGATTTGATGAAGCCTGATGTAGCTCTTGATGTGTATAATCTTATCATGTTTGAGTTCATGGCAAACATAAAGATAATTATAATTGAAAACGAAGATTTTGACTTTCATTTTTTGAAACATAAAGAAAATGCGAACTATGAAAAAATGAATAAACTTGATATTTATAACAGTTTTGATCCAAAAGATGTAATGTTTATTCACAAAACAACTAATGAAGACGAAGAGACGCATTTGAACATGCTACAATACAATGACAAACTATTCAATTCATTTGATGATTTAGCCAATGACAAAATTCTCAAACTCATTGAAGAAAAACTTAATGAAAATTTACAAGAGGCGGAACATCCAACGCGTTTTGCATATTTGAAATCGGCTGCGGCAAAAATACAAGACTACGAAGAAGAGCCAGAAGAACCTCAAAGTCCGCAAGAAGAGACTAAAGGACGTGAGTCAGGTGATGATATTCCGACCAATAAAAAAATAACCTTGAACACGAACCCCCTACCCAAATTGAAATAATCATCAAAATAAACATTTCCAATTCGGGAGCAAATATTATTATAATAAAAAATAATTAACTAAATATAAACAAAGCAACTATTATAATAATATATTATTTTTGCTTGACCATGCCGTCCAAAACAAATGACGACGAGTTAAACGTGTTAGCACAACAATTATTTGACAAAATTTGTATTTCCCAGAAGAACATTAATTTATTGGAAAATTACTATGAGGAAACCAAGGATTACAATACTGAATACAAATTGTGCAGGAAAAATTCATCTATCGACGCGGATACCGCGAACTACATTAATTTTTTTACCAATTATATTAAAAAAATATGTTTTGAGTACAAGAATATTATATTTAATATCAATATCTATACAAAAAACTACGAAGACCTTTCCAATCATATTTATATGATAAAAATGGCGATTGTTTGTTGTCTATACGATAAAAAGGGCTTCAAAGACAAAGTATCTCTAAAAATAGATTTGTATCTCACTGGACTCGAAAAAACATTACCATTAGTTCCGGGAACACCAATCAAAAAACAGCACGCGAAGAGCGGATACTCTATTTTCAGCGATAATATTTACATTTGCATTTATCGTAAAGAAGAATGGTTCAAATCTCTGATTCAAGAGCTTTTTTTTGCGTTCACGATAGATTTGGAGGATGACAAAATAAACTTCAGGAATATATTGTCGAACAGTTTTCGCATTGATGACCCATTTCTCATTGGAAATTCTATCGTAGAGTTCTGCGCAAGATTGTTTAACGTAGCGGTGTTTCTGTATTTCGACAAAAATGTCAAAGAGTTGGATTCATTCAAGAAAGAATTCAGAAAGATGACTCATAAAGAGCAAATGTTTTCAGTTTCGCAGGCACATAAAATATTGGGACATTTTGGATTGAAATACCAAGATATATTACACAAAGAACAAGAAATAAATCCCGAAACAAATCATGAAAAAAACCAATTACAATTGTCGCAAGAAAAATACAAAGACGAGGGTGACTTATTTTGCTACTATATCACAACAAGTTTATTGTTTATCCATCAAACAAGAATGATACAATGGTTCAATTTTGAACAAAACAATTTTTTCAATATTAAAAAAAGTGAACGCGAATTAGTCATTTTTTGCCACTATATTGCACATTGTTCGAAAGATGACATCACTATCAAGACGTTTGAAAAAAAAGAGGCAAAACAATCAACAGAATCTAACATTTCCAATAATATTCGGTTCTGCTATCATCGCATTTAAGAATGAGTCAACAATTGACCCATTTGTCGCCTTTTATTATATAACATGACTAATATATCGTCTTTCATCGAATTGATAATATCACTTTCATCTTTATTTTTCAAATACCTCTGGAATGATTGAATAATATGTGGATATGTTTGTTTATATTCATCATACCAATTTTCCAATACAACTTCGTTATAATTATACATGTCATCTACTTGATCCTTTTTATTTTGAATTTGCCAAGAATCGTCCTTGTATACCATCACATATTTACCTTTTATTGATGATATATAAATATTCATATTCTCGGGCTTTTCAATATTAAAATGTACCTTTTCTATCAATATTTTGATACAATGATTGCAGTCGTTGATGCAACTTATATAATCGCGTTCTGTTAGGTGGCTATAATCAGTGTTATCGTAGTTCAACAAATATACATTATTAACAGCATTATTTACATTGGTAAGATTGTAATGTGTAATATTATGATTGATATTTTGAATTTTTAATTTATTGGTCAACTTGTCAATTTGTTTTTGCATTTTTCGCAATTCTTGATCTTTGTCTTTTATAGTTTCGTTCAATAATCGTGCGAGTTCTTTCAGATCTTCATCTTTGTTATGTTTACATGAATATTTTATATGCTTGCTCAAGGATGAATGGTGTTTGAACACTTTGTCGCAATATTTACATTCAAACATTTTGGTTGTTGGTAAATTACATTTTACATCCATACAAATTTCCGAACATTTTTTGGATTCTTCGTCTATTTTCATATTGCTAATATCGGCTAATTTTTGGCTAAATTCGGCTAACTTTTTTTATGTTTCACAGTATTAATGTGTTTTGTGTAACTACTCTTAACTTTCGCATCATAATTACAGTAATTACAGTAATATAAACTCATATATATAACAACTATTTTTTATTATTTAACTTCTTTTTGAAACTTTTTGAAACTTTTTGAAACTTTTTGAAACTTTTTGAAACTTTTTGAAACTTTTTGAAACTTTTTGAAACTTTTTGAAACTTTTTGAAACTTTTTGAAA
>Ga0181396_1000279_pt1 | contig 11482 bp, 10 predicted proteins | sample 19SPOviralmetaG_FD_130125 | JGI IMG/M metagenome (GOLD analysis project Ga0181396, IMG submission 130125) | Marine viral communities from the oligotrophic San Pedro Time Series (SPOT) site, San Pedro Channel, CA, USA - 19 SPOT_SRF_2011-01-11 | ecosystem: Environmental > Aquatic > Marine > Strait...
TTGACAATGTGCTTCGGGAACTTACCAAACCCAAACCTCCCGAGTTAGTGGCAAACTGGCAAATGTTGCCTCCCGACGTTGTAAATATAGTATTAGAACTCTTAGAACAATACAACTTCCAATTTTACACCAACAATTTCATGAGGATTGATACAATACCAAACTCTGCCACAATAATCCACCACTATCCACTCGGGACGCATGTTGAAAAGAAAACCTATAGGTTTGTTGGAACTCCGCCAGTTGATACAAGCAGTAAATTTATAACGCCAGAAGTAGTGCTACATAAACAATCTCTGCCATTCATAGTTGATTTTATAGGGCAAGAACTTGAAAAGCGTAACGTGAAGTCTGTTGATAGTTGTATTAAACCTTCAAAAATGAAATGTAAATATGTCAAAAATATCGTCACAGACGCTTATGTTAATACTATAATCCAAATGCGTTGGGGAAGGGAATGGAACGGTGTTTGCTCTTCGCGAACACCATGTAAAAGTTTGCTTGAAGGGGGCAAAGAGTGCTTAGAATGGATTTTGGATCACCAATAAATTATCACGACCATAAATTATATAAATAGCTTCTTCAATTTTTTATGAACTAAGAGTTGATATTAATACTCTTGTCTGCCAAATTAATTACTTGGGAATTTGATATTTATAAACCAAAACCAAAACCAAAAGAAAAAGGAAGGGGTGTTATAAGACAGTGTATTATAAGACAGTAAAGTAACACAGCAAGAATGTCAAACTACAATGCCGAGCAGTTCGCTGACCTAAAGGCTATTGCCAATACTCCCAAAATTCTACAGAAACTTGAAGCGGTTGAAGCAGAACAGGCAAAGGCTCATGCTACATACAAAAAGCGACTGGAGATGAAAAAGTATCTGTCTGGTATCCGTAAAGATGCCCCTTCAAGAATACTTGGGATGATGAATGAACTTGCTACTGCTCTTGATTCTGGTGAGGTTTCAACTATAGAAGAACTCTGCTGGCATAGAGAACGCAACCTTATTGACCTACTCGGGGATATGCTTGTATTGTGTAATGAAACAGAGGTTGTCCCTGCCAAAAAGAACATCACTACTACTGGAGAGCGTGTTGATAGGGCAACTATTCTTGCCAGAGCAAGTGACCCTGCTAATACTGCTTGGGACTTCTGTAGTAGGTGTAGTCGTCCTATGAGGGCTTCTTGGATTCCTTATCATCAGCAGAATGCTATGGTTTGTAAGGAGATTAAGGGTGGGCGGTCTGCTACTCTTAAAACTGGTTCAAGAATTGATAGTGGAGAGCATATCAAGCATATTTCACTGTCACTTGCTGGTGCTATTGATAGTGATGAAGAGGATACTAAAGAATGTCTTATTGATAACTACAAGAACTTTGGTGTAATGTATGAAACTCCCGACAGACACCATGAAGATGTTGAATTCTTTGATACGTATGAAGAGGGGGAGGCATTCTTTAATGAATTTATCAAACAACAATCAACAGAACTCCCTGATGGCACTTATGTCGCAATGATAGAAACCGATAATTATAATCCAGAAGTAGATGACCTTCACACAGGGGGCAATACTCTGTTAGAACATACTATTAAACATTAAAATAACCAAAACAAACCATTCTTAATATCCTTCTTAACTATTAACTCTTCACGTTCTATTTCATCTTCACTTGTTTCACTATCACTTACATTTGCCTGAGGTTCATAATCACTGTCTTCACTATCTGTCTCTTCATCTGTCTCTGTGTCACTCTCAAGTTTTTTATTTGTTTCTTGATAAATCTGTCGTAAGACTTCAACTGTATCGGGGTCATATTCAAATTCAAAAGGGTCTTTGGTTTTGTCAGGGCATTCACAGAACGATAATAGATAGGATAATACATTCATAAATTTTATTATTATTACAGATAATTTTTTATCTTAAATAAATAAAATGAAAACTTTGAATTTGCCTAAATTACTCACAGATGATGAAGTTGATAAATTAAAAGGTCACTTTATCAATGAATCACATATTAAATATAATATCGTTGATACAGATACTGACTGTTACACTGAAGAAGGCAAACTCTTATTCAAATTTAGAAAGAATGTATTATCACAAGAACTCTGTGATTTAGCATGGAAGAACTACAAAGACTTAGCAAAAGCAAGTAGGGGCAGGGGAGCATCGGCAGGTCAAATTGACCCTAACTCTACTTACTGGAAAAAAAGAACACTTACTAAGACATCAGGTATTAGCACTAAATATATTGTAAATGGTAAAGAAACTAAGATGCGTGTTAATAATCAAGTAGCATCACAACCTATAGGTTATTTTGAAAAGACTAAAAGTTTAGGAGTTGATTTGCCCTGTAGATTAACTCACTACACTAAACAGAACTTAGAACAATTTGAGAATGGTTTTGACTATATTAATGCTGTTGATAAAAGTTATCATGTTTTGAACCCTGAGAAACATAAATTACAATTAGACAGAGCACAGAGTAGAAGTGAGTTTCAAATTCAAAATACAGCATTTTCTACATTTACAATCAATAGGAACTTTCAAACAGCAATTCATAAAGATGCTGGTGATTTTGGTTTTGGTAACTTAACAGTCTTAGAAAGGGGCAGATACAGGGGAGGCTATTTTGTCTTGCCACAATATGGGATTGCTATTGATTTAAGACAGGGAGACCACCTATGTGTTGATGTTCATGAGTATCATGGTAATACTAAACTTATTGAAAGTGAAAGTGATTATGAATATAATTTATCACTTGATAAAGTATTCAAAGATAATCCAAAAGTAGGCACTGAAGGTCTTGATAGATTATTTACAAGGATATCATTTGTTTTCTACTTACGTGAAAATATAGCAATAAAATGTAATGCTCCCACTAAATTTGTTATTAATTTGGATACACACAAAAAAAAGATGACTTATCATAAAAATGTTATAAGAATCCCTGCTACTAACGGTCAAGAGTTATCATTGGATGAAATCAAGAATTCAAAACTATATGTAAGACACAATACAAAAGAAGCTAAAGTCAGGGGGATGTATGGTTGTTTAATGAGTCACATTAAATTACTACAGCATATCGTAGATAATAAAATTAATAATGTTTGTATCTTAGAAGATGATAGCACCAGTGATTTTGTTATCCCTGATGACTTGATACAAAGTCATCATATTTCTTACATTGGTGGTTGGTTAGTCAATAAAAAAATGAAAGATATTAAATTAGCACACACTGAAGAATTAAAAGATGGTATTAATAAATTAACTAATTCAAGGGTTTTAACTACAAGAGCATATTATATCCCACAGTGGAAATATGCTGAGGACTTATTAAATTACATTAATAATAAAAAGGTTTGGAAAGCAATTGATATCATGATGAGTGAGTATGTTAAACATTTATACTATCCTGCGTTAAGTAAGCAAATATTAGGATTTGAGAGTAGTATTGGTAATGTGAAACCAACCAAAGAATATGAATTTTATTAATATATTTATTTTCTTACTTATTGTAAATGATTATTGTATTATGTCCTTTGAAAAGTTATAGAGTTGATAGGTGGTGCTTCACTGATGAAATACAGCGGGAACTTGGTTATTGGAAAGATGATGAAAGATTACTTGATAAGTTGCCTGAATATAAATTCATGCCAAATACAAAGTTAGAAAATAAACTCCCTGTTGTTGCTTGTTTTGAAGGTCATATTAATATTTGGAAACGTATTATAAATGAGGACTTGAAAGATGTTCTTATAGTTGAAGATGATAGCGATATAGATTATGAAAGATATTATGAATTTTTAAAGAATGATAAACCAGATGGACTTATTTATTTAGGTGGTCGGTTTGATTATCCTAAAATCAAAGACTGGACTGACAGTAGGCAAGAGATACAAAATTATATGAAAGGTAGGTCTGTTAGTGGATTTAATGAGGTCGCTGATGATTTTATTATCACGGGGGCTCATGGCTATTTTATTAAGGATAAAAGTATTGCTGAAAAGATGATACAGGGTTCTAAAGGTAAAACAGGTAAATATAAATCTAATCTATTAGATGTATGTATCGCAAAAATTAATATTAATAAATATTATTATTATCCAAGTATTGTGAATGTGGTTGTATCTAAATCATTAATCAAAGATAAAATCATACTTAATACAACATCACAAAATTATATGTAATTAGTTCTTACCTTTCTTCTTCTTCTTCATATCAAAGACATCTTTAGCCTTTACTTTACCATCTTTCTTAGTTGATGTAGGCATATCATATGGTGACTTGTTAGTCGCACAGTGTATATCTCCCGAACATTTTATTTTTGTTTTCTTTTTCTTTGCTGAATACATTTATTTTTAATTTTATTTATATTATTTTAATATAACTCTAATTATAAAAATGTCGCTTATATTTACCAGTAACACTCAGGATGACTACAAGGACACTGATAGTGAAGGTCGCACTCTTACTTCTACTATAGGGATTGAACGTCCTGCTGATTATCAAAATCACTTGACATCCCCACTTGAAGTCAAACCTAACTCTCAAATCGCAGTTCAGTCTGTTAAACTTGAAAGGGAACAAATTTATGAAATCACAGATACACTTAATATGCTATATTATTTTGGTGAGCCACTTGGGACTACTAATTCACTAAACGATGTCACTAAACGACCAAACCTTATTTCTATCCCAAGAGGTGTATATGATAGAAGTGAGTTTGCTACTCAGTTACAAACTGAAATGAATAATATGAATACTGTGCCTGCGGTTCATAATAACTTCAGGGTTAGTGCTTCTTTAGCAAATGGTGAGTTCTTGGGTTACAAAATATCAGCAAGTCAAAATGGGACTACTTACAGTAACCGTGCTTCTACACTTAACTCTTCACTTGCTGATGTCTATGTTGATATTGGTTCTACTCCTACAAGTGATAACTTTACTTTAGCAGGTGGTGTCTTTACAAGAACTGGTGCTACAGGGACTATCAAGGATGAAAAGTGTTGCGGTATTATTACTGACTATCCACTCGCTATGGGTGAAAATGCTTGTATGACGGTTGATTTACGTGGAGCATCATATAGTGATGGTGAGGGTGGAACACTTAACTCTTCTTGGGCGATTGGATTAACAAGACCTACTATTCAATTAAATAATGATAATACAAAGGGTAAAAGTCATGGTAATGCTCCTATTGATTTTAACAGGCAAAAGTCAGCAGTTAATCCACACTTTTTTGATTATGTTGCTATCTTTGATGCGGAGGATGGTTCATCAGGATCTGGGGCATTAAGACTTTATCAAGCAGGATATCTCAAAGATGGTGACGGTCTTGCGATCGCTGAATCATATAAAATGCGTGAAATCACCTATTCTGGTGGAGCAGGTCAAATAGCAAGTGTTATCGGTAATGCTTCAATAAATGCTTCAGGGGAATTTAATACATTAGAATGGTCGTTTGAAGGTGAGGAAGTTAAATTAGCTCTTAAGAAGTCAAATGGGTCACGAACAACATTAATTGATAGCGGAATAAACCAAAATGCTTCACGAGTATTCAAACCTACTACTGACTTTACAGGGACTTTATACCCTAAAATATGTCTCAGTCAAGGTTCAGTTCAAATTACAAATTATCCTACTTACTCTGCTACTAATGAAACTTATAAATATCCAAGTTACACAGGTTATGACCCTACGGACATGAGTGGTGGGACTTATACAGTGGGTGATAGTCCTTATGCTAATTTTATTGGGAGGTCTAAACTAATGCGTAGTGATGGTCTCAGGGGTGATACTACTGTTATTGGTCTCAAACCTTCTTGGGGTGAAAGACAGGCAGGTAGAGTTCAAAACTTTATTTTTAAACCTGATTATGCTTACGCTCAAATGTTGCCTGAAGACTTTGAAACTTCTACAGAAACAATTAACTTTCAGGGTAATAATGCGAATGGTGGTGTTGATTACGAACACTTGTTAGTCTTGGCTGATACAGAACCACCTGAATCACAAGACCAACGTGTCGGTAACTACTACAGTGCTATGTGTAATATTGGTAGATATATCGGGTGGAATGACCTTAGTATAGTAACTCAAGCAGAAGGCACAGTCACCGCTAGTAATTTAGTCACTTGGACGAGTCCTAATGTGCCTGAATTCAAAGTCAATTCAGCATTTGTTAGAATTTCAAATCTTAATCATAGAACTTATAACTCTTGTAAAAACAGTATCAGTAAGATGTTATACCATGTGCCACGCTTCACTAATGACGGTAGGCAGTTCGGTGACTTGTTCTGGGAAGTAGGTGAAAAGACTTACGTTGATTTAAACAATACTGAATCATTTATGCTGAATCAGTTACAAGTCCAAATCGTAGATAAGAATGAAAGAGTCGTAGATGATTTAGTGGGCGACACCATTGTTGTCTTTCATATAAGGCAAAAGTAAAGTGGTGCTAAAAGTAGTAATATTATTGTAATTTGAGATATCTACCAAGCATATCCATAGGTATATAATTTTCTACGATAGGTTTATAAATTATTATTAAAACGTATAATAATAGCACTTTCCGCACCATCTATTTTTTGTAATTATTCTATTGTAATATATATCTTGTATTAATACAAATGAAGTTTGTAATACCATCCTATAAAAGACCATACATCTTTAGAGACTATACTTTGAAGTTCTTATCCAAACATGGTGTCCGCCTTGATGATATCTATGTAATAGTTAGAGATGATGACCCACTACAAGATTATTATTTGAAAAGTTGTCATGTTATTAAGACTAATGTAAAAGGCATAGGCATGACTCATAACTTTATCACTGAATACTTTGATGAAGGTGAATTCATTGTTGAAATAGATGATGACTTAGAAGAGTTATGTGACAATGAGCGGAAGCCAATTACAGACTTCTTATCAATTGTTAATGATATGAAAGAACGTATGACTGAAAATAATATATCGTATGGTGGAACGTATCAAGTTGTTAATCCAATGTTTATGAGTCAGTGTAGTCATTATACTAATGACCTTAGATATATGCTCGGTTGCTTACGCTTTAGATTTATAAGAAAAGATATCATTTTACAGACTAACTACGCTGAAGACTTTGAAAACTGTATCCAACATTATATTAGAGATGGTGCTATACTAAAAAACAATTGGATTGCTCCTAAAACAAAGAACTATCAAGATGGTGGTTGTAAAAGTGACGGTAGAGATAATGAAACTGAAAAAGATGATAAAGAACATCTTGCTAACCAGTATCCTACTATGTGTAAGTTGTTTCAGCGTAAAAACGGTATATGGGATTTACGACTCAAAGATAGAAAAATCAATAATTTAAAGGACTAATTAGAACTTTTAGAATTATTTTTACACTAAAATATTCTATTATTATGTATAAAACACTATGGAATCGCACTTTGATATAACCCCTGCTGAGCCTGCTGTAAAAGAAGTCATTGAAGTTGAAGAAAGAACACTGGATGGAACTGAAGTCCCACCTGACCCTTATGATGATGAGACTACTGAAGATGTTGTTGTTGAAGAGCGTGAAGAAATTGGTGCTGATGATGAAGATAACTTGGAAGAACTTATGGTTGAAAAGAAACCTAAACTAACAAATGATGAAGTCTTTGCTCCTACAATTGCCCCTATTAAGAAACCACGCAAGAAGCGAAAACCTATGACACAGGAGCAACTTGATAAACTAGCATTAGCACGTGAAAAGGCAAATGCTGTTCGGGCACAAAAGAAAAAAGAAAAACAACAGTTAGAACTTCTCAAATCTAAAGTTGCTAAAAAGCGTAAGGCAAAACAAGAACAAGAAATATTAGCAGAGTTAAGTGATGATGAAATACCTGAACCAATGAAAGTTAAGAAAGTTGCCCCTGTTAAACAACAACCAGCATTCACAGCAGAGCAAATAGCTAATGCTGTTGCTTCAGGTGTTGAAACTTATGATAGAAAGCGTAAAGCAGAAAAGAAAGTTAAACGTGAAAGACAAGCAGTAGAACAGCAAACTGCTGATGTTAGAATGAAAGTTCAAAGAGCGGTGAGTGTGAATCCGTGGGATCAGTTTTTAATGTAAATTATAAATTTAAAATTATTTTATTTATTAATATAAACATGGATAAGTTCTCAAAGATACCTACTATATTGCCAGTGAAACCACCTGAACCAAGACCTACTAAAATGAACCCACCTCACCCTCACTTGCCTAATGTTGAAGGTGAAGGCGGTGGTTCATTATTATTATTAATATCTCCTGTAAGAACTGGTAAAAGCACTCTTATCAGTAATATGCTCCTACGTGAAGACTTTTATGACGCTCAGGAGAGATTTGATGCTGTGAATATAATTTCAAACACAATCGCGAACGATGTTACGAGTCGTTATCTTAGAAAAGCATTTGAAGGTAATTGTCATGATTTTTATAGCGATGATATAGTCAATGGTATTGTTGAAAGTCAAAAGAAGTTTAAAAAAGAAGACCAACCAGAAATAGCTATCGTCCTTGATGATTGCCTCGGTTCAATCAAACAAAATTCTATGATTAATCATTTAGCGTCTCGTTATCGTCATTTCAATATAAAATTGCTCGTGATATCGTCACAAAAATTTACTGGTTCAGTTAGTCCAATCATTAGAGCAAATGCTACAGATGTGATTATTGGGAGTCCCTTTCCAAATCAAAAAGAGTTAGAGCGTATAGCAGAAGAGTATGGTGACTTATTTGGTGGAGCAAAGAACTGGGTGAAATTGTATCGTAAAGCAACTCCTAATAAATATGATTTCTGTTACATGGACTTACAAGAAAACCCACCACTCATGTATCATAACTTTGAAAAATTAATAGCAAGGGGTGGAGCAGGTGATGATACAGAAGTTAGTTCGGGTGAAGACACGGATACAGACGATGAATAATTTTAATTTATTTATTATTAATTTTTATATTACATTCATTTATAAAATGGATACTTACTCTGTGAATAGTGCTGTAAGCGTTGGTAATGAAGTAGGTAAAGAAGCATACAGTCAAAACCAGTTCAGGATTACACAAAATGCTCTAACTGTAGAATCAGCACATAACACCTTAGAAGCAGATAAAAAACAGCAAACTCAAGATATAGAAGTTAAAAGTGCTACAGATACATTATCTGCGGGAGAGATGCCCGGACAACTCGCATCAATTGGCAAGAAAGGTTTAGGTGGATTAGCAGGTGAAACTGCTGATAACTTCAGGAGTTTCGGTAATGGTGTTCTTAATACAGTAAAACCACCACCACCACCAGTCACACCTTCCGTTGGTGATGTTGTTGATTTAGGAGCAAAACCTGCTCTAACTCCAGCAGACGTTGGTATTACTACAGCAGATGATGTTAGTAGGGGGATGGCAGATGGTTTATCTGTTGCGAAACCAGCCTTTAGTTCAGTTGCTGAAGCAGGTTCATTATCTAAATTTATGTTGAATAGAGTTGGTGGTATGACATCTACTGTTGGTTTAGAAGTTGGTGGCAAAGCATTAGGGGGACTTGGTGCTGGTATATCTGCTGAAGGGGATATTTCAAATCTTATTGAAACAGGACATGTTTTCAAACCAAATGAAAGTGGTATGAGTGAAGCAGGTAATATCACTTCTATTGCTGGTGGTCTGTTAGATATGGCATCTATTGCTGTCCCTGTATTAGCACCCTTAGCACTAGGTCTTAATATATTCTCAGCGGTAACATCTACTGTTGGTGCGGTAGAAGATGATAAAAACCAAGTATCAACTGATAGCAAACCACCACCACAAAATCAATTATCTATTCATCCAGCATGGGCGTCTGTTGGCATGGTTGCTTCAGTTCATTCTCAACCTTCTGTAAATTAAATGATATCTTTTAAAATTTTTTTTATTTTTATTTTTTAATGTATGTCATATCATAAAATATGCCAGTTGAAAGTTTTTGGGAGTCTAAGGATTTAATACCTGTAAGTCAAAAAAAGATATCTGTTCCTGCCGAGTTTGGTTTAAACTACTCCGCAGGACAGAAGATACAAATAACTGTTCCACCTTCTATTGATTTCTTCCAACCGAAAGAAACTTATTTGAAGTTTGATGTTGAAATTGCTGGTGACACCGCTGAAGAAACTGCTGGTCGTCGCCGTCTTATGTTAGACGCAGAGACGGGAGGGCAGGTTTTAATACGCGACCTACGTATCTATTCTGGTGGGGCGGGGAGAATTTTGTTAGAAGAATACCAAAATTACAATGTATGGACTGCTCTAAAGTATGATTATGAAACAAATGATAATATTAAAAAGAAGCGTGCTTTAACCGAAGGTTGCCAAGTATATGACCCTTCTTGCCGTTCTACCCATGGCACTAAAAAGAGTGATGCTAACTCCTGCCGTCATAATGCTTACTTTGACAATCCTGCTGTAAAACTAACCACTGACTCTGCTTCGCACACTGATGATGTAAGGCAGAAGGTTAAGTGTCTATTGCCCCTTAATACAGGGATATTCCAAAGTGAGCGTGTGTTCCCAAATATGCTAACTGAAGGTTTAGTTATAGAAATAATTTTAGAAGAAGGGACTAACGTTTTTAGGCAGTTAGATACTACTTTAGCAAGTCGTGAAGTATTGAGTTGCCCTGTATTCCAGAGTGTTACTGGTTCTGCGTGTAATACTACAGGTAAGATTGCTTCTGCTGTCACAGGGACAAATGGTTCATTTACTTCCTTTTATCTTCGTAGGGACAATCAGCAGGGTGCTGGTAATGTTGTAGGCAATTGTCCTTTCGTTGTAGGGCAAAGCGTAGTCTTAGTAGATGTTGATAATAGTGATACTATCCTTGCTTCTGGATATAGTGCTTCAGCAAATGGTTCGCAAGTTCAAATCACAGAAATTAAACATGATACAACAACAACTCCGGATATGCTTAAAATTACTGTAAATGCTTCTATGAAGAGTATTAGTGGTGCTGATATCTTAAAAAATGATGCTGTATTAGCACAAGACCCCCGCACAACTGGCTACACTCCCAGTTACACAATCACGGATACAGAGTTAATCCTTCAGCAGGTTATGATGCCACAGGGTTTCAAAGCAAGGATGATGAGTATGTTAAAAGAAGGTGGCACACTGAATTATGATTTCTTATCTCACACCAATTATAAATTTTCACAGTTAGCAGGTGACTTAGTCAGTAATATTCGCTTGCCTGTAAATGAGTCACGTGCCAAGTCAATTTTTATGATCCCCACAGACGCTTCTTCCTATACTAAAGAACAAGCAATGAATGCTTCTGGCACTTACATGATTGAATATTCAGGCAATGATGGTGGTTATTTAGCAGATATTAAAATTAAATCAACTCGTTCAGGATTAGTAGGGATTGCGGATAGACTAAATAACTACCAGATTTTATATGATGGCAAACTAAATCCTACACGTCCTGTGTCCTGCTCCCGAACAA
>Ga0181396_1000281_pt1 | contig 11419 bp, 19 predicted proteins | sample 19SPOviralmetaG_FD_130125 | JGI IMG/M metagenome (GOLD analysis project Ga0181396, IMG submission 130125) | Marine viral communities from the oligotrophic San Pedro Time Series (SPOT) site, San Pedro Channel, CA, USA - 19 SPOT_SRF_2011-01-11 | ecosystem: Environmental > Aquatic > Marine > Strait...
CCAGCTTGATTAACTAAATCTAGTTGGTTTATTTCCTTGAAGGTTTTGAAAACCTCTTTGATTGGTATGTCGTGATCTCCCAATGTAATTTTGTCTAATGCTTTGATACCTTGGATTGATCCCCCGTCTTTGAGTATTTGGTCCCATATTTTTTTATTGTTTAAATTGTTATTTTCTAATACTTTTTCTAATGTAGGATTTTTACGTATAAACGTACCCTTAGCGGATTGATCCGTAAAAACGTTAGCTGCCCATGGTTCTATTCCAGGTGATATATTACCACTAAGTTTTGAATTACTAACAGTAGGCGCGATAGCTCGTAAGTGAGTATTACGCATACCAGTGCCAACACACCACAGCGGTTCACCAAAAGTCTCTGCAAGAGCCATTGAAGCTCTCTCGCTTTCAATTTTAATTTGTGAAAATATTCTTCTTGTTTCATACTGTGCTAACAAACCCTCGAAAGGAATAGATTTTTGCTGTAAATACGTGTGCCAACCTAAAACACCTAGACCAATAGCTCTACCTTTCTGAGCAGATCTTATAGCATTTTCAAAACCTTTTAAACCTTTAGCTCTTTGTATAAACTCTTCCATAACACCATCTAAAAACCATATACTATCATATATAAGATTAGTGTTTTTCCATTCATTATACTTAGCTAGATTTAAACTAGAAAGACAACACACAAAACTATGATTCTCATCAGTGTGTAACGCTATCTCACTACATATGTTAGTCATAAAAACCTTAAGCGCATTGTCTTTATAAGCTGGAGGATTATTCTTGTTAACATTACCTTTAAACATTATATAAGGTTCTCCCGTTGCTTTTCTTTTCTGTAATAGTTTACCCCATTTTCTTCTAGCTACTTTATCTCCAGCTGTTAATTTCCTCATAAACTTATCACCAATAACTGCGCATTGATGTAGATTAAGTGATTGTCTATTGACATCTCCTTTAGGTTCTCTAATCTCTAACCAATCTTCAAAATCAGCATGTTCAATATTTAAGTTCACTGATGCAGCTCCTCTTCTTACAGAGCCTTGATTTGTAGCTAATATAGTTGAGTCATATATTTTACAAAATGGCACAACACCATCTGATGTACCGTTGCCAGTTATTTTAGCGCCAGCAGGTCTTATTTGGTTTATACCAATACCAACCCCACCACCGTGCTTAGCCAGCAACATCATCTCTAAATTTTTAGTACCAATATCAAATATACTATCAGCAACATCAATACCAAAACAACTAATTGGCAAACCTCTGTCTGTACCGGTGTTAGACAGTACTGGTGAGGCTAAACACAACCAACCATTCCATATATATTCAAAAAATTTATCCGCCATATCAGGACGGTCTAATCTACGTGCAACTGTTTTCGACACGCGTTGATAAGCTTCCCTAGGTGTTTCATTAGGTAATAAATACCCTCCTTGTATTGTCTTCTTATAGACATCAGAGTCTGCCCAACTAGGATAGTCGACTCCTTTTTTCCATCTGTTACTCCACATTTATATTGTTATTAAGTGTTTAATCCAAGCCATTAAACCATTAAGGTTTAAAGCTACTAAATTCCATTGTTTTCTTGTTCCTGTTTGAATCATAACGCAAACAAAGCCAAGTATGTATAGCACTGGTTCTAGTGTCCATTGGGCGGCTATTAAAAAACCCGCACCCATGTAACCAACCCTTGTAGCCATACGCTCACTTGGCCTTAGCTTTCGTCTTCTTTCTATCAAAAATCTTTTTATCTTGTAACTTACCATACGTCTTCAAAGTCTTCTCCTTCGTTTGCTTTAGAATAATCAGTAGACCTAATAGCGAAAAAATCGGTATGGGTATGACCGCCAGTAAGATGGTAGAACCAATCCAAATTATCCGCTGCTTTTTCGTCATATGAGAAGTACGATCCAAGATCCAAGTAACCAAGTTCTTGTAGTTTTTCATTAGCTCTTTTTCTTATAAATTGTTTTAAGTCATAATACTTCATACCCTCAATGTCACCCATCTCAAACATTTTGTCTATATACTTTTCTTCAAGATTAACCATTATTTTAGCCGCATCAACAATATCATCTCTGCATTCATTTAATAGTTTTTTATCCTCTTCACACATATGTCTAAACAACTGACAACCCATTCTACTATGTAATGATTCATCTCTTACAGACCATTTCATTTGTTGCCCAATACCCTTAAGTAAATTACGTAGCTGAAAGCTATAAAGTACTGCAAAAGCAGAGTATAAAGAAACTCCTTCTGCGAAAGCAGAAAAAACAGCCAATGACTTTGCGATACCAGTGGTATCATTGCCATCATATGCAACGAGGTTATCAAAACGCTCAGCCGTAGCTGGTTCATGTAAAAACGCTTCATAATCTTCTAATTTTAATGTTTCGTTTAAATAACTATATGCTACAGCGTGTACAGTTTCCTGTGAGCCAAACATCATAGCCATTTGTTGTATCTCGTGTTTTGGAAACCACGAAACTACTTTCTGTGTCCAGTAATCACTTACTGCACATTCAGTCTGAGCAAAGCCCAGTAGGATATTTCCTACCAGGTTTTTCTCTTTCTTTGTTAACGATTCATTCCAATCTTTAACATCTCCTGACATAGGTATTTCAGTGTGTAACCAAAACGCCTGTGCTTGTTTTAACCAACCTTCTGTATAATAGTCAGGATATTCAAAAGGTTTATACGGTATTCTTTTATCAAACAATCCCATATTAATCGTAATAAAGTGTTAAGCAAATATCAAAAAAGAACATATATAATACATGATCTACTCTTGATTTGTCGTCGTTTGGATAGCTTCTGTACCCAAATAAAATTCCGTTAAATAAACCGAAACTTAATTCCCATCTTGTTAATTCCATATTTTTATCTTCCTTGTCCTCGATAAGGTTTACCTGAGTAATACTTACCTTTAACTTGTTTTGTGTTTTTATTTTTACTATGAACGCCTGGTCTTTTTTTTCTAATTTTCCGGGCGTGTGTTGTTAATATTAATTTAGCCATTTTCTAGTATTAGTCTAACTGTTTCGTCACACTCTCTTTGGTTTTGTGGTTTATACAATGTTGAGTTTAAATTGTGTTCTGCGTAATGCTTAAACAGTTTCCATCTCATAGGAAAAGCCTCGTTAGCTCTACCTTTTGTTTCAATTATAAAACCTTTACCGATAAAATCTGGTGTGTACTTGATTGGTAGTATTTTTTTATTACCTCTATCTTTATAATCACCCTTACCATTTGCACACCTTTCATAACAAGTAACATTTAAATCAAAACCTTGAAATATTGTGTACGTACTACCTTCGTATGCGACTGGTATTTTAGCAGTTTTTAAAGCTTTATACATATAAGCTTCTAAACCACTAGCGAACTTAATCCCGTCGATTGTAACTTTTTTACTAACGACAGGACCTCGTTTTTTACTTCTTTTATAAGATTTCTTCTTCATTTACTTCCATATTATAATGCTGTCCATCGTTACCGTTTTGACCTATAATGTTTATACGGTTCAACATAGCTTCTTCTATTTCATCTCTCAAACAATGTTTAGCTGATTCAAGATACAATATTGCATCCATTAACTCTTCTTGAACATCAACAATAAACCTATTTAGATCTTTCTTTTGACCTTCAATTTCTTGCATCATAGTGGCTCCATATTTCTTTTGACCCATTAAGCTGCGTTCATCCATCTTCCTTAGTACGTTTTGTACTATCTTGTCTTTAGTTTTAATCTGCATCTTTTACGAATGTTCCGTTAATCATTTTACCTGTTCTAGCCGCTATTACTTTATAAGCCTCATCAATACAATATTCTATATCGTAACCCTCTAAATGTGCTAGATTCGTTAATACAACAACTATATCACCTATAGCATCAATTATCTCTGGTTTATCATTTTTAAGTAATGCTTTAGCTAGCTCTCCAGCTTCTTCTTGTAGTTTAACATATTGTGTGTGTGAATTACCCTTGTCGTATAAACCTCTTTGTCTAGCCCAATCTCTTATTAGATCAAAACGCTCGCTATTAGCACCAACTAAGTATGGTTTTTTGTTATTTTTAGGATTAAAAAAAGCTTCATAAAAAGCTTTATTGTAAATGTAAGATCTATCGCTGTTAAACATAGATACTTTAATGTTTTGCATTATCCACGGTATGTTGGTTTTTGTTATTTTAAAAGTACCAAACTCTGGGTGCTCCCAACTCATACCTATATTATCCATCAACCTTCCTTTTAGTTTATTAACTGGCAAAGGAAATGTCGTGGTTTGCTCTGTCACGTTTATTTTCATATTGGTTATTGGTTTTAAATTTTTATATAATTTTTTATCTACTTTATAGCCATGAGCTTTCTGTAATTGTATCTCCATATTTGATATGTAGTCGATATCATTACTACTGAGTAGAACTTCATACTCATCAGTTTCATAGCCTTGTTGTTTTGTGACCCGGTTATTAAGATCACAGGTAACACCTATCTTTTTACCGGGTATGTGGTATAAATAATACATCATAGTTTATTGTTATATAAATGCATGTTGTGTGCATGATGATAATACCACCCGGTCTCAATAGACAGCCTATCTGCAATCATCTCTTGCAATGATGCAAATTGATATTGATCATTACAAAAGCCATACCAGATGTCATTAGAACGCGTATACACAGACATACATAACTTGTTATTAATTATTGTAAATTGTATCGCATATGTACAAGGAGTATCTTTAGCGTATTTATTAAATTCTTTAGCATCATATATACTTATAGCTGCATGTCTAGTACTTGGATTATCTCTTAACTTCGCAACAACGTAATCTATTTGATTATTACGCTTCCATTGATAACCATAGTTACTATTAACATTACCACCACTGTCAGCCATGCGTTCCCATATAGGTGGTATCTTACCGTATAACTGACCTAACTTAATTATATTAGGATCGCCAGATAAATACCAAGCCCATTCTGCAGCAGCATATTTTTGACTCCAATTACGCTCAACGTTTGTTATATGCTTTTGGCTCGGGTTGTCTATATAGAAACCACAATTAAATATAGCTTTTGTATCACCAAAATCTACACCGTTTTGTATTATTTCATCAAGAACAGCCTCATAAGCTTCGTTAGCATTCTTAAATTTCTTTCGCATATTTTTTATAATAATATTTATAGTATTCGAATATTTTCTCCCACAGTTTTTTTTCATTAAAATAACCAGGGGATCTATTTACTCTTCCATTTATCTCTATATCTATATACCATGATACGAAGTTTTCTTTGCAAAAAGGTGATATATATATTTTATTATTTATACACCATCTGTATGCTTTAAAGTCTTCTTCGTTATAAGCATATACTTCTTTTTGTTTCTTTTTTCTCACTAATCCCAAGGCATTTTATCATCGCCTATATTTAATTGCTCGTGAGGTATGAAACAACCAGATTTTGGTTCCCATTTAAAATGTGCTTCAGCTCCGTTTTCACCAAGATTTTGAAACTTTACTTTTAAGACCTTAGCTTTAACGGTTTTCTCTTCATAATTTCTATGAACTAATATACCGTGATAAGACGCGTCATACCACTCACCACCACCTTTGATATTGTACATCGTAGGTTCTTCCATTTTACCGTCTTTATCTTTATACATTTTAGTTGGGTGAGCAACCACAAAAACTAATACATCATATTTTTTAGCAAAGACTTCAATTTTAGTTAAGTATTCCATAGTATACCTATTAACGTCCTCTGTTTTACAGTCTACATCTCTAACTTTATTGAATGGGTCAATAACTAAACACTTAATACCTTTACGTTTAACCAACTCAGCACCTTTTTTAAGTACCGATTCTAAAGTATAACGCTCCATATCAATATGAAAATAATTGCTATTACAGTGATCAGCAACTTGATTCCATCTATCACCACCAATGTCTTCCCTCGTTGGCATACCTTCCCAGGTTTTACGCATTAGTTTGTGAGCATGTAAATACGTTGGCGCATTTTCTGGCGACGCAAAAGCTGTTTTCCAACCGTAGTTACGATTATACCCGACAACCATCTGGTCAACAAAGTCTGATTTACCTGAACTAGGTATACCAGTGACAGTAATAAATTGACCGGTATAAGTACTAAAAATGTCATCAAAATTGGACAAGCCAACTTGATATCCTTTCTTAAAGCCATTACGAACAAAATCAGTAACCTCATCTTCAATATCTCTGAACGTCGTAACATTTTCAAGTGGTACCGGTCTAGCTTGCGTGATGCGTTCTGTAAGTTTTTCTTTACCATATTTTACAAGATATTCATTAGCGTCTTTACAATCATCAAACGATGCTATGTAACAAACTTCAGCTCCTAGTCTACGGACCAGCTCTTGTTGTAACGCTTGACCTGCTTCATCTGAATCAACAGCTAATATTATTTTATCTTTATCTTCAAAATAATCTATACAATTATCAAGATAATCTAGATTATTAGAATTTATAGTAGCACCATTAGGTACTGATATAGCGTTTGGTACACCAGCCTCGTGTAACGCTAACACATCCATTTCACCTTCAGTTATAATACAATACTCGTAACCTACAATACTATTTATATTATAAAATACTTTTTCAGCACCTTTATATAACTTAAAGTTTTTGCGACCATCCCTATATTTAATATTTATAAGCTGATCGCCCATAAAGTAGTTAAACTTTATAGTGTTCTCGGTCTTACCGGTTTGTGGCATATACTCAGAACCCTCACCGACATTTAAGTCGATAAGAGTTTGAGCAGATATACCTCTTGTTTTAAACCATTCCTCTACTTTTGTACCTGGCGTGTGTATAGCAACTTTTTCTGGTCTAACATAAACCTTTTCACTAGACCCCTTACGTTGATACGTGTGTAGTTGAAATGACGTATTACAATTGTGACAAGTACCGAGACCACGTTCCCAATCATAAGAAGCACATTTTGCTTTTTGATTCTTGGGTCTTCTAGTGTGAGAGCAAAGAGGACATATACCCTGCTTTTTCCCTTCTTCTAGCTTGTGTTGATTGAACTCATCAATCAAAAATCCATTGATCTCTGTTGTCTGCATTTAATTTAATTTAAAACGGTAAATCATCTGCCGGTTGAGCTACCGGTTGAGCTTGTTGTTGAGGTTGATCTGTCCTAGGAGCAGCGGCTACGTTATCACCGTTAGTCCAAACAACTTTTACATTACCTAAATAAGTTTTAGCTGCTTTAGTTTCTCTTTCCTCTTTTGTTTGTTCAACTACAACAGGACCTTGGTTACCGAACTGATCTACTTCGTCGTTTAAGGTTATTGTAATTGGTAAGTATTTACCTTTTTTACCTACGTATATTTTGTCTTTAGGTATCTCATTAAGGTTAATACTAGCTTTAATTATACTCGCCATATTAATAAGTATTTAATTGGTTAAACATTCTAGACATCTGAGCTTTTGAAGCCCCCGTGCCTCTTCTTAAGTTGTCAATAGCTTTTACGTGTGACTGGTTGCTGTAAAAATTGTTTTCGTTAGTTGTAACGCCTGAAACGTCACAAGTTCTTTTTTTTGTTCTTGCCATGTTATTAAATTTAAAGTGTTTTACTTATGAAATATTGTTTTGGGTCAAAACCCTCGGATTGATAAAACAGCTCATAAGCTTTTTCTGCTTTATCTACCTTGTCTTTACCTGAAGCATAAAATTCAGGTGAGCAATCAAATATACCTATTTGGTTAGTTGTTTTGTCTATTACTAAAAATAACATTTCATAACCAAAAAGTTTTCTGTATATATAAGCTTGTGAATCGTAATTGTATTTAGAGGCTGACCATTTAAATTTATGTATGTCAGCTGTTGTTTTTAAATCAACTACTAGTTTTTCAGCATGATTTACTATATCAGCCTTACCTTTCCAAACAAAATCATTTATTTTACCTACACCAGGAACCTCATAATCGACCTGAACATTATTGTCAGTTCCTCTTATTAAGTCTTTACATACTTCGTTATTTAGTAACTTTTCTGTCATTAACTGTATGTTATCAACTTCATGTTGTAGTAAGCATAGCTCGCCACCTGATATTTCTTTGTACAGTTTTGTGTTTCTAGTTGTTGCTTCTATCACTTTGTATTTACTAAGCTTATCTGGCTCAAGTATACAAGTATGAAAGTAGCCGCCTACTAAAAACGCTGGTGTAGGTTTACTTGGTTTTTTAAATGCTAAAGGATTGTTAAGTAAAGTACTTATATCTGAATTGCTTAAATACTGCCTTCCAAAGTCTCCATAATAATGTTCATCATTTTCTAACTTTTTAAGGATTTCTTTTTTGTTCATATTAAAGTGTTTTTAATGCGTCTTTCAAGAAGTCTTCAACTTCTGTAGATAGAGCATATTTAGCTTTTATAGCTTCTACCTTACCTCCAGCTTTAACATAATCCATAGCTTTTGTAAACGCAGGATCTTTAGTTGAAGTTAATGTAGGTTTTTTAGGTGTAAACTTACCTGTTGATTTTTTTCCATGATCATTTGTTGCGTCACTATCGGCGGTGTCGTCTATCAAAAACAAATTACCAAGTGCATATTTTTTTGCGTAAGAGGATGCACTACCGAATTGCTGAGGTACGTTCATACCTTTTTGATTCAAGTCTACACCTACTACTGCCGTCGCGTGTATAGCATCTTTACCATCACTAATTGTAGCGGTTGATTCTAAAACGGGCATTTCATATGCGTTATTAAGTTGTTCGTTGATTGTGACTGTTATACCTAGCTCTAATAAGAAAGGTTTAGTTGCCTCAAGAATGTCTTCGGCTGACCGGAAGTTATATTTACCGAAGGAATTAAATCTACTTTTTTTCGATTTAAATTTAGTCTGGACAGTAGCCAGTTTTTCGTTAATATTCATATTTAATTTAATTTAAGTCTATATTATAATTACACGTTAGTGAACAACATTTAATGTATTATTCACCACATAAACTAAAGATAATCAAGCACTTGCGAGTGATCTACGTTATCAATTAATTTCTGCACAGCTTGCTTTTTTAACTGTGATATTCTTACGTAAGCACTACTACCTTCAATACCTAAAACACTAGCAATTTGCTTAGCTTGCATCTTGTCACAATCTAATCCATAACTCAATCTTAATACTTCATACTCTTTTTCTTGTAAATATTTTTGCATTAAACTTTTTAAATATATATTTAGCAAGTGTGTATTATATGGTTCAGATTTATCTGGTATTTGGTAAACAGTATCGTCATCTTCAGTTGGTTTATCGTCTATACTTAAAAATATAGAGTTAAAAAACATTTCAACCATTTTTTTATCTTTACCGAAGTTTCTACGTATTTCGTTTAACTTGTGCTCAGGTATTCTCATGTCACCACGGTTAATATCTATGGCTCTACGTATTTGACCTTTTATTCTTTTAGATAAAAAAGATTTTAATGTTTTTTCTTGATCTTCAGATTCTTTTAATGTTAGATAATCTAACCTGTCAACAGCTTTAATCAAACCTGAATTACCTTCTTGTATTAAATCTAGTATAGTCATAACACCCGAAGCTTGTTGGCTTGTCGAGAATTTACGAGCTAGATTTTCTACTAAAGGTAAAAAACAAGTTATCATTTGATTTCTGTTATAAATAGTAAAATCACCGTCTTGAACTTCTGGTAAATCAAAGACAGCTTTTTGCACCTCTTCTTTCCAGCGAATATAGTTTCGTATGTTATACTTTTTCATTTAATATTTGTTTTTCTTTTTTTAAATTGACACACATGTGTCTATGTATTGTTCTTGTAGAGCAATTAAGTAATCCAGCTATTCTACCTATTGTAATCTTTTTACCAAAGTGGTTAAGATCTAGCATGGTTTGATATATAGCCTCTTCATCAACATTTGATGATCTACCTACTAATTTACCTACAATTTTTAATTTACCACTCAGGTCTAAACCGGGGTAGGGTTTAAATACTACTTTACGCATTTTATTAGCTGGTGGTTCACCACCTATTGTCATAACGTTTTCTATCATTTCATCTAATATTCTTCTTTTAATAAAAAATGTAACAAACCCATTTTCTTTATCAGCTATAAATCTAAACACTCGTTCAATACTACCTCCTTCTCCAGTCGAGTCGTGTGTTGTATCATCATTTAGATAATACAATACAAGCATATGCCACTTTAACGATTTATACGTAGTTATCTTAGCCTTACTGTTAAACAAGTGATAACATTGGTATGTACCATCAGCGTAGTATTTATATTGTTCTGTCTCAATAGTAGGCACATCAGTAGTAGGATCTCTCCTGTAGACGATGCGTCTATCATTTAACCATTTTAAATTTCTATCTTGTGACATTTGCCTATTACTAATTATATCTTATAACCTATTGTCATATTAATCTAATAATTCTAATTCAACATTATACCACTTTCCAAGTGTTATGTTGTTATCAACTAATAAATCAATTGAATTTTGGTATCTTTTATTCATTCTATCCTGAACAACCCATATACCGTCAAACCCGTCGGTACCAGTTATTCTAACTCTTGCGCCAAAGACAAAGCCTTCAGCTTCTAAATCTCTACTTACGGCTATCCACCTATGGTCACCAGGGCAACACTGTTCAATAACAGCTCCTGATGCCGTAATAAATGGAGAGTCATCTGTTTGAGATGGATCTGCATTATAGACAGTCGCTGTAACCAATAACGTCTTTAATATATTTAATATCATATAGTTTTTCTTTGTTATGCGCTATATTTTTCTTCTCGTGTACATAGTATAGCCAGTATGCGTGTATAGCACAATCACGCTTATATTCGTCTGGCATAGCCTGTGGTGGTTGTATGAACTTACCGTCTGGTATACCAGGTGGATAACAAGATAATGGCTCTTTACATTTAGTAATTGTTAAATGTTCTTTACCATACCTAGCTGTATATTCTTTACCTAAAGCTATCATATGATTATATAACCACCTGTAAGTATTTTTATTTAATCTACACCATTTAGTTGATGGGTGATTATAATGAGCTTTCTTATATGGCACATTGTCTCCATTGTTATAATGATGATGTGCAGTACAAAGCATCTGGGCTGATTCTAAGATCATTTTAACCACATGCTTATTGTATTGTACCTCTGCGGCTTTATAAGGGCATTTATCTAAATAAAATATATTCATTATTATTTATATTTTCTACTGTTTCTTTCATACCACGCATCTAACAATTCATTGGCTACGTCTATGCTAATCATATTCTCATTATATAATTTCCATATTGTTTTTGTCATAATCCTGATTTTTTTAAAAAGTAACTATATACTTCTGGTATGTGTTTTTTATAATATGGTTGTTCTTGTGCCACCCAATGTTTAA
>Ga0181396_1000284_pt1 | contig 11374 bp, 2 predicted proteins | sample 19SPOviralmetaG_FD_130125 | JGI IMG/M metagenome (GOLD analysis project Ga0181396, IMG submission 130125) | Marine viral communities from the oligotrophic San Pedro Time Series (SPOT) site, San Pedro Channel, CA, USA - 19 SPOT_SRF_2011-01-11 | ecosystem: Environmental > Aquatic > Marine > Strait...
GTTCTCGGTTTATTATAAAAGACAATATCGTTATGAATGAGAGCGAATATTGTTGTAATTCATTCCGATTTGGTCTCAATGTGTTCCGATAATCGTGTCGAAAATGGACAAGAGTTGACACAAGAAAAAACGCATTCAACCCCAACATTGTGACATCATTTTGAGATAATCCAAATGATGTTGACACGCAAAACGCATTCATGGATAATAGTTGCTTGGTATTGTTATTTTGCGCGGCATGAATCAAATCTGTAATTCCGTGTGGTGCGATAACAGTTGTTAGTATTTTATGTTTTATATGATAAATTGGAAATATCATATAAAAAATAATATTTTTGTATTTATTATCATTTTTAATCAAATTATTTGTTGTCTATTCAATTGATGTTCCTCGTCAGTTTCTTGGACTACATGTACATGTTCAAGTGCGATAAATTATTCTCTAAATTCTTCGTAATAATTTTGTCAACAATATTTTTATCCAACGTGTATGGAAACACAATATTATTAATAATGTCTTCTCCAAAAAGTTTGGAGTCATTGCCCATCAAATGATACAGATTTATTTTTGAGTATATAATTTCTAAAGAACGTTTCAGGTTACGCACTCCTTTTTCTTCACCCGTGAATTTTTCTACCAAATATTTCACGATATCTTCGCCAATAACAATACTAGATTCCTCCATATTTAGTTCCCTTTCTAGACTAGGAATCAAATATTTTTGACTAATAACAACCTTTTCTTGGACACCATATCCCTTTGTTTCAATGCTGTGCATTCTGTCTTTCAAAATGGAATTGACCTTGCTCTCGTCATTGTAACTGAAGATGAATAAGCACTTGCTTAGATCAAAATCTATTTCTGAGAAATATTTATCATGGAATTTGTCATTTTGGGACGTATCTGTGAGATGCGTCAAAATGCCGATAATTTCTTCTCCTCGCGGCGTGTCGCTAACTTTGTCAAGTTCATCAAAATATATGACAGGATTTGACGATTTACATTGGATGAGAATGTCAACGATTTTTCCGTAGGTACTTCCTTCATATGTGTACGAGTGTCCTTCCAGAAAACTGCTATCAGTTGCACCACCCAGAGCAATAAACGCAAACTCGCGATTCAACAACCGGCTAACACCTTCTTTGATAAGGGTTGTCTTACCTGTTCCCATTGGACCTTTGATAGCAATCGCATTTCCGATAGAATTTGGATTTGAAATCCACTGTGCAACCATTTGCATGAATTGTATTTTCGCATCTTTCATTCCGTAGACCGCGTTGTCTAGAATTTGTTGACTTTTAGAAATATATTCTTTGATTTCTTCTTTCGTATTATCTTTAGTGATTGGTAAAGACTTTATTTCGCCAAACGGAATCCGCATAAATGTATCAACCCAAGACTTTAATTTGTGATATTCTCCTCCTCCTTCCGCTATCGCCTTCATCGTGTTGATTTTTTTCATCGCAACCGCTTTGAATTTATCTGGAATATGTACGGATTCCAGCAACTGAATGCGATATGGTTTTGCAACACTTGTCAGTTTGCTAACGTTTTCAAGACTTTCAATCATCTTCTCTTGCTCTTTACAAGTTAATGATTCTTTGAAAAACTTTAGATCATTGATTGTATTTTTATTTGAAATTAGCCCCATATATTTTTTGATATTCTTGTGCTTCTTGTTATTTTCGCTCTTTTTTTTCTTTTTCAGAACTTCATCTTCAAATTTTTTAACTTCTTTAGAAACATTTTTATTCTTGATTTTGTTATTATTGCGAAGCTCTTTCATAAATTTAGAAAGTTGTTCGTAGTATTCGGATTCATTCATATCACTTTTCTCTTTATTTGATTTATTTTGTTTATCGCTTTTGTTAGCATTTTTCTCAGAATTATCAGAACTCGTTTCTTCTTCATCTTCCGTTTCATCTTCTTCATCTTCATCTTCTTCAGATTCATCTTCTTCTGACTCTTCTTCTTCGGATTCTTCATCTTCACAATCTTCTTCACTTTCTTCTTCATCTTCGCTTTCTTCTTCTATCTCGTAATCTTCGTCTTCATCTTCTTCTGTCTCATAATCCTCATCTTCTTCACTTTCACTTTCGCTCTCTTCTACTTTTTTTTTATGACGCTTCTTTTTATTGTTAGAAGATGGTGGCAAAATTGTAAGCATCATTTCATAATCATCACGTTTCTTGGACGTTGATTTTGTCGGCGATTTCTTTTTATTTTTACCCGACTTATTTGACGCACGATGTATTTTGTTTGACGTGTAATCAGAAGGAAACAATTGCTGGAGAAATTTATTATATTCCTTTGGATTCAATACAACATTTTCTTCATCATTTTCAGAATCAGACGATGAATCGTCGCCGTTGTGCTTTGAAGATGTGCGTTTCTTGTTTTTTGGCATGTTGAATATTGTAGTTTATACGTATAGATATTTAAATCCAAATGAAATCAATTTTATTTTCAAATGTCAATGAATTTTTCGTTGTTCAAAAATAAAATTGAAAATAAATAAATATAAATATACTAAGTTATAATAAGACAGACATGGATAACTCTTCGTTCAATAACCCGTCCAAAATTATCGGGATACAGTTTAGCATCTTTAGTCCTGAAGAAATAGAGAAATATTCTGTAGTAGAAGTGACAAACAAGGAAACTTATGTAGGAATCAAACCCAAAATTGGCGGACTATTTGATCCAAGAATGGGTGTTTCCGAGCCTGGAATGATCTGTCCAACAGACGGTATGAACTACATTAATAGTCCTGGCTATTTTGGACACGTTAAATTGTGCAAACCCATCTTTTACATTCAATATTTGAACATGGTTATTGATATTCTTAAATGTGTTTGTAATAAGTGTGGTAAATTGTTAATTTCAAAGAAAACCTACCAATCATTGACAAAATACCCGGCGGCAAAAAGGTGGCAAAAGGTATTGGTACTTTGTAAAAATCCGCAACTCAAACGTTGTGGCGATGAAACAGATAATGGTTGTGGATGTATGCGCGCAACTAAAATTAAGCAAGAGGGTTTTGCTACAATTGTCGCTGAATGGATTAACCAAACCGAAAGTTATACGCTAAAAATTACTCCTGAAATGGCAATCAATATTCTCAAGAAAATTAGCGATGAAGATGTTAATTTTATGGGATTTTCGAATATTTGGTCACGTCCAGAATGGATGATCTGTAAAACATTTGCTGTCCCTCCTCCAGCAGTTCGCCCGTCTGTGAAACACGACGCACAACAGCGAAGTGAAGATGATCTTACCCATATTATTATCAATATTATCAAGATCAATAACAAAATTAAACAATTGACTGAGAGTGGTGAACAAGATAATCAGAAAAACATTGACGACTGGATTCAAGTTTTGCAATATTATATTGCGACTATGGTTGACAACAACATTTCAGGTGCGTCTCCGGTCACTCAGCGCTCTGGACGTGCTTTGAAATCCATAAGCGAACGTCACAAGGGCAAACAAGGCCGTGTTCGCGGTAATCTTATGGGCAAGCGCGTTGATTTTAGTGCTCGCTCTGTGATTACCCCGGACCCGGAACTCTCCATTTCTGAGCTAGGAGTTCCGATGAAAATCGCAAAAAACATCACAAAACCAGTTAAAGTTCAAAATTTCAACTACAAATATTTGAGTTATTTAGTCAAAAATGGACCACACAAGTATCCAGGAGCCAAGTTGATTGAAAAACCGAATGGCATTACGATTTCACTTGGATATATTGACCGAGACAATGTGAAAATAGAAATCGGCGATATTGTTCATCGACACATGTTAGATGGAGACGTTGTGCTTTTCAACCGACAACCGACTCTTCACCGCATGTCAATGATGGCTCACATTGTCAAAGTGATGCCGGTTGGCGACACATTCCGTATGAATGTTGCTGATACTAAACCATATAATGCTGATTTTGACGGCGATGAAATGAATATGCACATGCCTCAAAATGATGAAGCAGAATGTGAATTGAGATATTTGGCAAATGTTCCAAATCACATTATCAGTCCGGGAAACAACAAACCTATTGTTGGTATTTTCCAGGATTCAATGGTCGGAAGTTTCCTTTATACGCGAGAAAATATATCATTTACTAAAAAACAAGCTATGAATTTGCTTGTAAAAACCAATTGTTTCAATGCTTGTAATCTATTTGACGACGAAAAAGAAAAATATTCTAGTTTTGAAGTTCTCAGTGAAATCATACCGAACATTAGCTTAAAATACAAAACTGATTTGTTTACAGACAATGAATCGGTCGAAACGTCAAACCGTGTTCTGGAAATCAACGACGGGAAAATAGTTCGTGGACAGCACGACAAGGGTGTATTTGGTAGTTCAAGTAAAGGAATTATTCATCGCATTCGCAAAGACTTTGGTTCCGAAGCTTGTAAAGATTATATTGATAATCTGCAGGCAATTATTACTGAATATATGAAAACAACTGGTTTCAGTGTAGGTATTAGTGATTTGATAGCAGATGAAGAAACAAAACAAAAAATTAATAGCATTATTCAAGAAAAGAAAACTGAAGTATCAAATTTGATTGACCAAGTTCACATTGGACTATTCGAGAACAAAACTGGAAAGTCTAATTTGGAAGAATTTGAAACTCAGGTGAATAATATTCTCAATAAAGCATCGAATGATGCCGGAAAGGCGGGTATTAGATCGCTTGACAAGGAAAATAGGTTTGTTTCCATCGTAACTAGTGGTTCAAAAGGCAATGAGTTAAATATTTCACAGATGATTTCGTGTTTGGGTCAACAAAATGTTGACGGTAAACGCATTCCCTATGGATACACAAACCGAACACTACCACACTTCAAACAATTTGATGACACTCCCAAAGCTCGTGGCTTCGTTGAGTCTTCCTTTATTAGCGGTTTATCTCCTGACGAACTATTCTTCCACGCAATGGGCGGAAGGGTTGGTCTGATTGATACAGCTGTTAAGACCAGCACGACAGGTTACATCCAACGCCGTCTCATTAAAGGTATGGAAGATATTCAAGTTATGTATGATAACACAATTCGCAATAATAAAAATAAAGTTATCCAGTTTTCGTACGGCGGAACAAACTGGGATACAACAATGATAGAGTCAATGCATTTTCAACTAGTTGATAATAAAACAATCGACATTTACAAAAACTATAGCTATGAATTTATGAATGAGTTTCAAGATACAAAAATAAAACAGTCTCGCAAAAATACACATCTAAAACTTATTTATGATAGCAAGGCGCTGTCTAAGTTCAAGGAACAAAAAGAAAAACTGAAGGAGAAATGTCTAGTAGACATTAAATATTTGTTAGGAAAGAGAGATGAAATGGTCATAAATGTTTACAATAATGAAGATGAAAATAAGATATATTTACCGGTTCACTTTACCAATATAATTGAAAGAGTAAAAAACCACTTTCAGATAACAACCCACTCTTTATCAAACATTACGCCACTTGAAGCCTACAAGATTATTGAGAGAAAATATGATGTATTGAAACAAACATTCAAACCATGTGAAAAGTTCAAGATTGCTTACACTTACTACATGAATCCTTATAATTTGATTCACAATCATAAATATCACAAAGACGCGATTGTATTCCTTTGTGAAAGTATTATTAATATTTACAAGCAATCGCTTGTCAATCCAGGCGAAATGGTTGGCATGGTAGGAGCACAGAGTATTGGTGAACCCACGACTCAGATGACGTTGAACACATTTCACTTTGCTGGTATCTCCAGCAAATCCAATGTCACTAGGGGTGTTCCTCGCATTGAAGAGCTACTAACTCTAACCAAAAAGCCCAAAAATCCGTCTCTGACAATTTATTTGGACCAAGAAACAAGTATGGACGCGAACGCTTCTTATAATATTGCGTCAAAAATAGAACATACAAGACTGATTAATATTGTAAATAAAGCCGAAATATATTATGAACCACAAGAATTTGAATCGCTGATCGATGAAGATGATAAACTAATGAAGGAATATGTTGAATTTTCGGACATTATTCGCAAATGTTATGACGAAGAAGAAGAAGATGGTGAAGATGGCGATGAAGAACTAGACGAAACAAATAATTGGATCATCCGGTTAGAACTGAATGGTACACAAATGTTTGACATGAATATTACGAATGAAGATGTTCACTATATATTGAAGACAGAATGTCCAGCACTTCAAGGAACTTCCAATAATATTAAGTGTTTCTACACTGATTATAATGACAGCGATAAGATTGTTTTCAGAATCCGTGTTAATATTGACAGCAAAAGAGGAACAAAGAATAAAGACATATTTACTGAAGAAGATTACATTCATTATGTAAAAACGTATATGGACAAAATTTTGAATGAGCTTGTAATTCGCGGAACTAAAAACATTGAAAAAGTCAATCTCAGAAAAATTAACAACTATAAAATAATGAATCATGAAACAGGAGACTTTGACAAGAAAGAGATGTACGTTCTTGATACGATTGGAACAAATCTTAGCGATATTTTGAAACTAGATTACATTGACAAGAACAAAACATTCTCAAACGATATCATTGAAATGAAAAATATACTAGGGATTGAAGCGGCGCGCAGGTGTTTGTTCAACGAAATTTTAGAAGTTATGGAATTTGATAGCACATATATTAATCATCACCATATTCACCTACTATGTGATAGAATGACGTGTAATCACAAAATGGTCAGTATATTTCGCCACGGAATCAATAAGGATGATATTGGACCAATCGCTAAAGCTTCCTTTGAAGAGACGACCGAGATGTTCTTGCAAGCGGCGCGTCATGGCGAATTGGATAATATGCGAGGTGTTTCCGCAAATGTAATGTGTGGACAAGAAGGATATTACGGAACATCATCGTTCCAAATTCACATCGATAATGATCTCCTCAAGAAAAATAATGAAGAACTTGGTTTACTAATCGAAGATGTTGATAATAACGAAGTATACGCAGATGAACTAATGGAACCTGAAGAAGTTATGAATTTGGAAGAAGAGAAAAATAACAAGAACAATGACAAATGTTCACTTGAAAATCTCAAGACAGCATCTACACTATCATCAACATCAAAAAACAAAATAATTGACAATGACTACAACTTAGATATATAATATAAAGACCCTCTCCATTGAATACATGTAAATATGTTAGAATGTTTAATATTGACATAAACTATTTTTTATGATAAACCTATTACATTTATCATAAAAATTACGCAAATATTTGAAGAATTTTACTATTAGAATGAACTAAATAAATAAGAATAGAAATCTTCATGCGCCTTGTCTATCAAAGGTTTAGAAATTTGTTCGCCCAATTCATCCAAGTCAAACCGCAATTTCTTCGCATGCGTGGTAAGATAAAAATCATTTGTTCTGGAAGAGTAATATACTAAATAATAAAATCGGTTTTCATTATTTTTTTTGAAGTTGGTCATCTTTACCCGTCCTTTACTTTCGTAGTAAATAACAATTGGAATATTTTTCATGTAAGCATATAACAATAGATCTACATTTGTCAAAATATAACCTTCATTTTTTATGATTGTTTCGATTGATGTATTTTTGAGATCAATGAAACCCTTACCCTCGTTTTTCCATTTTTTTTCCAGCATTTTCAAACATTGTTTTTTCATATCACTCTTACCAGTAACTTTGCAGTTAAATATCACGTCTTCATAATATTTTATCAATGTAGTTTTTATTGAATCAATAGTTACACTTTGAAATCTATTAAAATTATGCATTTTCAAAATGAAAATCAAAAGATTAAAGTTACACTTGTTCATTTTCTTGTTAAACGTCAACCACTTGCTTCTTGGGGGGAACTTACCTCCCCTCCAATATTGCGTTGTATATTTATATGCTACACATTCGCTGTTATAGAAAGACTTGTATATTTCTATATTTTTTTCACCTTGTTCTCTATCTAGCGAACCCACATTATATTCAGGATTGTCATCATCAACTTCGCTTCCGTGTACAACACCTTTTATATTTTTAACCTTCAACCTTAGTTTTTTTACCTTTTTAGGAAAAATTATAATGACGTCGCTTTCTGGCATCTTATTCAGTGTATATTCATAAAGAATATCTCCTGAGTTGACTTCAGATGTTTCAGATGGAGTGTGTCCCTCAACAACATCATCCATTTTCATTTCTTCGACACCTTTATCCATTTCAACTTCGTCCAAAGCGTTATTATTTATTTGTTCCACTATACTTTCATCTCTAATAGATGAAGCTTTGTTATACATTTCAGTAATTTTATTCAAACTTCTCTGTTGCCGAAATTCTTCTGATTTTGTACTAAGCTCACTTGCGTCAAAAGTCGGAAGTATTCCACTATCGTCTTCTGTTGTTTTATCAAGTTGTTTTTCTTCAGCTTCAGCTTCAGCTTCAGCTTCAGTTTCAGTTTCAGCTTCAGCTTCAGTTTCAGCTTCAGCTTCAGCTTCAGCTTCAGCTTCAGATTCTTCTTCACTAACTGCTTTCTCGTCTTCTTCTGCTTCTGCTTCTGCTTCTTCGCCAACTACTTTCTCTTCTAGTTCTTCTTCTTTTTTCTCTTCAAATTCTTTTTCGCCAACTGATTTCCCTTTTCCGTCATATTCAAATTCTTGTGATTCAATGTAATTGATAAGGTCTTGTGGTTTTAGGTCTTCAAATGTGCCTTGTAAAACGTATTTGCTCCTTTTTTCACCAACCTTCTCAAAATATTTCAATAAAAACTTTTCTAACAATATTATTTCGGTTTTTGAAATCGTATAATATACTGAATTATTAAATACATTTAGAAGCGAATCTAGGACATTATACTTCACAATTTCATTTTTTAATAAATCAAACGTGAGAGATGATACATATTTTTCTTCATTATCTTCTTTCGTATATAGGTTTTTTTTGGGAATCAACATTTTTATCTTTTCGTCATCTACACTACAGTGATCGCGATTTTCTTCATCCGATACATGACAAAGGTTGATATTGTTCAATGTTAAAAACATTTCATCATCATTGTATACAAATGTGAAGTTTTCAGAAGTTATTTCATCAATAATAATTTGCAATTGTGGATATGCTTCTTCAAAGGTTTCATTTTTCAATATTTCACGTATTTTCATTTTTTGCTTCAAATCTTTTGATAACAAATACTTGATGGTATTTACATATGTGTTATACAATTCCGTTTCAACTATAAGCGATTTTGTTAACTTCTCGCGTTCACTATCCACTTGACCATGCTGAGTTAATGTTTTATCTACATCAAAATGAGAATATTCGTCGTATTCTTTAATGTTATCTTGCACGTCTTTTATTTCTCTTGGAGGGTCTATTTTAACAAACTGGTTGCTTGAAGTCAATAATCCGACAACCAACGAATTTTCTATGATTTTCAAAACAGGTTCGCACTTTACTTGTTTATCAGAATCATTATAAAAATCCAAAAGAAACTTTTTTGTACTTTCATAATCTCGCCAATAACTATCATCAATAAAGACAAACTCGTAATTATCATCGCGAGGAGACGGAGCAATCGGTACATAATACTGCTCGCTGTCATTTGACTTGTCAGATACCAGAATTGCTACTACTTTGTTGTCAAAATTTAAAATCTGTTTGTGAATATTATACTTGTCTTTTATTACATTGTTATCTATGACATTTTTAAATGAAATATTGTCTTCATATTCATATTGGTGTTTCTTATTTTGTTGAGTCAATGAACATTTATCAGAAATATTCAACATGATTGATTCTAATATGATCCATGTGTAGCTACCGAGGTCTTGCTTGATTTTTTCACGAGTCAATATGCCATCATGTTGTCGTTGTTTATCCAACATCTCTTTCGGCATGACAATTGGTTCGAACATGTCGTGTTTTTGATATATGAAGATAGTATCGTTTGCTTCGCTATATCTGAAATTAGAGTGCGAAGATGACGGGCATACAATGCTAACATTTTGGGTTATATCATCTTCATTATTTCTAAGAATAATCAAGTTTATATGAGAATTCTTCTTGTCTGAAAACAATATACCGGACGAAACAATATCCCATAAATAAAAATAATCTATGTATTCATTATCATCTTCCAAGTATTTCATAAAGTGATCATAACCATTTATCAATTTGGACAGTTCTTCCCTCAGCCCTTTTTTTTTATATTTCGCATAAATTTTGAGTTTACGATACTTTTTGTCGTCTTTTGGGACACTTTTTTTGTCATAAAAAATCAATGGTATACTGCCATTATGAAAATTCAAAATATTATCAAGTGTAACTTTTTCTTTGATGGCATTTATGACAAAGCCGATAGGGTCTTTCGTCGTAGGGTCCATTATGTATGCCAGTGCAATCAAAAATGATTTTTTATCATTATTTTCAATTCCAGCTCTGTACAATCTGCGCCCTGTTTCATTTGACTGGTGACTCAATCCCAAAAATTCTTCAATTGGTAATGGTAGATTACCAAATCTATTCTTTGGTAATGGAAATTTAGTCCCATCTAATTGATAGTGAACAACTCGTTTCTTTTGTTGTTTATTGTTTTTCTTGAGAAATTTGATAACCTCTTCTTGATCATCAATATTTTCGTCTTCAATCATTTTCATTTGTTCTTCTGCCTGCTTTATGATTTCCGCTTGCTTTGCTCCATCTTTTAGACCGAAACAACATGGGAGAAAGTATCCGTGTTTATTTTTCTTACTCTGAATAAATCCAGGTGTTGTGTATTTGTCAGTAACTTTGTAAATATATTTGCCATCATCCAAGTCAACCTCCTTTGCTCCTTCGGGAATCAAATGTTTTGGATCAACGTCTTCTTCTCTTACCGGCGCCATCTCTTTGAAATTCCAATATTTAGGACACATGTAGTAAAAACTTTCCTTTTTGGGATTTGTACCATATTTGATAATTTTATCATATGAACCAGGATATTTTTCGTCTATTTCTGCCTTCTCTTCCTGTGTAATAATGATTGGTTGTCTCTTGATACCTAACTGCGAAGGACACATGCGACTATATGATGTGTATTGTCCTTTGTTACCCTCTGATTTGAATAACAAGGGTTGGTATTTTGTCATTCGTTTTGATAGTTTACTACTGTGTTTCAATTTTACCTTTTCGCCACCACCAAACTGACTCCCATAACTATTGTTGTTGCTTTCAGACTCGTCTTCGCTATCTTCCTTCCCACTTTGTTCTTTATTCTCATTTGGTTTATTTTCAACTTCTACTTCTTCTTCCGCCTCCGGTTTAGTTGGTTGTGGTGGTTCTTCTTCTTCTTCGTCTGATTCTTCGTAAGCAGAACGCGATTCAAGTGAA
>Ga0181396_1000285_pt1 | contig 11360 bp, 4 predicted proteins | sample 19SPOviralmetaG_FD_130125 | JGI IMG/M metagenome (GOLD analysis project Ga0181396, IMG submission 130125) | Marine viral communities from the oligotrophic San Pedro Time Series (SPOT) site, San Pedro Channel, CA, USA - 19 SPOT_SRF_2011-01-11 | ecosystem: Environmental > Aquatic > Marine > Strait...
AACCAAATACTTAGGCCATATGACAACGTTCCTAAAAGAGCAAAAGCACTGTCTGTCTCTGGTAATAGGTTGATGTTTGGTAACTATGTAGAGAATTACGACATATCTAGCGAAGGTAAAGAAATAACAGTAAAGTTTGCGTTTACTACTACTAGTGCCGAGTACTCTACTACTAACGCGATACCTTCTGTAAAATCACAAAGAACATATCAAGTAGGCGTAGTATATAGAGACAAGTACGGCAGAGAGACACCTGTGTTAACAGACACCACTGGATCAATGGCTCTTAATAAAGGCTACGCTGTAAGTAGAAATCATTTTAGAGTTAGGATTACTAGCCCAATTCCAGATTGGGTAGATACATTTAAGTACTATATAAGAGAAGTGTCTCAGCCATACTATAATTTGGCTATGGATAGACATTATCCGGCTGAAGATGGCAACACTTGGATAGCGTTTCCTTCATCAGAAAGAAACAAGCTGCAAGATGACTCTTTTATAACATTAAAAAAAGAGCACGACACTGATAAATTTGTTTCTAATGAAGCAAAATACAAAGTTTTAGCTATAGACAACGAAGCTCCTGATTTTATAAAACAAGAATTAGTTTCCAAAGGTACATTAAAAAGGTCTCTGGTAGGGGCTGGTTCCGGTAGTATATTTCACTCTTTAAGTGGATATCCTCTTTCGTCTGGCAGCTATATAGATATAAAGTACGGAGACTGGGTTAGGATATATGGAGGAACTGGTACCGAAATATTATCAGCTACACCTGTGCATCAATTAAATGATTTAGTATTGGTTATATCTGATGAGAACAATAAAACTAAAAAATACGAAATTGCAAATATACAGTATCTTTCAGAAGTACCAGAGCAAGCGTACAGAGTAAATCTAGAAAAAAGGTTAGATTCTGAAGATGTTGCGTTTATAGAGCCTTACAGTGCTTCAGAGGAAAAGCTTTTTATAGAAATTTTTCAAAAAGTTACTAAAGCAAAGCCAGAGTTTCAAGGCAGATTTTTCGCTAAAATACAAAGAGACTCTATACTGGACGAAGCTATTTTATTAGCACAGTCAGACAGTGAGCTTAGAATAACACAAAATATACCTACTATTGCTGCAGGAGATTTAAAGAGAAAAGATGGCCATTTTTGGACAGGTTTTAAGTCAAGATGGTATTGGGATTATCATTGGTACGACGAGCACCTTGCATCGTATGGACCGCTTGTTGGTGAAAGAACTCAATCTTTTCCTGGTGGATTAAGGCAAAACTCTCCAGGGTGGGGTATTGATTCAGGTGGGGATATTATAGAAATTGCATTTAATAACTTTGGTTCTGGTGCAGATAATTTTAAAGAAGGGTTGGACAACTGGAGCAACTTTGGACGAGGCAATATAAATACTGAATTTAGGGGATTTGTTAGAAGCCTAGAAACAATTGGTACAAAATTTAGATTTACAGATGATCCTAGTAAAGACGAAAACGTGTACACAATAAAGTCTTTTGCTAGAACACATGCTATAGCATATAACAATGGTAAAAAGAAGTTTAATGGTAAAAGAGATCGCGATAAAAGAGGAATATGGGCAACTGAAAGAGTTATAAGATGGACTCTAAAACTAGACAAACCTATTGTTTGGTCTCCAAAAGACAACACAAAGATATATAGAAATATCCTTGGGCAAACTGAAGTGGAAACCCAACTTGTTTCTGGTCTTGAAATACTACAAACTTTTTTTGAAGATGAAGGGTTCACCTCTGAAAACCCAGCTGTTTTTGAAACAGAACCAAAAGAAGTGGCAGAGCTAGATATATATTATGAAGCTAGCGATGCATACGAAAAAGCTGCGCACGGATCTACTCAAAGATTATTCTATAGTAATTGCTATAGCTTTGGCAACGGTGTTGAGTCAGACAGAATAAGAGATGATTTCAATGCTCCTACAATAGGTAAGGGTGTCAGAGCGTCAACAGTTCTTGAAGAACAATACAAAGAAGTTCGTAAGAAGTCTGACATAATATTTTCTGGTATATATAATTCGACTTCTAGTATTAATAGATTAAATCAGTTTATACAAGCAGAGCAAATAACAAAAGCCATAAATCCAGCCTACGGATCTATACAGCTTATGCAGTTTAGATTAGGTAAGCTAGATGTTTACTTAGAAGATAATATAATTAGTATATTATCTAACAAGGACGCATTGTTTAACGCAGACGGTAGTAAAAACGTAGTTTCAAGCACTAATGTGTTGGGATCTGCACAGCCTTACGCTGGAGACTTTGGTATAAGCACTAATCCAGAGTCGTACGCCAGGTACGGAAACAGAGCTTATTTTTCTGATAAAAACAGAGGTGTAATATTAAGGCTTTCTGGTAATGGATTAGAGCCAATATCAAGGTATGGGTTAGAAGATTATTTTAGAGACAAACTAGCAGACGCAGAACAAGCTATAGGTAGTTACGATGAGAATAAAAAAGAATATGCTTTAACATTTACAAATTCTACTAAAAGAAGTACGTACGACGATACTGTTACTTTCAAAGAAGATGTAAACGGTTGGAACTCAAGAAAAAGCTATATACAAGAAAACGGCTTGTCGTTAAACAATACATATTACACTTTTAAAAACGGTGAGATATGGTCTCACACCAATGAAACTAGAAATAACTTTTACGGAGCTCAATATGAGTCTTCTGTTAAGTTCATATTTAACGATGCGCCTGGTAGTGTTAAATCGTTTAAAACGTTAAACTATGAAGGATCTCAAGCTAGAGTGTTTTTAGACAATCCAGACACTAACGGCAACCCAGACACAGACAATAAGTTTGAAAATAGATTAGCTAAAAGTGGATGGTGGGTTGATTCAATAGAATCTGATCTTCAGAGTGGACAGATAAAAACATTTAAAAATAAAGAAGGTAAGTGGTTTTATAATATACTAGGAACTGAAACTACTTCTGCAAATTTAGACACTAAAGAATACTCAGTTCAAGGCTTAGGATATATAAGTGCAATAACAGGAGCTGCAGGTAACCAAATAGAAATAATAATAGAATAATATGGCATTGATAAATTGTAGCATGGAAAAAAAGACGGCTGTATTGACGTCTGGATCAAGTAATGCAACTAGCATAGACTTAGAAATAATTCCTGATGCAGGTTTTGTAATTGCTGCTAGAGACTTTTCTGCAGGAGCTAACCCTGATGCGGCTAAAATACAAAGTATAACTTTATCTGATACTGCTACTTCTGGAGGTCCACAAAACGATGGTAGCTACACAGTAGGTAATAAAGTAAAAGTTACTGTAGATTTTGTCAATAGTCATGCATTCAGCGAAAGCATAACTTTCGATATAAATCCTAGCGGAGCTGCTACTGAAAAACATTTAGTACCTATTAAAATTCAAGGAACTTTTGTAGTACCAGGCTCTCCTAGTAAAGTTACTTTTACTCCGTCAAGTGTTTTAGATTTTGCATCGTCTGGATCATCAACTGACTTTTATGCGTATGATAATCCAGGTGACATAGTTACTATTATGGTAATGACTATAGCTGCTACTTCTGGTGATTTCATAGATATAAGCCCTACGATAGCTATAACTAACTCTAGTGAAGCGACGGCTAGCCAAGACTATAACGTAGAAAGAGTAGAAACAAGAGACTCATCAAGCAGGCTAACGCAAGTAGTTTATACTGTAAAGCTAACTGTTCCTAAAGTAGATAGAACTGGAGACGTTATAACGTTTGCAGCTGTAGGTGAAGATATACCAGGAATTGAAAATAAAATATATGGCTATATAATGGACACTAGGCCAGCCAATTTATTTATAATAAATAGGGATTTACGAATATTTGCTGACGCAGGCGCTAAGTTTAGAATAAAAATGCAAAGAGGCACTATATCAGGCTCAACATTTACCACTGATACTAATGATGGTGTATATGTGTTTGACAACTCTAAGACTACTATAGCTGGTATATTCGAAGCGGCAACATCTACTACAACTTATCCATCTAAAATAGTAAGCGACGGAAGTTACGATCCAGAAACGAATCCAGTGACAGTTGATGCTTCAGGAGTGTTTTTTAAAAATATAGTAATACCTGCGGACGCCGAAAGCAAAGTGTATAGGTTTACAATTACACCAGAAACTGGAACAACAGTAGATTTAAATGCTCCAGACATAGATACCAGTACTAACCCAGATGTTATAACTTTTGATATAACAAGAAGAGACTTTGTGACTATAGAAGCTGCATCTAATCATACTGTTCCAAACAATGCATTTTCAAGAACAGTTACTAGCACAATAGAATATTTCAACCACTTAGGTCAATCTATAGGAGTTACAAAGCCTACAGGTAAAAAAGAAACTCAACCAAATGAGCCTTTAAACACTTATGATTACGACTTAGTTATAAGAGATCAGTCTGTAGATTTCCATTTGCCAAATCAATCAAACTCTTATTTGTTAAGCGATTTGAATTATACTACTACGCTTAACGATGGTATAATAGAAGAACCTACAATATTGGCAGAACTAAGAGCAAATGCTAATGGTTTTAATGCGGCAGAAATAAACGCAGCTGAATCTCCAAACCATACAGCAGCAAACGGTAACGATGTGGTATCACCAATAGTATTAACACTAGCTCAAAGGCAAGCCTTAACTAGTAAGTCTAGCTTTAATGCTTTTAGTTTTAGTGACGCTTATACTGTGGCAGGAGATGATGGCCATTTTAAAATAAAGTTTTTTACAACTGACGCCACACCTGTATACAAAAGTCAAACTATACTTATAGATAGCGATGGTGATGTTGCAGGAGGAAGCGAGCAACAGAATACTACCTCTATATCTTCTCCAACTGTAAACAGGGAGTTTTTATACTTAAGCGGAAGAAGTTTAAGCGTACTAAAATGGGGTACAAGTGCTATGAGCGTTACTCACAATTTAAATACTTTTGCATTTAATGCAGCACAAGCCTCTGTAACAACTTTACAAATATCTTTAAACATATCTCAAAATGTACAAAAGTTTGTAAACGATCTTTTAACCATAGCAGGATATACAAATAGCAGCTCGTTCTCTATATCTAAGCAAGTATCTAATGATGCAACTTCGTATAGTGTTGGTAATATAACAACGGCCACTAGAGCTGTTAAATTTACTATAACAGGTGCAGTTTTAGACGCGCAAGACGGGCTTCCTTTAAATTTTTCTACTGGAAACTACTCGTTGCTGTTTCAAAAAGGAGATTGCAGCACGGAACTTGCAGGTGCAACATTGTCTGTTGAAAACTCACCGGTAGCAGTCGCGCTTAGTAATGGCACAGCCATTAATAGAGAGCTAGCTGTAGGCGCCGGAGATCCTAAAATATTTTCTGTAATATTAGATTTTGGTGCAGGAGCATTGAGCTCGCTAAGTGCTTCTACAAGCTACTATATAGATTTAAATGTAGTGCATAGGCTAAGCAACCAATATAAGTCTATAAAAGACATGGAAGACGACTACACTTTAACAGCTGGCGGATCAGGACTAGCATCATACTAACAAAAAGACATGCCAAGTATAACATTTACATTAACTCACCCACTAAATCAAGCGATACAGCAAGGAACTACTGACGTAGCATACTACGCTGACACCAGCACTTACACTTTCTCTAACTCAACTACGGTAGACTTTGCCGACACTTTTGTTAGATTAGGTGCTATAACGGCTGTAAATTATGCAACTAAGCAAATAACGTGCGACGTTGCTGATAATACGATACTGCCAGCATCTAATGACTTTTTGTTTTTTAGCAAAGATAATAGAGCAAATATGACGAGCTTACTTGGCTACTATGCTGAGGTTGAAGTAAAAAATAATTCTACAGAAAAAGCAGAGCTTTTTGCTATGGGGTCTGAGATATTTGAAAGTAGTAAATAATGTGTAACTATATAGATATAAAATGAAAGAATCACCATTAAAATTAAACCCTATGGCTATAGCCCAAGGAGTAGGAGGCCTAGCAAGCATAGCAGGAGGGCTAATAGGTAGAAAAGACGCCATGTCTCAATTAGCTGCGGATAAAAGAAACTATGATACAAACATAGCAAGATTTTCTGAACTCGATACATCTAATCCGTACGCGGACATGGAGAACGTATATGAAGATCTAACAGTGAACACTCAAGCAGCTGACTTTACGGCTCAACAACAGGCTCAAGGAATGGCTAACACTATGGACCAATTCAAAGGAGCCGCAGGTGGTAGCGGTATTGCAGCTCTAGCGCAAGCCATGGCGCAGCAGCAATCTGCTAATGCTCAAAAAGCATCTGTAGACATGGGTCAACAAGAAAGATCTAACCAAATGGCAGAAAGATCAGCGGCTGGTCAATTGCAGCAAATGGAAAGACAAGGGGATGTTATGTCTAGAAACATGGAGCGCCAAAAAACAGTTGGACTTTTAGGTCTAGCTGGAGACCAACTTGCAGCGTCTAGACAGAATATTCAAGCAAGAAATAAAGCTATAATGTCTGGCATAGGTCAATTAGCAGGAGGAGTTGCTAAACTAGGCCCGTTAGTTCCTGAGGCACAAGAAAAAAACCAATTACCGTAATATGAGACAAATTAATAGTATAAGAAATCCAGAAGTATACAATAAATTTTTAGACGTAGGAGCTGCTTTTAATGAAGGCTTAATGATGGCTACTAGAGGTGGAACTATTTCTACTAACAATCCTGTTGGAGCTGTTAAAAATAATTACGAATCTAAAATTGAAAATTATTTAAACAAACTTCCTCAAGGTGCCGATTTAACTAAAGTACCAGACGCTTACAGGAATGATGTGCAGAAGTTTTTAATGGGTCAGAAACAAAACTATGTTAAACTATCTAGAGAATTAAGCCAATATGAAGTAGGTAGTAATAGATATATAGACTTACAAGGTCAAATGAATAACATATCTAACTCATTTAAGAACCTTAACAGTCAGCTTGCAAACTACTCAGAGAAAAAAGTTGAGTTGATGAATAACATCAAAAAAAAGACAACTTCTTTGTACGGAGAGAATCAAGCGAATGTAAATCTTCTTTCAAATATTTTTAGCGAAGAATATCCAATATCTATAGATGAGTTTGGCAGAATAAGTTTCATAGGTGACGACAAAGTGTTAAAGTATGAAGATATACCAAGTTATAACACTAAAGAATACAAGCTATCAGAAGCTATAACAAATATGAGTGTTAAAGCATACACCTCTGGCAAAAAAATGCTTAAAGGAGGTATAATGTATACTAAATACAAGAATGATATTACAAGTGCTATTGATCAAGGTGGTAAAGCTTCTTTAATGTCTTTAATACACGATGGTTTAGTAGGAAAAACTAAGATGATTAGCGATCCTTATATAGCTGAAAACGTTAAGGCATATGAAAGTGGTGCGATTAATTTTGAAGCACTTAGAGATGTAGTTGTAGATAACTACATGGACGTTGTCGTTAGAAATAGTAACACTGGTTACAAAGCAAAGCAAGTTGCTGCCTCAAGAATACAGCCGCCAACAGGAGACGTAGGAAGTGGTTATTACAGAGGAGAATTTAGAGGCGATTTCTTAGTAAGTGAAAAGAAAGATGGTACAGTGCTAAGAAGAGAAAACATTAAGACGGGAGAGATAAGTTATATAGATAGAACTACAGGAAGAATAATTGAACAAGGTGGAAATAAACTATCTATGGATGAAGCCACTATGATCGTACCTGAAGGCAAACAATATGAAGGACTTGATCCAAAAACAATAATTGATGTTGGTAATGCAATGACTTTAGATGAAGCTACCGAAGAAATGAGTGGAGTCAAAAAAGTAAAAAAGACTATGGCTCAAATTAGAAAAGAAAACCCTAATTTATCCTCAACAAAGACATACGAAATATACATAAATCAATAAATATGTTTGAAACAGAAGACGGAATAGTTAATGTAGACTCTCTAAGTTTAGAAGACCAAATTGTTTTTTTTGAAAGATATCCTAATGCAAAGCTAGTTAAAGAAGAAGATCTTAAAATAGTTGCAAGAGAAAATCCTACTGCTGCAAAACCTTCTGACATGCAGTTCGGATCAGATGTTGAAGAAATAAAGCTAAAGTCCGACGTAGACATGGCTAAAATAAGAGAAGACGTTAGAGTCGCTGAAATAAGAACTACAAAACCTAAGTCTATAGAGTTGGAAGAGTTTGAAGAAATTTATGAAGAAGATAGAGATAAGAGAATAAATGAGTTTAGACAAGCTGAGTTTTATGCTAGTAGAGATTCAAATGTAATACCTACTCAAGATGGCTATGTTATTGGCGAAGCTAGTAAAGATAAATTTGATAATGATGAAACTTGGAAAGACTACCAAAAGTGGGTTGAATCTGGTAGAATAGAAACCTACGACGAGCTAGATTTAGATTTTCAAATTGAAAAACAATACGAGCTAAACGATTTAAATATAGATTTAGATAAAACAAATATATATTATAATCCTCAAAAAAATACATCTTTTGTAGACACACATTATGATGCAGAACTGCTTGAGAAAATGAATGTCAATATAGACGATTTTCAAGGGTTATTAAACAAAAAAGGACTAACAGAAGATTTTAGTAAAAAAATAAATAGAGGTACTTTTGATGAAAAGTCTGTAGAGCAAGGAAAAAGAGAAAACTTACTATTAAGTAAAGAAATGCTTTTGTCTACGTATTTAGATATATATTTAAATGACATAGATGAAAAAGCTAACAAAAAAGCTTTTATAGAAGAATACAATTATAACAAAAATAAATATAAAGACTTTGAAACTTTTGATGAAGCATATAGTAGTTTTATAAAAGAAAAAGGTGGAAAATTTACGACTTTTAACTTAGATGCTTACACTGAATATCAAACAAAAGCTTTACCTAATCTTAGCAAGGCAGCAAGTCAACTTGATAAAGACCAAGCTTTATTAATGGACAAAAGAAGCAAGCAGAGTAATGCTGAAGGAGCTATTAGAGGCTTAGGCGAAACTGCATATGAAGGTGGAGCAATGTTTGTATCTGGCGCAAAAGAGCTTACAATGTGGTTGAATGACATTTTTCCAACGCCTATAAGTACAAAAGTAAACGAGCAAAAACGTCTAATACAGATGGCGGAGCAATATAAAGATGCTAAGAATAAACTACAATACATGAATGTTAGCGGCAAATCTGTAGACTATAATGGTGTAAATTATTTGAAAGATGACAATGGAACACTTTACAATACTACTACTGGTTTAACTATAGGCGAATCTATAAGCGACGAAGAAAAGCAAAAAATATTAGATAAAATAGATAAAGAAGGCGTAGATGATTTTGACTTTAGTTTGAGAGGTTTTTCTAACTTTGCAGGCGCCGTGTTAGGTGATGTAGCTTTTCAAATACTAGGAACAAAAGGTGTTACTGGCGCAAGGCTTGCCGCATCTACAAAAGCTTTGGCTAAGGCTAATGGGTTTAAAAACGTAGCTCAATTTAAAAACTTTCAAAAATTAGCTTATATGCCTAAAGTTAAAAACGCGGGGACATTTGGAGTAAAGCTACCTATGGACGCTAGATACATAGATGCTGCGTTTGCTCAAGGTATTCAGGGAGCATTTAAAGGTTATAATAGCACACTTTTAGAGGCTAAAAGAGCAGGTCTAACTGATTCGGAAGCTGAAAAGCTAGCTAATAGCGCGTCGCTTCAGCTAGGTGTATTATATACGCTTACTGGCCCAATAAATCCTAAACTTCCTATGATTAACAAACTAGACGATTGGTTGTTAGGAAAAAGTGTTATTAATGATGCTTTAAAAAGTTATGTAAAAACTGGATCAAAAAAAGTTTTTAATGAATCTTTAGGTAACTCTATAAAAAAACTAATACCTACCAAAAGATCTGCAATAAGAGTTTTTAACGAAGGATTTAAAGAGTTTGGTCAAGAAGATATACAACAAAGAGCAGAAAACTTTGTTATCAATAGAAGCATAAATAATGAAGCAGGTATGGAGCTTCTAAAAGCAGATTATTCTGTTGATGACTTCATTGGAACAAGTGTGCTTTCTTTTTCTATAGGATCTTTAACTAGTGGTGGTCTTAGAATACCTGGATTTAAATCAGATCCTCATGCTAGACTTAGAAATTTATATGAAGTTTCGTTAAATCCAGAAAAGTCTAAAAGAATGCTAGCTGTTGCCGTTAGCAAAGGAACAATATCTCAAGAAGTTGCAGATGATATTATGGAACAAGCTACAGCTGTAGGGCTAGGCTTGAAAAAAGCACCTTCGTTTATGGGTTTAACTCCAGATCTAATGATCGAGTGGTCTCAAAAATACTCAGAACTTCAGCAAGAATTAAAAAAGAAAGAAGAGTTACACGAGAGTGGTCATGATTTAGATAAGATAGCAAAAATAAACTTAGAACTTAAAGATATAGTAGAAAGAGCTAGGGAAGAAGTAGCTGTCGAACGTATTGAAAAAGATGCTAGTACAGTAGGTAAAATACAAAAAAAGCTAGGCATAGGTGAAACAATTGTACTAAGAAACGATCAAGATTTTAAAAATAATAACGTAACTAAAGAAGACATAGGCAACGCTTTATTTAAATCTAAAGAAGGTAAAATATACGTAAACTTAAGCGCAGCAGTTGCTAATTTTGACATATCTGCACCTTCGCACGAGCTTTTACACCAAATAATATCTCAAGAGTTCACTAGTAAAGACGGAGAACTAGACCCACGCGTTAAAAAAGTTGTCGACGACTTTAAACAAGTGCTTAAAAATAAAGGAGTTTTTAGCAAAGTCGACGATAGGATGAAAGTTTACCGGGATAAAGCTGATGAAATAAGAAGAGAAGGGCAAGATGAAGGACTTTCAGAGGCTGAAATACAAGTTAAAATAAAAGAATTTGGAGGCTTAGATATAGATAACGTTGATTCAGACGAATGGATAACGCAATTTTTCTCTTTGGTATCAGAAGGAGAAATAAAGTTCGACGAACTTGGTGAAAAAACTTGGCTTCAGATAGGTAAAGAAATTCTTGAAACACTAGCTGTAAAACTAGGTGTTAATGCAGATAAACTTAAATTTAACTCTGGCCAAGAAGTATTTGATTTTGTATTAGATTACGAAAAAGCTATAAGTAAAGGTAAGTTAACTGCGAAAGCAAGAAGAGGTTTAAAAGATTTTAAAAAGGATAAAAGTGAAAAAAGATCTTTAAGTCTGCTAGAAAACATAAACAACTTAGTGCCTAAAAATGTTAGTACTAAAGAAGAGTTTCAAAGTAGAGAAGTATTTAACCCTATATTTAACGCAACTCAACCAGGCGGAGCTATA
>Ga0181396_1000287_pt1 | contig 11356 bp, 19 predicted proteins | sample 19SPOviralmetaG_FD_130125 | JGI IMG/M metagenome (GOLD analysis project Ga0181396, IMG submission 130125) | Marine viral communities from the oligotrophic San Pedro Time Series (SPOT) site, San Pedro Channel, CA, USA - 19 SPOT_SRF_2011-01-11 | ecosystem: Environmental > Aquatic > Marine > Strait...
TCAACTAGACCAGAAGCACTTGGGTTCAAGCACTCTAGAGTAGTTTCATGTACCATTAGCGCACGTAGTCTATCACCATCTTCAGAGATATCTCTGTGGTGTAATGGACGTAGTGTTGCCATCTTAAACATTGATGAATCATATACTAAGATATTATCATCAGCTGCTGCGTTAGCTGCACCAGCACCAGAGCCAGTGTGACCCATAATGTAGTTAGGAACTACCTGTACAACTCCAAAATCAGTTTCATATACTTCTACTGATTGACGAAGTTTTCCAGAATCGTCGATGTTACGACGAACATTTCCATTAGAAACTTGTCCTTGTGCTGCTGTTGAGAAGCTACGCTTAAGACGTGGTGACATCATAAGGGTAGTAGGTCTTCCACCATTTTCCCAACATGCTTGCATTACTGAATCTACTTGAGATAAAGTAAATGCTGCTGCTGAGCCTGCAGATGCAGGAACGTTAGAACCATCACCCGCACCAGCAGTGATTGCACCACCTGAAGCGTTAACAGTATTAGCTGCCTTCACCCAAGATTGGTATCCACCCATAACACGGTTACCCGAAGAAGACTTAACACCTTTACCAGTTGTTAATGCCCACTCGATATCACGCATCAATTCCTTACCACGTTTTTCAGACTGATATTTAAATTCAGACTTACGACCTGCTTTAGATACATTTTCCATAGTACCTGAAACTTCAATCGACTTAGTAAAGATTTGCGTTTTGTTATTTAAACGAGCTACAACTGGACCAGTTGAAGGTGTGCCTGGGAAGGCCGCGCCCTCAGCGTTATTATTCGCTGCTGGTGGTTGTAATTCGTCAGTTGACCATTCATGTAAAATTGCTGTAGCTTTTGTTCTACCACAAGAGGACATAAACGGTGTATCATCACGAACAATATTAGAAATAAAGTTCGCAAGATCCTCGCGGTTACTTGCCGCGTTCGTTGCCGTTGTAAACGTTGTTGCCAAAATATTCTCCTATTTGACTAGTTGAAGAGTTCGGAGTTATCAAATATACTATCGTAAGTTTCATCGCTAAGAACCTTTAAATCTTTATCAGATCCTTTTCCTTTAGCAATTCGTTTACGAGCATCAACACTCTTTGTCTTCACTTTGTTTTGTTTTGAAACAGGCTTTTTAGCAGATACTGTTTTAACTGGAGCTTTTTTGCGTTTCTTAGCTCCTGTAGAAGCAGATGTTTTTAATACACGGTAGTCATTAATAAATTTAGCAATAAGCGGTGATGCAATTGTATTAACAAATTCCTCAGGAATTCCTTGTTCAACTGCAAACGCATAATTATCTTGCGCCATTTTATCTGACCAGTCAGGAATTAATGTCTTGATTTCCTTTTGAAAAATCTTTACATTTTTTTCTGCTGTTTTACGATACTCTTCTTCTTGAGCCTCGATCATTTTATCCGTTGTTTTACTACGTTCAGCTTTACGCTTGGTATATTCATCTTCTAAAGATCTGTACTTATATTGTAGTGTTGCTAAATCATCATCAACTCCTTCAACATAACCATCTTTAGCCATTTTGTCCATAACATCTTTTCGGCTTTGTAGTAAAGCTAGATCTCTATCATCTTGCTGTTTAAGTAAATCTTCATTTATTTTTTGAAATATATGTGATTTCTCTTTCTCAGTTTCTAACTGTTTGGCTTGTTCCGCCAGTTCTTGACCTTTTTTAGTCTGGCTCTGATTAGTTTGATAACCTTTGATTAACTCTTCTATTGTTACTTCAGATTCTTCACCATCCACTTTAACTGGTACAAGATATTCTAAATCAAGTTCACCGTCCTCTATTTCATCAGATTCTTCGTCTTGGGTAGATTCCTCATCCTCATCGTCCTCTTCTTCCGTAGCGTCATCATCCTCATCATCATCAACATTTTCAGCGTCCTCTTCAGCGGGGTCTAGATCTTCGCCTTCAAGTTCTTCTGTGGATTCGTCATCTTCTTGGATAGATTCAACTTCCTCTGTCTCATCTAAAGCAGGACTTAATGTACCTCTGTCTACTGCTCTGTCTAATAAAGTATCTATTGCATCGTCCATCGGATTATCAAATCCAGATTCACTCGTGTTTACATCATCCGTTTGGGTAGAATTTTCACTCATAAATATCGTCTCCTATATAATTAAGAGAGTCTTGAACAACTCTCATCATCTCTCATCAGGGTTCTTCAAGAACCTCTATTTTTTTCCTTTTGTTACTGCGGGCTTTTTCATTGATTGTAACTTTTCTTTTAAGTTCAACATGTCTAAACATGCTGTTGAATTAACTCTAGCATATGATGCACCAAGCCCAATGTCACTAATCATAACACTTACCATTGAATCTAATTGTTCAATAGCTTTGTCTAACCTTTCATTCTCAACCATCATCATCTCCTTCCATCTCTTTGGTTTTGTTGTTTTTAGCTGTTACAGCTCTTTCTATATTTGACTGTACAGCTCCTAATGAAACTACTTGATGATAAATAAATTCACGAGCTTGAGTTTCATGGTGTTTCGTAGTGATCCAAGCTTTAAATAAATCATTCATCAAGTCTTCATATACAAATGTCATTGTGTCTTTTATATCTTCACATTGCCATCCTTTCTGCAGAACACGTTGACTATCATCATATGGTGTAACCTTTTTAGGTTTGCCTCCAACAGACACGTGTTCTTTATGTCTTTTATAATCACCCATCTCTCATCAATCTCCTAATGATTACGCTTTAGTAATTAACGTAGTGTGGACAACAGCTCCAGGAACAGTTGTATTACCTGTAACTCCATCTGCATTGCTAATTTGTACTATTAAATCTCCTGCTGCTACTGCAACATTTGTTGTACCATCCATTTTAGTAACATTACCAGTTAACCTACCATTAGCATCAACTGTAAAAGCTGACGGTTTAATATAAGTTAAGGCTGATACATCATAAAACCATACTTCACCCATTTTGCATTCCTCCTTGCATTTGCTGCATTTGCTGCATTTGTTGTTGCTGCTGTTGTTGTTCTGCAGCTTGCTTTTCATTCTCTTCCGTATCTTGATATAAACCTTGGAAGTCTACAGGAATCTTAACAGGTGTTGAAGCACCTTCAGTTCCTTCGGCTTTAATTTTAATCTCAGCCCAATTTCTATTACTTTCATCCTCTGCTTCAAGTAATTGACGCTTATTATCTATCTTCTTATTATCTATCTCAGCTTTAATAAGACTAGTGTTAGCATCATTTTGTGCTTGAGCAGATTGACTTGCAGCTTGCTCCTGCTGCTTTCTTTCTTGTTCTTTAGCTTCAATCTCTTGCATGACCTCTGGATTATCTGGGTCTACAAAATAATCAAGTGGATCTAATCCCATAGCAGTAACCATTTTAACACCTAAATTAAAAGCAGCGTTTTGTGATATATACTTTCTAGATGTAGGATCTTGTGCCATAAGTGGAATTAACTCTCCAACCTGTTGTAACTTCTGTTGCATGTTGATATTAGAGTTTTCGCCAAGGTTAGCTTGAATATCTAAATCTAAATTAGAAGGAATCATTTGCAAATCACTTGGAGATATAGAAGCATAACCTTTATCAGTCTTATACATCATATCTTCTTTAATGTTTTGTTTCATCTCTTTCAATAAACCACGACACAGATCTTTAAAACCTGTTTCCATAAATCTTCTAGCAATATGCTCAATACGGATTTGAGCCGCACTTTGAGTTTGAGCCATCTTAGCTTCTGAGTTTCCAGATACGTATAACGCGTCATTCAAACCCATAGCAGCTTTTGTTAAACCTGTTGATTGCTCTTTCTGTAACTGAAGATATTCTAACATGCCTTGAGTTCCAGGTGATATTGGATCAGGACCTATTTGTTGTACTGAGTTAACAGCTGGACCATTAGTAGCAATAACTTGTTTAGGTACAGGATTTTGTAATGCTGAAAAGTCTACAACATTTGGATCGGCTAATGTTCTACCGTAGTTACCAAAGTAAACATTTTCTACAAAACCTCTTAATATAGCTGTGGTAGCTTGCATTTGCGGGCGTACCATATCAGCTAAAGATAAACCATGATATTCATGAGGAATCTCTACTGGATTTAAATCAGCTACAGGTATATAAGATACATCATCTTCTTGAAGTATATCATTACCAGCTTTAATAACATGTTTAAGCTCAGCAACTCCATCTCCATCCCTGTCAGATCTAATCCAACATTCAATAACTTCTAATACTGTATTAGCTTCATCAGAATCATCTAATGCCTCATTAGCTAACCAGTTGTCAATACCAACAGAATCTTTTCTTGATGATATCTCTTGAGACCAAGACATTCCGCGACCGACTTCAGCATTCTCACCAATTTCAGATAAGTCCTTTTGGAAATCAGGAAACATCTGTCTTATTTCAGAATAACTAAGCTCAACAACTTTAGCTACAAACGTAGCGTCTTGGATGCTCTTAGCATCTTTATTGATTAAGAATGCTTCGGGAGGTATAGCTTCAATAACAACTTTAGATTTATCTAGAGTTCTACGAAGTCTTACATTTTGATAGATTTGTTCCTGCGGTCCAGGCTCGTAATTCTCTGTAACTTCCAAATCCCCAACAATCTCTACAAGTGGATCTGCAAGAAGTTCATCTAGTACTGTCTCAGAAATCTGATCGTACTCTTCCATTTCGTACTCAGAATCTTCAACCCATGACCAGCTTAATGTTCCATTACCATATAAATAAGCAGACTTAACCCAGGTGTTAATTGTTTTCCACCCGTCATTCTTATTAAATATACAGTAATTAACTAGGTCTGAAGCTACTTTAGCCTGGTGAATATCACGCGGCTTCATGCTTCTAGGTACAAAGTTAGCAAGCTTATTATTATCTAATAACAGCTTTGTTGTTAAAGCAGTATAACTTTCAATAACCTCTGTGGTATCAGAAGATACAATCTTACTAACTCCCTGAGGTTTTAAATCACCTAATGGCGACATATTAAATTCATAAGTAGCATTTTCTCTTCTTGAAGACAGATCACCTGCTCCCGTTAGACCTCCAATACTATTACGAACTTTTGAATCAATCTGAGCGATCAATTCATCGTCAGTTACTTTTTTCAATTCCATACTCTCTCTCTCCGTTACAGCCAATTAGTCTCGTCTGTATGTGTATGTTGATTTAGTTCTCCAAAGGAGAAGCGTTGATTTGTTAAAGAATGACCATGAGTCCTGTAAGCTTCACAAGCTATAGCAAGAGCCATAACAGTATCATCATAATGACCTGTAGCAGCTTGCATCCTGTTATTCTCACCTACCAATATGTAATTCCTTAATTCATCTAAAATCAAGCTTGATGGGATATTTATATCATAATCCTTAACCATAGCTTGTAAGTTAGATATTATAGGCACTTTCGTGCTTACTGTAGTTTTAAATCCATATGAATTTATATCATTACCAAGTCTTACATTAGCAGTCTTTCTTTGCTGATATAAGTTTGGATAATTCATAGAGTGTAGTTGTTGTATTGTAGCTAGTCCAATTGAGTTAGATTCAGGAGCCAGCAAACAATTGTTATACCACCTGCCTAAATAAAATAGAACGTGCCCAAAGAATACAGGATCAATCCTGTTATTTCTATATAGGGCTACAACATTTCTTTCGTTGTCCATGACAACTGCCGCGGAATAGTCTCCGCCCACACCCCCGGCGACATCCCCGCCGATGAGATATTTTTTATCTCTTTTAGGTGGTTCCCACACATGCAAGTCTCCTTCGATATCCTCATCGAAACTCGCATAATCTCTATTAAACTTTCTTATTGACTCAGGTGCAGAGTGTATATACTGATTGATTACTTCAACATCAAATACGTTTGAACCTGATTGGATGAAGCTTTCCTGAGCCGTGAACGGATATTCCTGTTTGAATAAAATAGAAGATGTTTCTGCAATTTTGATTCTGCGCCAGTATATCTGCTCATCATCTAAATCCCATTCGTCTTTAATCTTCTGTTCTTCAGATGTTAGTTCTAAACCATCTGGCACTGCAATCCTGTATTCGTCCTGGATATACCAAGGCACAAACAAAGATGTAAAATTTCCTAATTTTTTCTCTGCTTTATTCCAAAGATCGTAGTACACACCCTGCGCCCCGTTCGACGTAGAGTTGATAATAATTATGCTTCCAGGAGAGAGTGAAATAGACTGGAATAGTCCAGCCATAACCTTCTCCGCACTCTGGAAAAATGCGGTCTCATCACATAATAAAGCTGTGTTTGTTGTCCCGCGACCCGGGTTATCCGCACCTGCGGTAAAACAACGATACATAGATCCGTTGTCCACAAACTTCATTTCTCTTTTATTTGATGCACTTAACTCAGGCTTTATATCCTTTGGCAAATCCTCGTAAAAAGTTTTAGACATACTAAATATACTTTCTGTCGTAGGCTTGTCTAAAGATATAATAACCGCTCTGGTAGAATTATAAAACAAAGCTCTATGAAAAATTAGTGCTGAGCTAATTGTACTGAAACCAGCTTGACGATACTTAGAGATAATCATTCTGACATGTCCCTTAGTCTTCATCTGCCTAGTAAATTCATCAACTACTAATTTTTGTGCCTTGTTTATATTTAATTTAATCTTACCCAGCGCGGCATCCTTCGGATAAATATATAAACATTCATTAATAAAAGCTTCTGGATTATTCTTCCAGTACTCCCATTGTTTTCTTTTCTCAAGCTCTTCAACTACTTCCAACAACTCATCATCGCTTGTCATTGTGTCTCCTACTTCTCGTTACCTACAAGCTGTAATACTCTAGCCTGCAGATCTTCTGTCGAAACATCTTTAACATTTTCCTTAATCGCCTCAGCATCTGCTGTAGGTTCTATAAATTTATTTGCTTCTATAATAGCTTTCATTGCTAAACTATCACCTGCAGTCGTAGCTTGTGCAAAGTTCCTCCTTGCAATCTCTACTAGCATATCAGCAGGACTCAATCCTTCACCTCTACTGAAAGCCTCTTTAGTTAATGTTAATTTATTTTTTGAGCCAATCGGTTTTCCCTTAGGATTCCCGGACTCCCCTTTCTTCCAGTGCTGCTTAGCAGCGTTAGGATGTTGAGGTTCACCTTTTTTAAACGGCATACTTCCTCCTTAATTTTTAGAATCATTTAAAAAATATACAGAACTGTAGCAACCCCGAGGTCACTGCTTTCCCTGTATGTTCTTACGTAGCAATCCTGTTGGTACGAATGGGCTCTGTTGAGAGCTCTGTATACTTATTAAATAATTCTGTGTTTTCTAAAATTTTATATGTTTGGCACCTGTGGGTTAAATCTATATAAAGAGCCTACGAGAATAGTTCAAGAGCCCCCAAGATCAAGAGCAAGAGACAGGAGCTTTAGATCAAGAGCTTAAGAGCTAGAGCAAGAGCTCAAATGCTACAATCATGTAGTATCTTATAATAATAAAGGAGATTCAAATGTATAAATCAAAATTAAACCACGATCAAAGACTGATCAAAAAACTTAACGACTTACCTAATCCAGATCGTAAGTCATATATCGCTCGTCTATCTGAGCAGGCTATTAGTAATATAGTAGCTTATGTTGCTTCATCACCTAAATGGATCTACGTAGGCGATGGAGATACAGATAGATTTGTTAATACACATCTCGAAGCTACCATAGCTTACGATCATACTACTGATTCTCTTAGTTACAAGAGACCATTAGCTGATCATAACGCTCGTGCTCGTTCTCTATAAGAGATAAGAGACAAGAGATCAGAGATAAGCGACTTGTGCGTGTAATTACTTTGTAGATACCACATGTAACACAAAATGTGAGCGAGTGATTGCACGCTGAGTTGAACCTATCTATTACCTAAAGATTAGCTTAATATGCTATAAGATCTTTATAGTTTATTAATGTAATCTTTCAATTAACAAGGAGACTATTATGTCATATCCATATAAAGAACAAGATGAGGAATACGCTCGTCTTATAGATTATGCTCAGGTATTATCTAATAAATACTTCAGATCATTAGATCAGTTCGATGAGAATGAATTGAATTCAGCTGAATCATTTAAAGCTGTCTCACATTTATTCGAAGAGATCTTTTCTAATCAACATCAAATTGAAGAATATGGTGTTATCTGGAGACCTCAATCATATATACATCAAGCTCATATGGAAAGGTGGAATGAAATAGATTCACCGAGTTGGGCTCGAGTATATTAACTAATTGCTTTGGGCTCTTAGGGATTATCTAATTCCTTGCCCAAGGGAATATCGTGGATGCGGATACATTCAGTCCTACCTTTATATTTCTTCTCTATAAGGGAGTGGTCGAAATAATCTGCTTTTTATAATAATAAAGGAGACAATTATGTCTAAAGTTGGTCATGTTATATCAAGGGAGTTAGGAAGAGTTAAATACAGGTTTCCTAACAATTATGGTGCTTCTGTTATTCAGAATGAAATGAGTTATGGCGGTGATAAAGGTCTATACGAGATCGCTGTCATTAAATATCATTCAGATGATGATGAAGATTGGAGCATTACTTACGATACTCCGGTGACAGACGATGTTATTGGATATTTACATCCTAATAAAGTCGATATGTATTTATTAGAAATCAAAGCATTATAGGAGAAATGATATGTTAGAAGTTTTAATAATTCATACAATAATTCTTATCGGAGTTATTGTAGGTCTAGCGTGCGTATTTGTACCATTCTTTATGGATATGAATGAGCGCATTAATAATAAGTATAAAGATAAGGAGTAAACTATGTCTAGTAAAGATATAAACGATGCAATCAATGAGTTAATCATTTATGAAGAATTCATGGGTTGTACTAACACATTTCCAATGAGATCTATGACGCTGCAAGAACTTAAAGCGCCAATAAACGATCTTGAAGATGATCTGTTCGATGAATTTCAATACTTCAAAAATCGTTTTAACTCTCAATACAAATAGATCTATCACCTGAGCACGTGATTAAAAGGCTCTTTATTTAAGTGCTTTCAATGAGAGTATTTAAATAAGGATTTCGATCCTTAATGATCTGAATAGATGGGCTATTCAGACAATCAATGTCAATATAAGGAGAATTATATGGCACAAGTTAAAATCACTGGTCATCTAGGCCAAGACCCGGAGACGGGTAAAACAAAGAATGGCAATGAGATGTCTAAGCTCAGAGTCGCAGAATCTAATGATTATTATGACGAGGCTTCAAAGTCTTGGATTAAACGAGAACCAACTTGGTGGTTCGTCACTGGATTCACCAACACAGTTCGAAAGGCAATGTCAGAACTTAAGAAAGGTTCTAAAGTGTCGATCGAAGCAAGAATCGAAAAGACAGAAGAAAATGTCGATGGTTCTTGGAATACAAAAGTGTATGTAAATGCATATAAAGTTTCAGAGATACTTCCTGAAGCATAATGTATACAAGTGCATTTTTGATGGTTGTGATGGGAGCAGTGTTCGCTGCTTCTGTCACTCTTCTAGTGTACATGGCACTAGATCAACTAAGGATAATTAATGACAAGGAGTAAATATGTCAATAATTAGAGACAGTGAAACTGATTTCACAGCGGAGCTTACTGGAAATGATATGGCGTTATGGTTACATTACAGAAACAATATGTCAGTAAAAGAAGCAATTGAAGCTGTTGAAATTAACATAGGTAGAGCATTTTATGTTAGACTACCATTAGAAATAAAAAACACCGATTCACTTGTAGAGTATATCGGATTATCTAAAATGATTAAATAAAGGAGCTAACATGGAAAACTTTCATCCTAAAGTAAGACTCGAGGCATTCAACTACCTGGAGAAACTGAGAAGATCAGGCGAGCACAATATGTTTGGTGTTCGTCCATATCTTATGGCAGTACTTGATCTTGACAAGCACAGAGCCGGAAGACTTTTATCTATGTACATGGAGGGTACTTTAGTAGAAAACGTAGTTAAGAGATAATTTAATAATGTCATTTATATAATATAAGGAGTATTATCTTCGAGAATTCAATATACCTGACAATTTGTACCGAAGTTAGACAGCTAAAAACAATGTCCTACAAACACTGTAAGACCAAGTAAATGCTGAAGTAAGAGTGACAAATGTAGTTTTCAAAATTCATTGTCACAAATGTAGTTTTTCAAATTAATATAACAAAGGAGAAAATAATGTCAACCACATCATGGATAAAAACTGGTAACTTTAAAACAAGAAAGAATCCTATGCAGCCAGAATCAATTGTAGAATCATTAGTTAAAGCTGAAGGTCCTCGTTGTAAGCATTGTGATAGTTTATTCGCACCTAAATATACAAAATACCCTGAAAAGTATTGTGAATGTAAAACGATCATAATCAATAATGAAGAACATCTTGTTACAAAAAAGATCAAAAATAAGGTAACATATATAACATATCATAAAAACGGCAAAGGTAAATACCCGCTGTGGGAAGATATAAAAAATAAATATAAAAGGAGAAAATAATGGGAAACAGAGCAGTTTTATGTTTAAACAATAGTGATGAAAGTTTTAACAAAGACGCAGTCGGAATATATCTTCATTGGCACGGAGATATAAAAAATATTGACTACTACTTAAGAGTCGCTAGAAGAACAATGGGTAACAGACTAGGTGATAGTGAATATGCTAAAGCAAGATTAATTGGTGTTATACACGAAGAAATCGAAGGCAACTTGTCACTAGGAGTAGGAATAGTTGGAAATATGGATTATGATAATATAGACAATGGAACGTATGTCATTGATTGCGAAAAATTAATAATAACAGGAAGGAGAAATAATTATGAAGGAAGATAGTGAAATGCAATGGTTGGAAATAACATTCCAGTTAAAAGCAACGGTTGATAAAATAAAACTTGGATATGATGATTTCAATAATGCAGAAGTAACCGTAAAAGGCAAAGACTGGTTCCATGTTGGACCAGGAAATAATATCAAAAAATTAGTAAAAGACACAATGATAGCTAGAAATATAAATGTAATAGATATTAGAATAACAGATATAAAATAAAAGGAGCATAAATATGAGTATATCAGATTATTATTACGATCAAATCAATGATCCTGATAATTTAACAAAACTTGAAAATCAAGAACCACCAACAAGGTTTTATACAGTATGGGTTGGAGGAACAGAAGTAAATGATGATTATGTTCATTATGAAGAAGCATTAATGCTTTATGATAAATATAAAGAAAAAGGACATACTGATGTAATAATTAAAGAAATGGAGACTTAAAATGAATAAATATAAAATATATAGAAATCTACACAACGGAAAACTAAGTATACA
>Ga0181396_1000288_pt1 | contig 11342 bp, 2 predicted proteins | sample 19SPOviralmetaG_FD_130125 | JGI IMG/M metagenome (GOLD analysis project Ga0181396, IMG submission 130125) | Marine viral communities from the oligotrophic San Pedro Time Series (SPOT) site, San Pedro Channel, CA, USA - 19 SPOT_SRF_2011-01-11 | ecosystem: Environmental > Aquatic > Marine > Strait...
AGACAACAATATAATAGCTGCATTTACCACACGACTTATAGTATACCCTCAACGGAAAGCCTTGGCATTAGATTGGGTAGGCGGAGATCGCATGAAAGAATGGGAAGATCAGTTGATCGACACTATGCGCCGCTACGGAAATGAGTTAGGATGTAGTCACCTAGAGGGCTACGGACGGAAAGGATGGGGTAGAGCTTTGAAAAAATACGGATTCTATCCTGAGTATATAGCTTACCGAATGGAGTTATAAGATGGGAAAAGGCAGTTCAAGACAAGCACCAGTAGATCAAACAGTGCGTCAAACAAACTTACCTGAGTACGCTGATCCGTACTTTCGTAGGATGTTGCAGGGTGCAGAAGAATCTCTTATGCCCTTTTACCCAAATGACCCAGATGCTTATGGAGATTTAGCAGGGCAATCTACTTATATGCCGTATCAAGGTGAGCGTATTGCGCCATCTGATATGTACGGCGATATTATGTCCTCTCGCGCTATGACACGAGGTATTGCTGAATCTGGTATTGCAGGTATGCCTCAAGCTCAAGCTGCTGCACAAGCAGGTATGGACATACAGTCAGAGGCACTGGGTGGTTTACGTGGTCTAGCAAACTACGACACTGGTCAGTTTGACCCATACTCTGGGTTTCAAGCTGCTGATACAGGTAGCTTTGCAGATGAGTTTCAAGCATTTGATCCAACGCGATACGAAGGTTTTGAGCAGGCTCAAGCCAACTCTATGATGGATGAATTTCAAATGGCTAACTTCTCACCATCTGGGGAGTTTGAGCAGTATGACTTCAGAGACCCTATGGAGTTTAGCAAATTTGGAGTTAGGGATGATTTCACTTACAGTGGGTATGATTTTGACCCTACACGTCAGTTCAGCACAGACGAAGCAGAAAGATACATGTCTCCATACATGCAGGCTGTTGTCGAGGATCAGAAGTCACAAGCTATAAAAGACTTTGATAGACAAGGGTCTAGGCGAGCGGCTCAAGCAATTCAATCTGGTGCATTTGGTGGATCTAGACAAGCGGTGCAAGAAGCTCTGGCAGAAGAAGCACTACAAGATAGGCTAGGAAGCATTGGAGCTACTGGATCACAAGCTGCATTTGAACAAGCTCAACAGCAGTTTGAACGTGATCGTTCTGCACAAGAGCGTCAGCTTGGCATGGAGGTTGGTGAGTTCGGCAGAGTTCAGGCAGGTCTTGCATCAGAGCAAGGGCGTGTGGATGCGCTTAGACTTCAAGAGCAATCACAACGTGAGTTCCGTCAAGCAGATGAGTATGCTCGTTCTGGCAATATGGAAGCAGCAGAAGCAGCAAGGGTACAGGCCGCTAATACAGCAGAGCTTGCACGAACACAGGCAGGCATAGCAGGAGAGATGGGTAGAGTTCAGGCAGGGCGTGTAGGTGAGAACGCTCGTTTAGATGATTTTACTCGCATGGAAATGGCTAGAGTACAGGCAGCAGAGGCTGCTGAGAACGCTCGTATGGACAGCATTATGCAACAAGAAGCTGCTAGAGTTCAGGCAGGGCGTGTAGGTGAGCTTGGTAGAGCACAAGGTTTAACAGCCAGTGAGATGGCACGTGTTCAAGGAGCAGAAGAAGCATCTCGTCAGTTTGGCGCAGGTCAAGGACTTGCTGCGTATCAGGCAATTGGTTCTGGAGCTAGTAATCTTGCAGGTTTGGGTGCAGGTCTTGCAGGTTTGGGTGAGCGACAACGTGCAGCCGACATTCAAGGTGCACAGCTACTTGAGACAATTGGTCGAGATATTCGCGCAGAAGACCAAGGTAGACTTGACCTTGCTTACGAAGACTTTATTAGGCAACGTGATTATCCGATCTCACAATATGAGCGTATGGCAGGTATCTTACGTGGTGTACCAGTCACGCCTGATGTAGAGCAAACAAGATTTGCAAATTATAACCCAATACAGCAAGCACTTGGCGCAGGCATATCAGGTCTCGGTCTTTATAAAGGTCTCACAGCATGAATATACTAGAGTTACAGGACAATCTTAAAGACTTACCAGATAACGCACTAATGCAAGAGATGCAGGCTCCTACGGGATCTGCACCACAGTTTCTTGTCTTGAGTGAGCTAAAACGCCGTAAGCGCATGCGGGATGACTTTCAACGTCAACAAAACGCCGACATGCCTACCGTAGCAGAAGAAGTTGTCACAGCCGCAGGTATGCCACAAGAAGGTATTATGGGTGCAGCACGAGCAATGGCACCAAATACAAACATGGCTCAGAACACGGGTATGGATACAGCCACGCCAATTCCTGCTACACGTGCACCACAAATGATGGCAGAAGGTGGTATTGTTAGGATGGCTAATGGTGGCCTAAACCCCATGACACAATATCCCGCAATAAACCCACTTATCGGTAATGTTGATTTAAATCAAATTGCAGCCATGTTACAAAGCGGCGCTGATAAAGAGGCGCTTATTGCTAATTTTGGCGTAGACGCTGTTCGTCAAGCAGAGTCTATGCTTTTACCTTTTGAAAAAAAATCTATAGGACAACTGCCGCTTGGAGTGGGAGATAGTTTTAGTGAACGACGACTTAGAGAAATGGAAGATCAAGGTATCTTCGGTAACAAATCTTATCGTGATCCTTCACAAAGCACTTACCTAGGCGGCGAAGGTATCGGAAGCGTGTCTAAAAATATAGAAGACTTCACACTAGCTCCGTTAGCAGATGAGCGTAGAGATGATGATCCAGAATTGCCAGAAGATCCGTTAAGACCAAGAACAGGCTTTGGGTCAAATTCTGCGTACACATATGAAACATTCTTAGAGGAAAATGGATTAAACGACGTGCCTCAAGCCCAAGAAATGTTTATTAAGTATAAAAACTATATGAATGAAAGAGGGCCAACATCAGATCCAAAAGTATATTCTCCCTTCTTAGATGATAGTCCAGAATTAAAATCACCAACCGATTCAGGTGAGCTTCCATCAATATCTTCTATGGACGAAGAGCGTATAGCAAATACACTCTACCCTGAAGGTATAGGCACAGCTACACAAGAGTTTCTTCAAAAACGAAACGCAGGTTTTGGGGATGAATCGGGTGGGTTTAATCCTATACCTTACCTATCGTCTGTTTCTAACGATGCAGAGCAAAGAACATTAGCGGAAGCTGAAACAGACAAACCTACCTTTATGGGAGATGTATTACCGTATCTTGGTCGTGCGGCAGCAGCAGCAGGTGAAAGTTTTTATGATAGTACCCTAAAACCAAAGCCGTTGTTAGAGGTAGGCGCAGTGCCAAATAAAAGAGAAGTTTTAGAAGGTCAAATTGCTGATATAAACCAACAAATTATTGATGCGGAACAGGCAAATGATGAAATACTTGCAAATGCATTAGCAAAACGTAAAGATGCATTGATGCGCCGTATGGATACTATGGAGTTTTCAGAAGACGCAGGAGAAGTTCTTCGTAATATACCAAGCGCGTTACAAGATGTAGGTTCTTCTATATACCAAACTTTTAATGAACAAGTAGTAGCAGGAGTTGATCCACGGTTAGCAGCCGCAAATATAAAAGCCTCACAAGATGCTGTAGCTGATAGAGAATTAGAAAATGAAGCGGGTATTGAGTCAGAAGCAGAACGAGAGGCACGTATAGAAGATCTACGTGGTGGGGCTACTGAAGCAGATGCAGTGGAAATAGCTCCGTTAGCCGATGAGCGCAGAGATGATGATCCAGAATTAAAACTACCAAAAGTAACTACAGACGATGACCCTAACAAAAGATTACCAATAACCGATGGCGGTGAAGGCGGCGCAGGGTTTGGCTCAACAGATTCTCGCATTGCTAAGATGTTGTCAGAACGCCAGAAGCAATCTGAATCAGATAAGTGGATGGCAGTTGCACAAGCTGGATTCCAGATAATGGCTTCTAAATCTCCTACGTTGTTAGGAGCAGTCGGCGAAGGTGGACAGGCAGGGCTGAAAGCCTTGAGTGCATCTAAGAAGGGTAAGCAAGCTTTTGACGCTGACATGCTCAAGTTACAGACACAACTAGACATTGCAAATATTAGGGCTGATGCTACTCGCGGGGAATCTGGCAAAGCTTCAGCTACAGCGTATGCTGCACTAGAACGTGCTTACAGTGATGCGCTTACAGCCGCGACAGAAAATCCAACTGCACCAAATTTAGCTAAACTTGAAGAGCTTGAAAGTATGATTAGAGCAGCTAGATCAGCGCAGTTCGGTACTGTGACCGCAGGAAATACAAACAGCGGGGTAATTAAGACACCTTCCGCACAAACTGGATAAATTGCGATGGGTATATATCAATACGTCGATCCTCAAACAGGACGTAACTATCAGTTTGAACATGCTGGAGATGCGCCGACTAACGAAGACTTTGCGTTTATACGCAGTACATTAGAACAAGATAGGGCAACATACGCGCAGCAGTTTGAAAGATTTACTGGCGAAGAGTATGAAGAACCTGATGACGGCACAGCGATAGGTCGTGGTTTTGCTCGTGGTAAAAAACAAATCAAACAAGCATTTGGCGAGACACTCGGCACTATCGGTGAGAAATCTGGACTTGAGTTCCTTGCAGAATATGGACAAGGACTAGAGGGACGCGCTCAACAAGAGCTAGGCGAGTTAATGCTTGAGCAGCCAGAACGCATGCAGTCTACAGATGTAGAAGGTATTATGTCAGGGTTGACATACGCAGGAGAAATTGCTGGTGAACAAATACCACAGCTTGGTCTTGGTTTAGGTGCAGCTATAGCCGCCCCTATCGTAGCCCCTGCCGCCGCAACCGCAACCGCGCTTGGCTCTTTTGCTGTAGGTGCTACCGCAGCAGCAGTTGCTACCGCGCCAATTTTGTTTGGTAACAACATCCAACGTCAAGAAGATGAAGTAGCAGCAGGTAAAAAAGCGTCAGTCGATGTTAGCGATGCTCTTGTAGCTACGTTCGGTCAAGCTGCTCTTGAAGGTATTGCTGACAAGGTGTTGTTAGGTGGTGTATTCCGTTCTTTAGGAAAATCTATTTTTACCCGCGCAGCTACTCGTGCAGGTAGTGGTGCTACAACTGAAAGTTTGACCGAAGTTGGTCAACAGATGATGGAGCGAGCACAGGCAGGACTACCGATTGACAGCGAAGATGCCATTGCAGAGTATCGTGAAGCAGCTATTGCAGGTGGTCTCGTCGGTGGTGGCACACGAGCTACACTTGGAGCATTCGGTGAGCGTGACCCAGATGCGCCTCCAATCACCGAAACCACCGAAACAGGGGGTACTGCTACCGGGGCGGTGGGGCAGGTTGGACAAGACACACAAACAACTCCTCAGTTACAAGAAGGTCAAACACAGGGCGAGTTGTTTGCAATTGAGCCGACTGAAGACGCTATCTCTGTTGCTAGGACGGCAATAGCTACAGATGCACGGTTAACAGATCCAAATGTAGACGAAGATTTTATAAGAGAAGAACTAGATCAAGACTATTCCCCTGCCGTTATAGAGCAGATTATAGCAGAGCGTAGGTTAGCAGCTAACGCGGCAATAGCTACAGAAGCTAAAAATGCAGCAGACCCGACATCACCGAAAGGTAAAGCAGAACAAACAGATGAACAACGTGCAGCAGAATCGGCTGTGGTGGCAGGAGAAACTGCTACACCAAGTGCGGCAGTGGTTAAAGAAGAAGCTAACCTTGTTAACGAGCAAACCCGAAAACAAAAAAAGGCTGATGCAAAAGCTGTAGCTAAGACTCAAGACTACTTACCTGGACTTGAGCCACAAGAAAGCGGCACCGCTGCAATCGAGAGCGAGCAGACTGGTCAGAAGATTGAAGTAGGTAAAAAAGGTGTAACACCAGAAGCAAAAGATCTTATAGAAAAATTAGATGCAACTGCATCAGTTCTTCCCGCGTTCAATAACAATACTAGAAGAATATTTGCTGAAAACGATATTGAAATTACTAAAAATACTACGCCTGAAGCAGCCATAGCAGCGTTGCGGAAAAAAATGGCAGCGCCAGAAGCAACTGAGCAGATTGAAGTTAAGCCCAAAGACGCTACAACCGCTCGTGTTGTACAGGTCTTACAAAAGGCTAAAGAACAACAACTTTCCGGTTCTGCAAAATTAGTTTCTAAAACAGGTATAAAATCTCTGTATGATGCGGGTTTGGTAGATGAAGGCGCTCTTGTAAACCCAATTGCCGCAAATTTAGAAGCCACTAGACTTTTAAGATTAGGCCCAGATGAAGTTTTAGCTCAAGTAAATGCTAATAAAAAACGTACTCGCACAAAAGATGTGCTTACAGATAATAACATTGCAAACCTAGATGCGTTTGATCAAACGATTGACGATGACTTTTTAGCCAGTCTTAGTGTGCCGAAGCAGGCACTAATCCGTCGTGAGGGTACTAAAAAGAGTTTAGTTGGTAAAAAAGTATCTGACGAAGGAGTTCTTGACGAACTTAGAAACTATGCAAATATAAGTTCTGTACCAGAAGCTAAAGAAGGAGTGCAAGGCTTCTTAGACGGATTGGAGGTCGAAAATGCAGGAGTTAGACCTGAGCCAGAAGCAGTTGGAACAAGCGTTCCAGATAGTAGACCTAGCGTGGCAGGAACGGGACGGGCAGGAAGTGGAGTTGAGAGTGCCGTCCAGCCTACACCACCTGAGTCAAGACCAGTGGGAACAGATATGCCAACTACTGTGCCACCTGTTGTGGCAACAAGAGAACAGCCCGATACATTAGAAACAACCCCCGACGAGCAAGGCATAGCGGCAGTACAACAACTTGCCGAACAAGCAACGGCTACACCAGTACAAGTCACACCACAAACAGAAGCTACACCTGTTGTGGCAGCAAGAGAACAGCCAGATACACTAAGACGTACAGCTTTACCACTAGGACAAGAAACAGCAGCCGACGCACAGTTAGGGCCAATACCTGAAGGCATTCCGCCTGTACCTAGGACAGAAGCATCAGTACAAGAAGCTGCACCTGAAGTAGATGTGCAAGCGCAGCAAGAACTAAATGTTGCAGCGCAGCAAGCTCTAAATGATCGTTTTGTTTTAGAACCTGCTAACAATAAGGAAGGTAAAGCTACTGCCGTTGCACGTCAGTACTACGAAGAGCAGCAATTAGAGAGTCAAGAATCTGACCCTACCAACGCAGATGATAAACAAGCTATTTTAAACCTGTTTTCTATTCAGAAAAATCAACTAACAGAAGAAGCTAAAGCCGCCAAAATATTTTTTGATAGGTTTCGCCGTCCTATAGATGCTCTAGAAGAAATAGGCGGTATGGAAGTCGTTGGTCCTACTCAATACGTTAGAAAGAACTACAATGCAGATGAGTTTGACTTCTACAGAGGGATGACAAAAAGCAAAGCTCTTGCCGCACGTAAGTGGGCGCAGCTTAACCTGTCAGAAGAAGCTAGTAGTCGTATAGCCCTTGCCGCACAGCGAACACGTAAAGATACCTCTAAGTTTAACCCCTCTGACAAAGAGATCGAAGCAGGTCGCGCAGCTAAGAAAGAAGCAAAGAACTTTCGTGATGCTCAGAATCTAGCATACAAACGGCAAGTGGATGAGATTGTAAAACAAAACAATCTTGTAGCAAGCATACCTGCTCAAATCGAAGCAATGCCAGAGCAGAGACAGATTATTCCTGATTTGGAAGGTGCGTTTAAAAACTACTTACGTGACCCACAAGGACTAAACTTTACACAAGCTGAAATAGATACGATGACCCCTGCACAGATACAAGAGTATCGTGATGGTTATAATTACTCTTATCAGCTAGGTCTGTACCTAGATGCAGATGCAGTGCATGGGCTAGATATTGCACTACTACCTAGTGTACGCAACGCACTTATGAACGGCAACTTACGTGGAGCGTTAGACGCCATAGCCACAACCAATCAAATAGACAGTATTCGTGAGATTGCAGCCAAGCTAGGTAGTGTTGTCAGCGGTACACAGGTACAAGTGGTTGATGACATATCTCCACTAGCGGGGCGCAAAGCTGCGGGTCTATTTTCGCCTGAAGAAAATACAATTTACATCGATGCTAACAACGGGATGAACGTGCATACTATACTGCACGAGATGACCCACGCAGCTACCTCGGCATCGATTGCGGCAAACCCATCTTTACCAGAAGTGAAGCAGCTACAGACTATTCTTGAAAATATACGCGAGCAATTTGGGGAAGTTTATGGCACAGCTAATCTTGATGAGTTTGTCGCTGAAGCATTTAGCAACCCTGAGTTCCAAAGCGCACTAGCCCTATCAAAAGTAGACGGCGGCAAGATGTCAGGCTGGGAGAAGTTCACAGGTGCAATAAAACGTGTCGTCCGTAAGATATTGGGTTTGTCTCCCTCCCCTACTGCTTTATCTGAGGTTAATCGCATCATAGACGGTATGCTTTCTCCATCTCCTGCCACACGTGCTGCACCGAATATGTTGCTGATACAACGCACTAAAGAAGGTGCAACTAATTTGCTTCGCAATCATGTAACGTCAGTACCGTTAGAAAATAAAAATCGTTACGAACAAGTGAGGGATCTTATTAGTGCAAATACTCCTCGCCTGTTAAAGAAGTTTGTTCTTGGTGTGCAGCCTGTAAACAACTTGGCAAGACTAGCTAAAGATAAAATTCCTTTTGCCAACGAATTAAATGTTTTAATTGACCAAGCGTCTGGCGCACTTCGCAAAAATTCTCAACCAATAGATGTAATATACAACGATTATAGAGCGTATCGTAAAGCAAATCCTAAGGGATACGCAAAGATGCAGGCGCTTATGAACCGTGCCACGCAAGACGAAGTTGATCCCGCACGTCCACGCAATACTTACAGCAAGTATTTGATGTCCTATTATGACATGAAAGCTGAAAAAACAGTTATTAAAGAGTTTGATACTGCTGAAAGTCGTGATGCAGAAGTCCAAAGACTCAATACCGACCTAGAGCAAAAGTATGCTAATCAAGACTCGCCACGCTCTAAGGCTAAAAAAGCGGGTAATCCTTCCGATGAGAAGACTGCAATATGGGATACACTGAACAAAGAATACAAATTACTTGGTAAACAAGGTCAAGACTTGTACAAAATTACACGTGACATGGGTGAAGCTGCTCAAGACCGTATTATGCCTGCGATTAAAGCACGTATCGCTTCTTTAGGAATAGACGCACAATCACAGAAAACCGCTTTTGAAAAACTGTCTGACTTGCTGCATGCTCAAGGTGGTGTAATTCGTCCTTACTTTAAACTAGGTCGAGATGGAGATTTTAGGCTGTCGTATCATGCGCCCGATCCTCTTAGAAACGGCGGTATCGAATTGTTTACCGAATACTACGCAACAGAAAAAGATCTTATGCAGGCGCAGCAAAACGTCATTAAGTATTTGGAAGACATTGGACGTAGCGAAGATATTAATAAGATTGAGAGTGGCAAGCGAGATGCAAAACGAAACTACGGCAGTGCGCCTAGCTCGTCGTTTGTCTTTGATGTGCTGTCCACGCTACAAGCAGCGGGAGTAGATCAGGCTTCTATAGATAGAATTATTGACCTATCACTAGACGCAATCCCAGAACGCTCATTTATGCAATCGTTTCGTAGTCGTAAAGAACGTAGCGAAGGTAAGCGTGGTATATTAGGTGCGCTAGGCGATGTTACTCCATCTGGCATGCCAGGAATGGAAGTCGATCCCGCAGAAAGGTTTCGTGATAACTTTCGTAGTATTGAGAAACAACTTGTACAGTTGGAATACGGCGCGAAGATACAAGGTTTCCGCAACAAACTTAAAGATGGTAGATATTTTACACGTTTGGATACCGCAGATATAGCTGAAAAACTAGATCAGATTGCTGAATTTGCTCAAGCTCCATCAATGGCGCGGTGGTCACAGGTTGCTACTTCTATGGGTTTTGCTTGGACAATGGGAGGTAACTTATCATCTGCGATTAACGTAATGTTTGATATTCCTATGGCTGTGCATCCTTACCTAGCTGGAGAGTATGGTGGTAGGAAAGCTACAAAAGCAATAGCCGAAGCAACAAAGCTGTTTATGGGCTCCCCTTCAGAAAAAATGATTACCGTAATGGGAGCGAATGGTAATCTAGAAACACGCAAAGTTCAGCTTGGTAAGCATAACAAAGGGTATGATAACCACAATTTTGATGACCCAAATCTTGATCCAAAAATTAAAAGAAATAAAACGCTAGTCGAAAAAGCTGGTGCACGAGGTATGTTTAACCAAAGCATCGATCAAGAGCATGTAGATTTGTCAGATCGTCGTGATGTGATGGCAAAAATAAACCAAGTAAGCGGGTTTCTTGTGCACCACGGAGAACGCTTCGGGCGTCAAATTTCTTTGATAGCCGCGAACAACCTTGAGCTGGATAAGCTTACTGGAGGCACGAGAGAGCCGACACAAGCCGAGTATGATATAGCGGCAGAGAAAGCTATGGATGCTACAGAACTAACGCTAGGCTCTACTGCTTCCGCAGGGCGTCCGTATTGGGCGCAAAACCCTGTAGGTAACGTAGCCTTTTTGTTTAAACGATTTGCAGTGTCTCGGTATTATTTTATGTCACACTTGCTTGACCAATCATTAGCGGGAGCAGATCCAGAAACTCGCAAGATTGCACGACATCAACTCGCGTACTTTATGCTTATTACTGGATCACTAGCAGGCGTTAGTGGATTACCTTTGATGGGCGCAGCGGGTGCAATTTACAATATGTTAGCCGATGATGACGAAGATGATTTTGAAGCCATGATGCGTAAGATGTTACCGAGTACGATGTATGACGGATTGGCTAACGAACTGCTTGGCATTGACGTAGCAAGTCGTGTGTCTATGAACAGCTTGTTGTATCGTCAGCCGTTTATCGATAAAGATCAAAGTGCCTTCTTTACACTAATTGAACAGCTTGGTGGGCCTGTCGTCGGTGTAGGGCTAAGTGTTGAACGAGGGCTTGGGCTTGTTCAAGAAGGTAAAATACAACGCGGACTTGAAGCTATGGCACCTGCCGCTATACGTAATATAAGCAAGTCTCAACGGTTTGCTACAGAAGGCGCAACCACAATGAGGGGCAACCCGATTGTAGACGACATAAACCCATACAATTCTTTTATGCAGCTACTTGGCTTTGCTCCCGCAGATTATGTAGAGAACTTAAAGATTAATAGCAGTGAGCGTCGTAGACAAAATGTTGTAAATCAAAGACGTGCTAAGTTATTACGATTACACAATATGGCTAAAGTTGAAGGCGATGCTGATGGTGTGCGTAGAGCGTTGCAAAAAATAAAAGAGTACAATGACTCGCTTCCAGAAGTCTATCAAA
>Ga0181396_1000291_pt1 | contig 11294 bp, 6 predicted proteins | sample 19SPOviralmetaG_FD_130125 | JGI IMG/M metagenome (GOLD analysis project Ga0181396, IMG submission 130125) | Marine viral communities from the oligotrophic San Pedro Time Series (SPOT) site, San Pedro Channel, CA, USA - 19 SPOT_SRF_2011-01-11 | ecosystem: Environmental > Aquatic > Marine > Strait...
ACAATATGAATCTTCTAAACAATATAGAACCCTTATATGTCATCTTACTACTGGAAACGATTATCATGAAGATTTTGATTTATGCCCTTCTGTAAATATATGGATGGCTCGAAGTTGGTTAGAAGACGAGGAAGAACTTTATTTTTATTTAGAAGGTTCTAATATGCTTGAATCAGTTGCAACTTATTATAATCTTCCTGAGCCTTGTGATTCAGATATGAAAGCTAGAGTTGAATCAAACCCTGAAGAATTTAGGTTAAGGCATCAAGATATAAATCAAACAGGTTCAAGAGATGTTCCTGTAGTAGTTGCAAGTATAGTGTTTAAAGATAATGTAGCGACAATGTTTAAACTTTATGAGATAACTCGATGGAACGAGTAAAGATATTTATAGGATATGATCCAGTAGAAGCAATAGCTTTCCATACTTTAGTTAAATCTATTATGAATAAAGCTACTATACCTTTTGAGATTATACCATTAGATATTAGAAATCTTTCTATGTATACAAGACCAGTAGACCTTAAACAGTCTAATGAGTTTTCATTTACTAGGTTTTTAGTGCCTTATTTATCTGAATATAAAGGGGTATCAATATACTTTGACTGTGATATGATGTTAAGAGCAGATATTGCAGAAGTATTACAAGAAGTAAATGATAAACCAGTTTATTTAGTTAAACATGATTATACTCCAAAAGATAAATACAAATATCTAGGAACTAAACAATACAATTATCCAAGAAAGAACTGGTCATCATTTGTTGTTTGGAATTGTGGTCATGACTCTAACAAAATAGTTACAGATAGTTTTGTTAATACTGCTAGTGCAGCAGAGCTACATCAGTTTAAATTTCTTAAAGATAATGAGATTGGTGAGCTAGATGTTTGTTGGAATTGGTTGGTTGGTGAATATAATAACCCGCCAGATGATGTTAAAAATGTACATTGGACTATAGGTGGACCATGGTTTACAAAGTACAAAGATGTAGATTTTGCAGATGAATGGTTACAATTAAAAGGTGGAATGATTAATGTATGAGATAAAGCAGATTGTTGGAGAAGATGTTCTCACAAGATACAAAGAAATTAAAATAGGAATTGATAAAGCTTTGGACCATTCAAGTGGTGAATGGACTGCAGCTGAAATTATTCGACATGTTATAGCAGAACCACATTTGTTTCAAGTGTGGGAAGTACTAAAAGATAATAAAGCTATAGCATTTAGTACAACACGAGTATTACAATATGAACACTTTCAAGCGTTACATATTATAACTTTAGGTGGATCAGATATATATACTGAGATTCCTACTTTAATTACTGTGTTTGAAAATATAATTAAAGAGCATGAGAGCATAGATGCTCTTGAGTATACAGGCCGTAGAGGTTTTGTAAAACAATTAACTACGGTAGGGTGGATAGAAAAATACACCACAATGCGTAAAAGTCTAAAGGAGAATTTTGATGTCTAAGATTAAAATCTATGATGGTGTTGTTATTGATATGGCAACAAGCAAGATAGTAGAACAAGGAGATATTAGTTATGTTGACTCTGATCAAGTTGCATATACGAAAGGTGGTGATAAAACTCAGGTAACAAATACTGGTGTTGCTTCTGAATTTAAACCTCAGATAACAGGTATGCTGAATACTGCCTCAGATTTGTATGGATCAGGAAAACTTGGCGCTGTTGCAGGATTCACTCCTGAACAACTAGCGGCCCAACAACAAGCTAAAGTATTAGCCGGCAATCAAATAGGTTTAGAGGGCGATCTCGCTGCTCTAGCAAAGCAACCTGTTAATTTGTCTGGTATGAGAACAGCTGCAACTCAACAAGCACAACAAGCCTTAGGCTTAAATGCAATGGGCGCAGGTCGAGCTGGTGGTTTAGGTGGATCAAGACAGTACTTAAATCAAACGGGTATTCAAAACGATCTTGCTGCTAAATTTGCCGGCATTGACTTGCAGCAACAACAAGCTCAATTTGGTAACATGCAGAATGCATTAGCCGCTCAAGGTGGTGGTGCTAAGACATTGTCACAACTCGGAGCTGCTACACAACAACAAGCTCAGAATGAAGCTGACTCTGCTTATAAAGGTTTACAACAATACGCTAGTGTATTTGGTACTGCTGCACCTAAAACTACAACAACAACTTCTTCTGGAGGTAAGTAATGGCTGTTACATATACTCCTATGGAGATTGGACATATGCAAGCTTTAGCTGATAAGCAAGGTATTACATTAGAAGAGATTAAGAAAAAAAGAGCTTTAGATGAAGAGTATTCTACCTATGTAGATCCTAAATTAGAAGCTTCAAGAAAGGAAAGATTAGGATTAACCGCTGCAACTCCTGGTGAATTTGAACCAGTATTAAGTTATAAACCTGGAGCCGGAACAGCCTCACACCAAGACACTAGTCATATTGGAGCTGAAGCAAGAGCTACAGGTAAAACAGTTGGATCTACAGCTGGTAGCGTTGCTGGTGCAATTTTAGGACCAATGGTAGGCATTCCGCCTCAAGTAGGATCTGCAATTGGTGGTGCTGCTGGTGGAGCTATTGGTGGTGGTGGTGATGCTAGAGAAGCTGCTATTGCTACTGGCGCAGGAGCTGGTGATGCATATGCAAAAGAAATAGCTAAAGGTAAAGATGGTAAAGCTGCTGGCGATGTTATGACTAAGATCAAAGGTATATTTAATTAAAGGAGTTTAATATGGCGGGAAATTATGACGAGCTTATGGCTAGAAAAGCAGAACTTGAAGCTGAAGCTGCAAGAGTAGCAGCTGAACAAGCTGCTCTTGCTAATGCTAATGGAGCTGATGTCGCAGCTGCTGCTACTTCTGAATTTGACAATAACGTAGACCTTGTACAAAGTCAACAAGCAAGAATGTTATCTCAATCAGAACCTTGGTTATTAGCAGATAATTTTAAAGGTATTGATACTGCTATGGCTAGTGATGCTGCTATTGATGCTTCAGCTAATTATCAACTTACTGATCAATTTGAAAGTCCATTTGATGCTGCATCTAATCAATTTGATTTAATGACAGATGCTAATGGCTATCCTTTAGACGGTCATACTATGGATTCTATAAAGAAAGCTACTGATGCAAAAGTTGCTGAAGTCCATGCAAGACCAAAAACTGAACCAGCTATATATCCCGAACAAGCAGCAAGGTATCCTAGTAAAGGTTATCTTCAAAATCCTGATTTATATAGAAAAGTTCATGGTGATGTTGCTGCTGACGATCAATTACGTTTGTATAACTTAACTGATGGTGCTACACAAACTAGTGCATTTGATGAATTAGTTGTGGCAGCAAGTGAGAATGAAACTCTTATAGCAGAGAAGGAATCTATAGCTAAGAAAGCCGAGCAGTTTAAAGATGATCCAGGATTTGATTTATACCAAAGAAATAGAGCAGCTTTTGTTAAACAGTATGGTGAAGACAAAGCTAATTTTTATGATATAGCTCTTGGTAAAAATAAAACTGTTCTTGCTCAAATGCAAGCTGAAGCTAAAGAGAAAGGTTATTATGATGCTAATGGTTTTAACCAATCAGAACTTGGTAGTGCTTTAAACTTTAAGGCTGCTGCTGCAGAAACAAGTAGTGCTGCTTCTATGGTAGCTGATGCTCAAGCTAAGTTTAATACTCAAACTGAAACTGCTGATCAAGAATTTATGGAATCACCAACAGATATACATGCTGATGGCGATCCTAGTAGTACAAGTAGTGAGGCAGATGCAAAAGCCACAGCTACAGAAATAGAAACTACAGCTACAGAGATAGTTAAAGGTTCTGGAGTTAATCCAAACGAGGCTACTAGGCAACTTGCTGAATTACCTAAACTTAAAACGCCAGAAGATAAAGCAAACTGGTTAAGCAATATAAGATCTTTTTATTCAGAGAATCCTGAGATTGCTCATGCAATGGTTAGAGCTGCTGCAGCTTACTTGAGAACAGGTAAGTGGTATGAAGCTGCTGCCGCTGGATTAGAAGGTGGTATAGAAGGAGCTGGTGTTAAGTATGCTAAAGATCAACACGCACTAGCAGCTGAGAAAGCAGAACTATCAAGACAAGAAGGTCTTAGAGGTAAATATACTGCAGCGTCTGTTAATGCATATCTTGAGTCTGGGAATATTAGAGATCTTGTAATTGATCGTGCTCAAGAAGCATCAACTCTTAGGAATACATATACTGGAGCATCTGTTAATGCATATATTAAATCTGGTGATCCTGAAGATCTTATACTTGATTTTTCTAAAATTGATAAGAATCATGAAATATATAAGCAAGAGTTGATAGCTAGAGGAGATGCTGATGCTGCAAAAGCTTTAGCTGAATGGTATAACGATTTAGATGTGGATGGTTATACTCATCTTGAGACAGTTGCTACTGATATGATAGCTGGTTTAGAATCTGTTTTTGCAGATCGAGATAAAGATAATAAGTTCAAAAACTTTGGATTTGGAATTAAAAAACCTGAACTTAAACATTTTATTTTAGAGTATGCAAATGATCCTAGTAATGGTTTATTAGTTGAAGGTCCTAACGGACAACTTAAACCTAGTTTAGAAAATATTCCTTTAAATGTAATAACAGATATGGAAAGTGTTCTTAACGAATGGGGAGAGCAGCAATTCCAAGGAATGCTTAGAGATGGATTGCCACCTAATAGAGGTTTTGCAAAGTTTGCAATGGAGTCTATAGTAAGAACAACAGCTACAAGATCTGGTGTTCAAGGTGATTTGTTAAATAATGTTACTAAAGATGGTGAAAAAGTTTACGCTGGTGAATCTACTGTTCTTGTTAAAAATGTTATGAGTACACAAATACGTACCAATGAGGATTTTGACTTTGATAATAATCCAGATGTAGAGGGAAAACAAAAACCTACTGAAGCACAAATATGGGGTCAACTTCAAAAGCATTGGGATAGTATGTCTCCTACTGATGAAGAAAGAGCTAATAAAAAGAATATAGTTAACGGAATACCTTATTCTAAAGATCAATTGAAATGGGTTGAGGCTTCTGGAAAGATAAAAGATATGCCAACAAGTCCTTTCTTAGAGTTTGCTAGAATGTGGATTTCTAAAGGCGATCAATATGGTTTTTTCAAAGATAACGGTATGGAATTGTTTCAAGAGCCAAAGTAATTAACAGGAGAAGTTTATGGCAATCGGTCCGATTAAGATAGAGCTAGGTCCACAAAACGCTAGATTCAATATGGATGGTTTTGAAGGTGCTGGTTTGTATTCAAATCTAAATCTTGATGGAGTTACTAGTAACTTTAGATGGGAAGATGGAGATACTGTTTATGACGAGTACGATCAAGGTTATAGAATACTAGGAATGAATGCTTATGAAACTGAGCATGTTGGTTTACCTGATGCAGCTTACAAAGCTGGTCAACCAGGTGGTGAAATTCAAAAACAACAATTCTATCACTTAGCAAATGAACTTGGCTATAAAAATCTTGTTAAAACAGGAAAGAAAGACGACTATAAAAGACATATAGTTGATTTACAAAATGATAGTGGTCAATCTTTTGCTACTTCTTTATACTCTAATGGAATATTAAAGCCCAATCACTGGACTTCTGAGAAAGATAGAAGTGCTTATGAGAGTAGACATTTTAATTCTATCATGGGTATTGATACTACTACTACAGAGTGGGGAAAAGCTAAAAATAAAATTGATCAACACATGAGTAAATCTATTTTAAAGGATAGATTTAACCAACCTATATTTAAAGAAAAAGCTTTAAATGAATGGGAACTTAGTGCAATGAAACTCACTGCATCTGAAACGGGTTGGGTTAATCCTTTTTACGATAGAGCTGTTCAATATAGACATGAAGGTATGGACATTGATGGAAATGCTACTAATGTTTTTAGGTCTGGTATATCTCAAGGTTGGGCTAGCATGAAGGAAGCAGCTAGTGGATCGTTATCTTTATTAGGTTCTCTAACTGGTAATCAAGATTGGTATGAACAAGGCATGTTAAATGCAGATGTTCAGAAATCTCAAATGCAAAGAATGCCTAAGTTTGTACAAAATATTGATGACGTAACCTTTGGAGATAATGCTGCTGAATATGTTATGGGTTTAGGCGGTGTGTCTATACCTTGGATGTTAGGTATTATTGGTGGTGGAGCCTTAGGAACTTTAGCTGTTGGAGCTAGTGCTACTGGTTTAGCTGCTTTTGCGGGTGTTGGAATAGGTATAACTCCTATAGCTGTAGCTTATGCTGGTGAGATATTCAACAATATGGAAGGAGATATCAATACTAAAGATCCTAAAGTTGCTATAACAGGTGGCATTATAATGTCTATACTAGATAGACTAGGCTTAAAAGGTATTATGAAACCATCTCAAGTTTTAAAGCAAGATGGTATGAAGCAACTGAAAGATCAGTACATCAAAAAAGAAATGGATATCTTAGAAGCTTCTGCTGCATTTAAAAAATTGAATAAAAGTCAACAACAAGATGCAAGACAAGGTGTTATAACTAAAGTTACAAATGATATTAACAATGCTAAGATTGGTGGTGTTAGAGATTTTGTTTCTGCTATGGCTGGTCACGCTGATATACAAATCAAAAAATCATTAATACTAAAAGAGTTTGGACACGGTGTAGTTAAAGGCGGTTTATGGGAAATGGGAACTGAAACAGCTCAGGAAAGTACTAGTTATTTAGCATCTGTATATGGGTCTGAAAGAGAATTCAACATGAAAGAGTTTCGTACTACTGCTAAGAATGCTGCAGCTGGTGGTTTTGTTATGGGTTCTACGATTGGTGGAACTATGAATACAGCTAGTGGTCTTGGATCTATTAGAAAAATGCAATCAGATTATGGTACTACTGGTACTAGTGCTGAAGATGGATTCTTTAATTATACTACTAATGATAAAGGTGAAGTCACAGGAAGAGCTGTTGACAAAGATGGTAATTTTATTCCTGGCGAGAATATGACTAAAGATGAATTCATTAAAGCACAAAATTCTATTAACAAAACTAATGCTGCTAACAGAGTTAAATATAAAGATGCATCATGGGAGCCTCAGTTTGTAGAAGTTGAAGACATTCATAATGAAATGATTAAAGATTTTGATCAATTTAAGGGTGGAGAATCTACTATACAGAAAGATGTAGACACTGAAGTAAAACTAGGAGAAGGTAAAGGAGTTGTTGGAGAAGATGGTACTACTGAAGGTAAACTAACTTTGTGGGAGAAAGCAAAGAGATTACCAAGACAAGCATTTCAAAAATACGGGTCTATAGTAGCTAGTCAAAATCTAAGTAATCCTGATCTTGATCCTAAGGCTAAAAAATATATTTCTGCTTTGCTTCAAACATTTGCTCCTACTAATATGGCTTTAGCAGCTGGTGTTGGTTTTCAAAAAATTAAAGGAAGATTAATACAAGGTTATACAACTGAAGCTGAACAATTAAGAACAGCTTTACTTAACACAGTTAATAAATCTAACACAAGGAGAGGAAGAGAAGCAGCAGTTAAAGAGTTTAAAAAGTTTATAGATAGTAAAAAAGCTATGGCTGATCCTAAAAACCCTTGGACTTATGCTGATCATAAGAAACAGTTTGGAGAAATGACTGGAAGATTGCAAGCTATTCATGAGAGAATGACTAATCTTACAGATTTATTAAGAAATACTGTTAATTCAAATACTGATTCTGATGTTGGAAGAGTAGAAGATTGGTTTTTAAATTCTGCTAAACTAGATAGTTCGTTAGTACTAAAAGGTAAAGGAAGGTTTATTGCTGCGCTGCAAAAAGATTGGACGCACCCAGATACTGGAGTTGTTCATCACGGTATTAGTAAGAAGCATGCTGAAAGTTTATATCATAGACTTATCTTTGATGCGCAAGGTCAACATCAAATACTACAAGATAATGTTTACAATACAACTACTGCGGCATCCTCTGCCAATAAGGTTACATTAAATGTTAATGCTAACCCTAACATGCAGGAGTTTTTACATACAGATCATTTCGGAAAATTAGAAAGTAACATACATGATATGATTAACTATTCTATGGATATGAAATATCTAGGCAAAGATGATGTTAAACTTAACAAAATGATTATGATGACTAAGCGGGCTATGGGAGATAAATGGGACCCTAATATAGCTGCTGTAGTTAAAAATTCTGTTGATACACAGAGAGGTAGATACAAAGCTATGAAGAGTCAAGCTCTTAAGAAAGCACAGGACAATGTAACTTTCTTTAATACGCTTACTCAGTTAGACACCTCAATGTTAGCTTCATTACCTGAGATGGCCTTGGTTACTTTAAGTGCTACTTACAACAAGGGTTTAATTAACGTTGTTAGACAAGGTGCTTGGGATGTTATAAAACATTATGGTGGTACTGTTAAGTCTGGTAAACAAAGACTTAAAGGTGCAAGTATGACAGATCCTGATTTAAAAGATGTTATGCCTACACCTAGAATTTTAGATCGCTATAGTGGAGATCCTGATCTTGTATATGATTATGAACGTGATTTGCCAAAAATAGATAGATCTAAAAGATATGATGTTTCTATAGAAGAAATCAATATGAATAGAATAAGTTTCTATGGTGGACAGTACGGAACATCTCATCATGGTGTACTTGGTGCTGTTGATATTGACTCATCTGCTTATGCTACTACTAAGTGGAAGCAGTATATATTAGAATCATTCTTTAGATTAAATGGTCTTAAGTTCTTAACTGATGGTGCAAGGGTAGCTCGTCTTGCTATTGCTAATGATGCTATATTTAATGATCTTGAAATTGTAAGTGGTTTTTATGAGCAAGGAAAATTAAATAGCAACTATGCTAATGATGCTTATGAAAGATTGAGAGAGTTAAACATCGATCCTTTAAAGGCTGCTAATCAATTCAAGAAAGTAAACAATGAATTGAAAGGATTATTTAAAGGAGGTTCAGATGTATTCAAACCTATAGCACAGTCTACAGATAAAGATCAAGAGTTTACTAAGTTTGATACTGAAAAACTACATGAGTATATATTTAAAAATCATCCTGAGCTTTACAATACTTTAGAAGATGCTAGAATATCTTTTGTTGATAATGCTTTAGCACGACCAACATCGATTGATAGACCTCTGTGGTATTCTAATCCTCATTTCAGATTACTTACTCAGTATCAGGGTTTCTTATCTACATTTACTTCTCATATAATACCTAAACTTTATAAGAGAGCTAAGAAGATGGATCCAACAATTAAGTATCAAGCATTTGCTGTTGCTGCTTCAATGTTAGCTCTTGCTTTACTTGGTCAAGAAATGAAAGATCAATGGAAGTTTGGAACACATAGTCCTTATGTTGATACAAATCTTAAGACAGCTCAACGAGCTGTTAGCGCTTCTGGTTTGTTAGGCACTGGACATAGGATACTAGACTTTGTTCATCCAATATATACTAGTAGTCCAAGGTATAATGAGACTGCAATAGATCAAATGGGTAGATTTTTCGGTCACTCACTTGATGAGTTTGGTGGACCTACTGGTGGTACAATTAAAAATGGAAGGCGAATAGTATCTAATCTTATTGAAGGTAAGACTGCTACAGCTTTGTATTATGGTAAAAATTGGGTACCATTAATTGGTAGACATATGAAAGGTGATAAGCCTTACGAAATAGTATTTTAATATAGGAGATATACATGGCTAGAACTAGCGCTCGGGCTAAACCTACAGACTTAAAAAAAGCTAGATTTAATATGAAAGGTGTCTTTAATGAGGCACCTACTGTTAGAGAAGAGGCTGCTGCTGTAAGAGCTGAAATGGCTTATGATAGAAATCCAACTGCACTTAATGAACAAGCTGAAAAAATAGCTCATAATAGAGCTGTAGTTGCTGGGTTAGAGAGAGCACAACAAAAAGAACCTGTTGCTAAATATTCTGAAGACTGGATGAGAGCGCGTGAAGCCCGTCTTCAGATTCAAATGGCTGAAGGAAGACAGAATGATATTCTTGCAGGTAAATTAGCTGACGATGTCTCTGGAGGTATTCAAGAAACTCAAGATATGACTGATCAAATGGGGACAGCTGTCGTTGACCGCACTCCAAATATGACTCAAAATACCCAGTTTCCTGAGATTCCTGACGAAACTGAGCTCCAAGACATGCCCAAAATCGATACTTTAGACCAAGGCCCTGGTGCTAGTATCGCCGGTGGGGACACTTTAGTGACACCTGCTCCTTTAATACAAGCCATACTTAACATACCTGAAAATGAAAGAACTAGCGGTACGTGGCAATTACTAAGAGAGATAGGTCCACAATACTTTGATGTGAATGAAGCAGCTACTAGAGAGACTGTTAATCCTGCTGATCCTGATGCTCCTCCTAGACCAGGAGCAATTGGTAAGATTCAAATACCTTATCAAGTGGCAATGCAAATGATGCATGATAGTCATGCTATGTCTCGTTCACTTCAAGAAACTCTTGACGGTTTTGCTTATGATAATAAAGGTGTTGACGTCGAAGGTAGAAGAGAGTTGATGCTACAAAGAGCAGCTCAAGGTAATTTCCAAGCATTAAATGTATCTGAATATTTACAAATGATGCTTGATGCCCATGAAGAAGCTGGTAATACTGGTGCACCTTCAGCTGTGTCTGATGTATTGTTACACTCTGTTTTTCATCAAGTAAAAGAAGCTTATAAAAGAATTGGAAACCCTGATGATATCAGAGGGCGAGAAGATGCTATTAATAATGCTGTTACTAAACCTACTGAAGATGAAGCAAGCCAACAGCAATTTGTAATGGCTGCACATGAACGTCGTGAGATTGGTAATATAGCTCATCAAGCTATGGGTATTAAAACAGATCCAAATAATGTTAACTCTACTTTTCTAGGTGGAATAGCAATGGATGTTGTTACAAGCACATTCCCTGATTTGTTTATTCAAGATCATAATGGTAATGTTACAATTACTAATAAAGGTTTAGAAGTTGCTGAGCGATTAGCACCAATGACTAATATTATTTTACCCTCAGCTAAGGTACAAGTAAGGTTTAAAAAGAAACCTGATGTATCAGTTATCAGACCAAGAGGTGCTGCTAAAGTAAAGCGTGGTGATAAAGGAAAGTTAGAAGAACTTAAATACGGTGATTATACTTTACAAGAAGCTGCAGTTAATCTTCTTGATAATATTGGGTATACAACAGATCAAGATATGGTAGGTCTTATTAATATACTTACTAATTCTGTTGATTCAAATGGTAAAACTAATATTGATAAACTTATTGGCAC
>Ga0181396_1000296_pt1 | contig 11208 bp, 11 predicted proteins | sample 19SPOviralmetaG_FD_130125 | JGI IMG/M metagenome (GOLD analysis project Ga0181396, IMG submission 130125) | Marine viral communities from the oligotrophic San Pedro Time Series (SPOT) site, San Pedro Channel, CA, USA - 19 SPOT_SRF_2011-01-11 | ecosystem: Environmental > Aquatic > Marine > Strait...
ACAAACCGTTATTGTGGTTAAATAATTGTTTCTGAATTTTTCAGCAGATTTTTTAGAATCAAAAAGAAGTACAGCAGGTCGATTATGTGATGCATCTGTAAAACATTCTTTTTTTGATGATAACTTAAAAGGCACAGAATATAAAGAACTTTGTTCTTTATTTGTAAGTAACCAAGGGTTTACGGATAATTCCATTTTAGTATTCATTTAAAATTGTTCTTAAGTATATCTCTGTTTTGTAACAGTTTTAAAATATCATATTTTTTAATTATAATATTTTTTAACTTTATTGTACAATTTCAATAAAAAAATTAAAGTTAATAATCACTCAATCTTACTGAGTGAATTTACAACTATACTAATTTAAATAAAAAGGTTTTCAGAAAACTTTTTAAATTTGATTTTTATTTTTCTATAAAAAGTTTTTTTCAAAACTTTTACTCTCAAATGTATTATACTTTTTTAAAAAGTATAAACCTAAAAAAAGTATAAACCTAAAATAATTTAAATATATATATGTGTAATATGTATAGAAATATATAATGAAGATTATACATGTGAACAGTGTAAATATGTCACAAATGTAAAATGTAATTATTTAAAACATTTGAATAAAAAGAAAAAATGTAATATAAACGCTTATACTTTTGATGAAAATGTACACAATTCAAGTCAAAATGTTAATATGAATATGCAAAATAATAATGATCAAATCAAAAATGTTGGCGTAAATATGCAAAATGTTGGCGTAAATATGCAAAATGTTGACGTAAATATGCAAAATGTTGACGTAGATATGCAAAATGTTGGCGAACAAATTAATAATGTTAATGTGAATATGCAAAATGATAAGTTCAATGCATCAAAAGTTAATACTATATGTCAGGACGATGATGACAATGATAAAATAAACAACTTGTTTCAGATAATTAATGAAAAACGTCTTAAGTGTATGTCATGTCAAAAAGAAATGAATACAAGTAGTTTCATTAGACACCAGAAAATATGTAAAGGTGTTCCAATTGATACTTGTGAATTTTGTAAGAAAATATATTCTTCTAGATTTACTAAAAGCAGTCATCGAGCAATATGTAAATTAAATCCAAAGAATAATAAGAATATTCTTATAGAAGATTCATCATTGACAAATGATAAATTAAACATATCAACAGATAATAGTGTAACAACAACAAATAGTAATAATTCTAACAGTCATAATACAGTAAATAATAACATAACTAATAATAATAACATTCATATCCATTTATCAGTTAATGGTAGTTATGTTAAGAATGATTCAGATATTTAGTTGAAGATTTTTATTTTTTTCTTATGTCATTACAAAATATAACATAATGTACCGAAAACTAACAAAAATACTTAATACAGGTGGCAAAAAATGTCCTTTTAAAATAATAGGATTAGGCTTTATTGTAGCTGCCGTTTTATGTGCTTATCCAAGTGGACATGAAAACGAGTTTACAAAGTCATTAGACTCTTCACAAAAATTAAAATGGCAAATGATACAGACTGAAAGATTTCATATATATTTAAGTTCAGTTTTTATATCATTAATTACCATTAGTTTTTTTAGAAACTTATCTTATTGGATCAAACTAGTATTTATGATGCTTCTTACTGCAAGTATATATTTGATCATTCCTAAAAGCGCTTATATGGCTGATTCATTAACCTCAGATGATCAGAGAATATTACTTAGAAAAATATATCGTAAACAACAAGTACGTTACTATGGATCAGTAACTTTTGCTATTATGTCAGCACCTTTTATTTGCAGATCATACTTATGAGTTAATAAAAAAACGACTCGGTAAAATTAGTAACATTAATTTTTAATTAATATAAAAATATTTATAAGAAGATCTATAATTTCTACAGTTACTATAAATATTTATTTACAACTATGGTAGATCTAACACCTAAGCATAAAAAAATTAAGATCAAAAAAATCACACAAGCAAACAGTAATGGTGAATCCAAGCAACCCAAAAAAACAAAAATCAATTCAAAAAGTGAAAAAACCGGAGGAATGATAACCTCATCTGCATTGACAACACAACCACAATCATTATTTAATAGAAATAGTAATATTAAAAAAGATCAAATCAAAAACACATATCATTCAAATAAAGTATATAGATCAAAACTGAATACAACTTTACCAGTTTCTTTAACAAAAAAATCTGATAAACCTATCACAATATTTAAATTATCAGATCCGTCACATTATGCGATCTCAAAACAAATTGATCAACCAAGAAGCTTTAGAAATATAGATCTAGATAATGTTACTAAAATTATAAAAGATCTCGAGTTTTTAGATAAAGAGATCTACGAAAAAAAGATACGAAGTATATTTTTAACAGATCATGACAATTTAACCGTTGATCAATTTGATCAAAATGATCCCCCAAATAAACCTCCTATAAATACAATCGGTTCACCGTCAAATGATTGTGATATTAATGTAAAAATTGATGAAAATAGTAAAGTTATATCAACTATTGAACAATGTAAAAGTTTCATCTTTACAGATGAATTATTAAAATTAATACAAGAACTTATTGACATTACAATTGAAGATCTTATGAAATTATTCAATGAGATAATTATTATTAATAATGATTCTTTGATCAAGTCAGTTATTATAGCTATTGTTGTTAACACTGTGTTTGATATTATGTGTAATAACATAAATATAGATGCTTGTAATAGAGAAGAATTTAAAGTTGTTGTAAGTGTTATTTCAAATAATCATGGTAAACCATTAATAGTATTAGTATCAAAAGTAATTATAGGTGTTTTGAAGAAAAAAATTAACATAGTTACTTTACAAGATTTAATAAAAGAACATGTGATCAAAACTTTAACAATAAAGATTTAATACCATAACATGTTTTTCAAAACACTTATAAAAGAAGTATCATTTAGATCACCTATGTAATATTTATCAAGAATTTTCCATGCATCATTTGAGTGTATATCTGTAAAGCTTTGAGTTGCGTCTTTTCCACCATATTTAAGTAATACTTCGTCACCACCAGGATGTATCCCTTCATTTAAATATGGTGTAACGTCATATACTTTATTTTTTACTATAATCCAACAATCATCTTCTTTATTGTGTTGTTTGATCTCATTTCGACTATACGACTGATTATGTGATGTTGTCATTATATATAAAAAAACATAAATAAACATGAAAATGATACTTGCTCTATTTAGTAAAATTAGTAAAATTAGTAACATAGCGATAACAGTACCATAATCATATACAATATGTAGTTTTTATTGATAAATATTTGGGATCTCTAAATAATCTTCATAAACATATAATAAAGAAAAAAAATATACATTGTTGATGCACATTTAACATCTAAAAAAGTTTATCCATGTGGAAGTGATCATTTGTTAAAAGCACTTATTCCAGAACATATACGAGATCAAGCTGAGTTTATTGAACATGAAATACCAAAACATATAGATGCTAAAGATATGTACGCTCGTCAAAAATATGTGAAAGAGAATTTATTAAATAAATATGCACAAGCGAAACTCGTAATCACATCTAGATTACACTGTGCATTACCTTGTGTAGCTTATAATACTCCTTGTATTGTATTATTTAATGGTTTACATACAGATACTCGTTATACTGGATTAAAAGATTATGTTCATGGATATTCTAGTGTAGATGATAAAGTGTCTTTTGATTTTAATAATCCTACACCAAAATTGAAAAAAGAAGATCTCGACGTGCTTCAAGCAAAAATTCGATCATATGCTAAAAATCAAATTTAAAAACATATTGACTTTAAACTAAAACTGATCTAAAACTGATCTAAAACTGATCTAAAACTGATCTAAAAGTTATAAAACTGATCTAAAACTGATCTAAAAGTTATAAAACTGATCTAAAACTGATCTAAAACTGATCTAAAACTGATCTAAAAGTTATAAATATAAAGTAAAATACAAAAATATGTTTCCTATAAAAGCAATCAGAAATAATATTTACTACTATGATTATCTTGCCAATGAAAGACCAATAAACTATAAAAATCTAAAAAAAATTAACGTAACAACACTCGATTCTAATAGTAAAGAATATAACGCATTTAACGTAAAAAATAAACTTCTAAAAAAAGAATACAAAAATATTGTTAAAAAAAAAACAAATCATATTTATAATCTTAAAAAAGAAGTAGATAGTCTTTTTGATACAGTAACTCCGCTTTTAGACGAAATTAATAGAGAAAATTTAGTTGACTTTTTATATGTAACATTTATCTTAATGTACCCGTTTGAGTTTAAAAATGATGACAACGATTAACTTAAATAAATTATGAATTAGTTTTAGATTTTTTTTCATTTTGATCCAAAACACTTTTAGTTTTCTCGAGTTGATCCAAAACACTTTTAGTTTTCTCGATTTGTAATGATCTCCTTTTTGTTCTCTCCATATACAGATAAGCATGTTCAATCAAATCTTCATTGTACGACATTCTTTTTATAGTCTAACCACAAAAGTTTTAAAAGATAACAAATTCTTGTTAGATTTAAAATCTATTGGAAGTTCTTTTTTGATTTCAAAATTTTCAGAAGAAATTTGTGTAGATTCTTGTTGACCTCCCAAACTTTGTGTTTGATATAACAAAGGTTTTTTTAATGCATATACGTTTAAAAATGGTTGTAGTTGTGCTATAATTACATCATGTATTATACCACTGTAAAAAGCTTCAAATAGAGCCTTTTGCATTGATAATAATCCTCTTATCGAACAAATAATCATACCATGACATGACAACATATTATATATTTTAATAAGATCATTGTTATAATTTGTAGATACAACTGAGTTGTTACTACCAATGTTCTTATCATAATTTACCATACCCCAAGTGCTAAGTCCTATATATACAATATCAGCATTGAGGGGAACACTAATATTTTTTGGGAAATCACGCGTTTTTGTTACATCATCTTCAAGAATAACAAATGGTTCAAATTCGTCTCTTGGTTGATTTTGACTGGCTAGATCTAGAATTCTACTAAAACCAGTGATCATAGATGAAATTTTATTATTCATATCTTTATTAGGATTAACTTCGATCAATCTATAATTTTTGAATTGTTGATCTAAATGTATTCGTCGTTTTTCATTATGATTACATAAATAGTAATATGGTATAGATTCAAGTTCGATATTTTTAAGAAGATCTTTACTTAATTGTGAAAGTTTATGTTTATTTTCCATCGTACTGACATATTCCCTGTCATATTTTGTATACACACCTAATCGTTTAATATATCGATTTGATTTACCCCAACGCGACATGTCTGTATCTCGTTTGATTGTAAAAAAACTCCGTTCATAACGTTTAATATTTCCAAATAATCCAATGTCACTATAAAATGTTTTTAAAGTGTGTTCAGGATTTTCTGTCATTTTGATATTTTTTTTAGATTTTTCTAAACACCACGTAATAACTTCCAAACTTTTTATCACGTTTTTATTATTTAAAATAATATGTCTATCTGTTACACCACTATAATCTTCTCCTTGAGGAATCCACGTAAAAGAATTGTCTAGATCGATTTTATGTTCATAATCATAATAATGATCTGATCTCGTTATGATAAATCTATCATATTTTTCTAACAAATTGTTTTCTTCAATCAGTTTTTTTACAAAGTACCTAAAACAAAAAATGATCGCACCAGAACCAGATAATGTTTGATTATTGTATTTAATTCCGCCCCATAAACCTGATTTTAATGTTTTCTCATGAATCATATTTTTTCTCCAGTCATGATCAATAATATTTGAATCTTGTTGTATTAAATCTATACATTCACCCCAATCTTTATATTCAGGAACTGTTTTTACAAATTTACAACTTTTGTATAATAAATTATCTTCTTCACCCTCACCCATTACTAATGCTAAATCGGCATCAAATGGTTTCATAAGATTACTTATCATACTTTTCCAAGCTAATGTACCTCCACGCGAATTTCCCATGATGACAACTAAAGTTTTTATGTTTGTAGACATGATTATAAATTTGTATATATAAATGTTTTATAGAATTATACAAAGTATTGATTTTTAATTAAATTTACTATTTTGCTTCATAATTTTTGGGGTTTCCAATACTTTTATACTATCATCATTAAAAATAAAATTATTGAAATAATGTATAAGACTGTTAATGAAATTGATTCTAAAAAATCTAAGTTGTCTATATTTTTTTGTAAAATCTTTTCTAATTCTAAAAATATATAGTACAAATGAAGTAAAAAATTATGACAACAACTTAAACATAAATAAAAATGATTCTTCGGATTATAGAGACTCTTTGGATGAGACTCAAATATACAGATCATCTGAAGATAATTCAATTGATGATAATAGAATCGATAATATTTCCTCATCAAAAGAACTCTTCGAATATGCCTGTACAACACATACAAATATAAGTATATGTATGATTGATATAGTAGGATTTTCACAGTGGTGTTCTAAACAAAAACCGATAGATATTTTTAAAACTATGACTAAATACAACGCTTTCCTAAATTCTAAAATTAATGAATATGAAGATATTGAAAAAGTCGAATTAGTTGGTGATTCTGTATTGATTGTAGGTGGACTTTATACGAATGATATAAAAATGAATGATATGGTATGCTTATGTTATGATATATTATCAAATATTAAGACTTTAAAAATAATATTCGAAGATGAAACAATATCTATTCGAATCGGGTTACATTTAGGAGATGTTCATAGTGGTTTTATACGTTATCCTAAAAAATTTCAATTGTTCGGAAATTCGATAAATGTTGCAAGTCGTCTAGAATCATCAAGTTTACCTGGTGTCTTACATGTGTCAACAAAAGCATTATCAGTATTAAATGTAAAAAACGATCATTTGAGTAATTTTAATATAGGAAAAACATTAAATCAAAAATTTAAAGGAGTTGGTATTATTGTTTCAAAATTATATTTTGTTAAAGTTAATAAGATACATGTAGCAGATGATGTTTTAATCACTTCTAAAATAATAGAACACAATTTAAAAAAACGATTTAATATTAAATCTGAAATACACACAGATGTAGACTCATGTTTTAAAAGTTTGAAAGAAAAAGCATATCCTTGTGTTATACTTGATAGGTATTTTGACGATTTTGATATATTACAAAGTCTAATAGAATTTAGAATATGGGAATCAAAATACAGAACTGAACCTCAAAAAATAATATTAATATCATCTATAGATAATGGAGATTTTGATGAGGGATTTAGAAATTTTGAATTATATGTAGATAAAATTATTGACAAAAAAGATAATTTTCTAGACACTTTACTTCAAAATTTGGATATTTATACTTAAAGTATAAATATTTATATTCATTTTAGATATGACATCAACTTATATAGATACTATTGATATATTCAATAAAATATCAGGTTTTACAATTTCACAACCAAAAAATGATGATATTAATAATAAACTAGAACCATATACACAAAAAATTCAAGAACTGATTAAAGATCTTAAGAGATACGAGTCTATCCGTTCTAAAGGATTTTCAGATGACCATCTTGCTACGGAAATAGGATTGTTTGTGATGCATATTAATCAAATATCCAATGGTATTGTAGATGTTTCTATTTTAGATGATCATTGAGATTCGTGATCAATTAAAAATATCTTACTTAAAATAAAAAAATGAAGTGCGCTGAAACTAATACTTGTAAAAATTTTACTATCGTAGGATCTGGAATTCAATTCTCTGGTGGTAAATATAGAGGTAACAATCAACAAACCGCTGCAAACAAAGCTGGTTCCGCATTATTTGCCAGAGTTTCTAATCCTAGAAAATTCAAAAATGGTTCTATTTTCGAGAAATACACCGATAAAAAAACTATTAAATTCATTTTAAGAGAAACTACCGCTGGTTCTGGTAACAAAACAACTGCTTACGAAGTAAAACGCACTAAATTAACAACACCTAAGGTTATTGAAATCAAAGGAATTAAAATAACTTACAATTTTTCATACGAAACCAAACAGCTTAAATCTACTTTAGAACAAGCTGAGAAAGAAATTGAAAAGGAAAAAAGATAAAAATTTATATTGAATATTAACAATAAAAATAATGGTAAATCATCTAGAAAATAAAAATTTGATTCCGAATGATTGATTTGTTGAAATAGAAAACGTAAAGTAAAAACAAATGCGCACTTTGATTGAGCTGTATAATTATTTACAACAATCAAAATATGATAATATTTCAGAATGGTTAGAAGAAGCATGGAAAGGAAAAGATAAACAAGAATCTGTATTAAGATTGTTTGCTGGTTTAGGACTGGTTTCAAAAATAAATGACAATTATAAGATTTGTACTGGTAATTTTAACAAGATGACAATAAAACCTATGAAAAAAATTAAAGAAGTATTTATAGATCAAAAAAATAATCCAATCTGTTTGAAAGATCATGGAGATGTATCTGATTTAACTGCTATTCATAAATCAGACGAAAAACGCATTTTAGCTACAACTTCAAAAAACTATTCCAACAATGCTGCTCATGTTGGAAATATTGATATTCAAAGTATCTGTTATTTTTTTAACTCATACAAAGACTTCAAACTTGATCTTTGTATTTGTATTCGTGATAATGAGGAATTTCATAAAATTATTGAAAGATCTCAGAAGACTAGTCAGAAACTTGTTGATCATTTGAATGATGAAACAACAATAATTATTGATTGGAATGATTTAGATGATGCTTATCATTCATTTCAAAAAGTTTATCAATATAAACCTATTGAATCATTGTTTAATGATACAAAAAGCTCTCTTTCACTAAAGTTACATCAAGAACTTAGTGTTGAAAAGACGTTGAAAATGAAGGAAGAAGGAATTAATAATGTATTATGGGGTCATATCCCACGAAGTGGGAAAAGTTACATCATTGCTGGTTGTATTCTTAGAGATAGTAAGAACAAGAATGAATGTAATTATTTATTGATCACATTAGTTCCCAATGAAAGCATTTTACAACAAAAAAACATCTTTCACAATTACAATGAATTTGATGAATTCAATGTGATTCATCTAAACGGAGAAAACAAAAATCCTACACTCAAAAACAAAAATATTATACTGTGTTCTAAACAGTTTTTACAGCAAAAAAATAATGAAAAACAAGAGATGATCATGTGGCTCAAAACACTAAAACTTGACATGCGTTTTATTGATGAGAGTCATCATGGTGGAACTACAGAACTTGCAAAAGATACATTAAAGATATATGGTGGTTTAAATGAAACATTTACTGCTCATATTACAGCCACATATACAAAACCACAGATTGATTTTGATATTCCAAGAGAACACTGGTTATTATGGGATATTGAAGATGTAAATTTGTGTAAAAGTTTAGATGAATCTAGTATCACTACACTTGTTTCAAAGCATGGTAAGGAATTTGATGAAACTTTACAAAAGTATTCGATTGATACTCTTAAAAAGGAATATTCAAAATATCCTGAAATGCAAATATTGACTCATAAATTAAAAGAAGATACAATTGTAGATATTATGAAGTGTACACATAATAATAACTATGGTTGGTCTCCAGACGGGTGTTTTCTACTAAATTATAAGGTAACTAATAATAAAGACGGTAAACAAGTTAAGACCTATGTTCCTGAATTTACAAATGAAAAGCAAGTGTTGAAAATATGGCACAGTATTTTCGGAAAAAGAAACGAGTATGGAATTTCGGACGACATGTATCCTGATGATAAAGTTTTTATGAAACGTATAGAGAATATCTGTAAGTTTTCTGATAAACCATCAAGATTCATGGGTGAAGGTGTTATGAAAGATGAGCCAATAATTATATTAGCTTTTCTACCAAGTGAAAGACATATCAATACTTTATCAAATGCTACTATTAAATTGTTAAAGACAACTGATATTATCAACGAGTTTGATGTTATTAGCATTAATAGTCATAAAACATCAGATCCTAAACAAGATATAGAAGATGCCAAACAAGAAGCAAAAAATAAAAAGAAAAAAGGAGTTATTGTTCTAAGTGGCAAACAGTGCAGTATTGGTGTCACTATTGATTTTTGTGATATTGTTATTCTTCTTAATAACAATAATTGTCATGATTTGATATATCAAATGATGTTTAGATCAATGACTGAAGGTCAAAATAAATCTTATGGTTTTGTCATTGATTTAAATATTCATCGGTGTGTCAATATGATAACATCTCATTCTTCAAAACTGAAACCAAATGAAAATCCAAAAAATGCTTTGACTTATTTCTTGAGACAAAGAATCGTTAATTTGAATGCGGATCATTGGCAAATGTGTTATGGTAGTTCTACCAACTCTTTTACAAGATTTGTAGATAAGATGTATAAATTATACTCTCCTACAACACAAACTGCTGTTGATCATATCATTAAAAAATTACAATATAAACAACTATTTTTAAATGATGAAGATCAAAAGAAAATTGACATTATATTTCAAGCTATTCACAAACAAAACAAGTTACTATCAAAATTGAACAGAAAAAAAATAAGAAATATTCTAAATGAAATTAATCAAGATAACAAAGATAATATTAAAAGAGGCGTTGAGAAAATGATTATTACAAAAAATATAGATTCAAATGAAGAAGGAGAAGCAGAAGCAGAAGCAGAAGAAAATAATAAAGAAAATGATACTAAATTACAGAATAGATTTAATTATATGGAAATTTTAAAGCATATTATTCCATACGTTTGTTTATTGACTATTAATCACAATGAAACAGATTTTTATAATATGTACAATATTATTCAAAATAATCCAACAAGTCATACCATATTCATTGAACATCTACAGACGTGTTGGGGCAAAAATATAAATACTGAAGTATTAAAAAATTTCATTATGATATATATAAAGTATCTTATGAAAGATAAAGAAATTAAAAAAATCGTAAAAAATATTAAAGATCTATTTGCTTGTGCTAAAGGCGATGTTAAGCAGCTTTCTTTATTGATTGATAAGTATCTTATTCCACAACACATGGAAAAGGTTAACCACGCTGAAGTGTCTACACCTCACGCTCTGCGTAAGGATATGTTAGACCAGATTCCT
>Ga0181396_1000300_pt1 | contig 11172 bp, 6 predicted proteins | sample 19SPOviralmetaG_FD_130125 | JGI IMG/M metagenome (GOLD analysis project Ga0181396, IMG submission 130125) | Marine viral communities from the oligotrophic San Pedro Time Series (SPOT) site, San Pedro Channel, CA, USA - 19 SPOT_SRF_2011-01-11 | ecosystem: Environmental > Aquatic > Marine > Strait...
ATTGCTCTGGACCATATTCTAATCCGACCTCTCCATAGATTTGGAACTTATAAGCTGAACCAGTTTGTGCAAGTGGTTCTGCGAAGAAGTGTCCTTTTCCAGGAATGTCTAAGAATACAGGCTTACAATAAGCAAGATCAACGCAAATTATATCTTCAGCAGGTAAGTGTCTGCTATAGACAATACCTACTTCACCAAAGTCAGTTTCTATGGTTTGTATATTTACGCCACCATAGTTTCTATCTCTTGGTGCAAGTGACAATGCACTTGAATATATTGAAGATAGTTTTTGCTTTTGGAAAGCGTTAGCCATAATTACAGGTTGCTCAAATGGAGCTCCTGAATCTGCCATAGCTTTCATCAAAGCATTTACTTTTGCTTGATCAAGAGCTGCGTTACCACCTGCTACTTCGTTAGTAGAGATGGCTGTTAGCATACCTCTTGTTTTTCTAGCTGTTGCTACATCTGTATCTGCAACATATGTACCTCTAAGGAAAGAGAACTCTATATCTCTAGCTGCTCTCTTCATAGCCATATCTAATTGGAAAGCCAATTCATCTTGAACTGGTTGGTTTCCTAGTATAGATTGACCAGCAAGGTTTCCTGTTGCTGCTTGTTTTGTATATGATACATTAACACCATATTGCATAATTTGAGTAACATTTGTTACTTCGCTTCTGCTTCTTTCTGCGAAAGTTGCATCTGCACCTTCAGCGACAACTGTTTGTGCTGCTGTTGCATTATCAACTGTTTGCCAGGTGAATTGTTTAGAGGTAACTGATTTACCTCCAGTCATTCCACCGATTGCAGAAAGGAAAGGTGTATCGTTTGGAGTTATATTAAATAACTCACCCACATAATTCGGAAGATCGTATGAATCTCCCAATCCTGATACTGCACCCATTTTTTAAATCTCCTTTTCTATTTTTGAGTTAGTGCTCTTAATTTATCTGCTTTGAGATTAGAACTTGTTTGCCAATCACCATCAGCTTGTGCTTGATTTATTTGGTCATTTATGCCTACAGGTTCTACAGGAACTGATGCTTCTATTACAGTATCTAAACTATCTTGACCAGAAACAACTCTTTGTCTTTGTAGTTCTTCTTGGCTTGGTTCTGTTGGAGCATCACCCCAACCATAATTAGATGCAAACTCTTTTATAGCATTTGCTTCTAACTCGCCTTTATACAAGTCTTTAAGTGCTTTACCTTCACCAGATTGTGGATCAAAACCTGCATCTTGAATAGCGTTAGCCATCTGTACAGACTTAAATTCTTTCTCTACTGATTCAAGCTCTTTAATGCGTTCACGCATTTGCTTAATCGCATTGTTATCTTCTTGCATATCCTCTACTGTATTTTCTACTTCGTTTTCCATTATTTCTCCTACTCCAAGTTTTCTACATCTACATCACCCTTGGGAAAATGATGTGATAGGCGACAAATAAAATAATTAAGAATAACAAAAATTGTCAGCCACTTTTGGCTATTCAGATACTAGGCGAATTGAAATACACAGTTTACACGCCAGATATAAACTGGAGGTGCAGAGTCAATTTATATTCGCAGACTACCACTATGCGACAATTTAATTATACCACTATATGTAGTATGTCAAGGTTTATTCTTCTACTAATCCTGTAACTCTACGACCTTGCCTAGCAGCACCACCAATAGGTGTAAACCTAGATTGTTCTTCTGCTTCTAGCTGTCGTATTTCTTCTAGTTCTTCTGGGCTTTGGAATACTGCTGCTTCTGTAAACTGTTCTAACGTAAACTGTTCTGGTTCTACTACGCCACCTCTAGCTTGTAGCTCTTGTAATCTTGGTAACTCTGATTGTGCAGAAGTAAACAACTGTCTAGCTTGTGCTTGTGATATACCAGCTCTTTGTAACCTTTGTGCAAAGTCACCTGTTATTTCAAACCCTGCTCTTGCAGCTTCTCCACCGATCTGTGCAGTAGTTATTCTACCTGCAACTATTTCCTCGCCTACTGATGGGTCTAATGCACCAACAAAGATAGCTTCTGGTGTTAGTTCTAACCCAAAGTTTTCTCTATAAAACTCTGTAACTTCTGGTATGTTTTCTTGTATGCCTTGATACACAGCATCTACTCTCTGTGCAAATTCTCTAGCAGATACTTCACCTTCTATAAGTCCTGTAAATCTATCTGTTAGTAAATCAACTGATGTGTTTCTTGGAATACCATACTCTTGTAATGTACCTATGTAACTTTCTTTTAATCCTGTATAAGTTACTTCATCAAACTTAACTGTACCATCAGGTCTTTTGTTACCAGGAAATGCTATCTCATATGCAGGACTTCTTCTAACTTCTGCAATAGCTACCTGTGGATCGCCTGTTCTTGACCACTCACTAGCAAACAATTCTAAAATATCAGGTGGCATATTAGGATATAAACTCTGTGCTAATTCAGCGTATGTTGCCATTATACATTAACTCCTGACTGGCTTACTGTGCCTTGTCCTAGTGCTTGTTGTAATGCTTGTGTTGCATCTTGTGTAACTTGTGTAATGTCTTGCTCCAAACCTTTTTCTCTAAGTGTATTTTGTGCTTGTGCAAAGTCATTTGTCTTAACCATTTCCTGCCACCAACCTTGTGTTTCATCTGCTGTCTGACCCCAAACAGAAGTTGTTAAGTTTCTCCAAGGTCTTGCAATATCTTCGTATGTAAGTTCTGGATTTGTATATGCACTAAACGCAGCAAGTCTTGATTGCTTTAATGACTGTACTAACTGATCTTGATAATCAGGGTCATCTCTTAATTTACCAGCAATCTCTGCTGCTTCGTTATCAGTTAATTTACCTAATGTTGGTCCTAACCATTTACTGTACAACTCTCTAACTTCTCTTTCTCTCTCTGTTGTTCTATCTACACCAGTTAAAGCAGTAGAAGATAAGTAGTTTTCAAACTGTGCATCTCTTTTACCTGTAGCATATGGGTCAGCAAATAAACTTATTTGTTCTGTTGTGTATGTTTGTGACCATTCTCCTGATACAAACTTACCTGCAACCCAATTAGTTAATGCTTCTGGTGCATTAGATACACCTGCTGCTTGTAATGAATTAGCAACTGCTATCTGTGCATCTGTTGTAAGTTGTGCTGCTGTTGATGGATCTTCGTAATAAGTTCTTAACCATTCTCTTTCACTTTCATTATGTGTTTGATACCAGTTAGTTGTTTGCCATTCTGCATCAGATACTGTTCTACCCTCTACAGCAGCTTCTGCAATTAAAGAAATCATTTCTGGGTCTGTAATCCAAGGTGCTACTTGTGATTGTTCTGTAATTGTTTCTACAAAACTAGCAAATGGATTATCTATTTCTGCTGTAAGTTGATCTGTGTTACCTGTAACTATTGCAATAGAATCAAAAAATGCTTGGTCCATTGTTGCGTTAGGCTGTGGTGCTGTTTCACCTTGTGATAATAAACCTGCTGCAAACAAATCATTATCTTTTAATTCATATGCCATATAAATTGGATTACCTTCGTACAATTCACCTTGTGATCCTGGTACTTCGTAAACTACATAAAAATTTCCATTAACATTCCATAGCAAACCTTTTTCTGGAATATTATTAAATTGTATAAATGCAGTATTTGTTACTTGACCATTACCTGTAGTTGTGTCAATAGTATCAGTAAATCCAATAGGCTGTCCTACAGAACTATAATCATTAGGGTCATAATCTGTGTTACCTATTCCCACTACACTTTCTCTTTGGTCCATAGGGGTAGAAGCATCTTCACCACCATAATCACCAGGATAATCAGCAGTTAATTTTTCTGATTTAGTTGCGTTTTTGTAACCTTCTCTACCTGGTATTAAACCTGCAATAAGTCTGTCATATTCTGACATTTCTTCGCCAGGTCTTTTAAAAGTATTAGCTGTTGTCCTAGCACCATTAGGTCCATAAACAACAACTTGTGTTTCTCCTATTTTTTCTGTGCCTTCATTAATTATTAAATCTTCACCTTCAGTATCTTCATTATTATCAACAGAAGTATCTTCATCTATATCTGTTGACCATCCAGATTTTTTATATAAATGTAAATCAGATTGTAATATCTGTACAGATTTTCCATCTTTATATACAGTTATTTTAGATTCATCTGTGACTGTTGTATCTGTACTTGTTACATCATCATAAGGACCACTTGGTGTTATTGGTTGTGTGCTTAAAATTGCATCAATAGCATCTTGTTCTTTTTTTAGTTTTTGATATTCATTAATATCTATGTCATCTCTAGCTATTGCTGCATCAGCTTCATCAGCAGAATCAAATCCCATTTGTTGCCACCAAGGAACTGATTGTCCAGCAATAATACTATTTACAATATCTCTTGACCATTCAGGATTTTTTCCTAGTAATGAGTTTATTTGTGTTTCGCTTAATCTTTTTACACCTGTATATTTAGCTAAATCTTCAAGAGATTTTATAGAATCTTTTTCTTTTCTAGTTAATGGTGGTAATACTTCTGCTGCTACTACAGGTTCTTTTTCACCAAATGATGTACTACTTAAATTTTTGTTAAGTGGCTCTGTTGTCTTAGCTTCTTCAACATTAGCTTCTTCTGCTTTTTCGTTATGTGTTTCTTTGTCAATAACTTCTCTACCATAGCTAGTATATCTAACACCTTTGTTATCACCTTCTCCAGGAGCTTTGTCATAAAGATAAGTAGCTTCTGCATCAGATAAATTAGGATCAGGATTTCTAGTTCCATAAGTACCTTGTTGTCCAAGTAAGTTATAAGCCATTATCTTATTTCACCTCTACGAACTTTTGTTTCTGCAACTGATTCAGCAAAATCTCCTGCTTCTGCTGGAACTTGGGATTCAAAACTTGGTCGCATACCACCTGCATTAGCTTTAGTCATAGCATCTAATATTTGTGCAGCAAACACTTCTTGATTGTTTCTTTGTTTGTCTATAACAGGATTAGTTTGTGGTCCTTGTATTATTGGTTGCATTTGAAATGTTTCTATTGGTAATTCCATTGTCATTAATTCTTCAGCTATTTTTGTATTCATTTCATCTACATAATCTTTTATGCTTTGACCATTTGTATCTGTCAAATCAAAATTAATAGTGCCATTATTTACAAGTTCTTTTGCTTTATTAGGACCAGCAAACCAAGCAACTGATACTGCATCCCAAGAATTAAATCTATCAAAATATTGTTGTACTTTAAATTTTGCAACTGTATCTTGTGCTTTTGGATCGTGCCAATCTGCACCTTCTAATCCAGCTTCTTTTGCCCATTTCTTCCAATTAATATCAAGTATGCCATAAGCACCTAAGCCTTGTACTCTAACTGGTTTACCTGTGTACGCATCTTCTATTACTGATGGTGTATGTAATACTTGATAATCACCAGAACTTTCTTGCATTTTTAATGCTTCTATATACATATCTATTAATGCTGGGTTTGTATCGTTGTTCACTTCTTCTACCATAATACTACCTTGGAGCACCTGTGATGCTATTAAGAATGATACTATTAGTGGCTTGAATATCACGATTTGCACCTAACCTTTCCTGTTCTTTTGCTGTTATATCATCAAATACACTTAACATTTTAGCACTAGGATCTATTGCTGTAACCCCTTCTTCTATAACTGGTTGTGTGTGATTGCCATAATCTTCTAATGTTTCTGGTGTTATATCTACATCCATAGGTGTTTCTAATGCTACTTGTTGTTCATATGCTTTTTTAGCATTTGCTGAATAAGTATCTGCTAACAATCGTAATTCATATTCTTTAGGTTTTCTACCTAATTCTTGTTCAAACAATCCATCAATACTGTTAGATAAAGCTGTGTAATCAGGTGGTAAATATGCAGATATTTTTTCTGGCTCTTGTATTGGATTGTCTAAATATAATTGTAAAGTTGTTTGCCAACCTTTCTCTGCTTTACCTTCACCATTTTGATTAGCTAAAGACATTAATTCATATAGTGCATCTCTATCGTGTTTACCCCATACTCCAGGTCTAAATGGTCTATTTACTTTATTACCTAGCAAACCTGCATTTATAAGGTCTGCTTGTATTACTCTTATTTCCTCTGGCATTAATGCTTCTGGTGCATTTTGGTCGCCATTAACATAAAAGTTATCAGCAAATGCACCTATTGTTGTAACTTCACCACCATAATTAATTACTGTGTTTGAATCTACACCAAGAAAATTTGTTTGTTGTCCTGTCAATGCTGCTTGTAATGCTGTTGCTACACTATCTTGTTGGTCTGTTGGTTGATCTAAACTCCATTGAACTACATAATCACTCCAACCAAAGTTATTAGCAATTAATATTGCATCTTCTACACCATCTGCTTTTTGTAACTCTGCAATCTGTGCTTCAGTAGGTACAATAGGGTTTTCACCTGCTAAAGGTTGTTTTACAAGTGCTAGTATTTCTGATATAAACTTTTCTTTTTCTGTCATTATTTTCCTAATCCTAATTGTACTATTAAATCATCTTCATATTCAGGTTCTATTTCTCTTGATAGTAGAGTATCAAACATAGGACCAAACTTAGGTGTTTCTGCAATAATTTTATTTGCTTCTTGTCTAAGTGCTGCTCTTACACCTGCATAGTCTTTACCTGTTTTCCAAATAGTTTCTGACTTACCTGCACTAACAAAAGCATCAATAACTTGTTGTCTAATAGCTAAATACTTTTGAGCTGCTTGTATTGTTTCAAAACTTTGTAGTTCTGGGTCGTTAGTCATTTTAACTAACTGGTCTATCTGTTGTTCTATAGTTGGTTTATTAGGAGAACCTACAATACCTGGTTGTCCATAACCCCAATATCTTTCTTCTAATTCTTTTTTCTTTGCATCTCTTAATGCTTTAGCTGGTGCTGTATTGTTACCAACAATATTTATTGCTCTTTCATATTGTTCTAGTGCAACTGATCCTAATAATTTGTTTTTAGCTATAGCCCATTGTTCTGGTGTTCTATATACTCTTGCACCCTCTAACAAAGACTTTTTATAAGCATCAAAAGAAAACTCTGCATAACTTGGTGGTGGTTCTAAGTACCACGCAACTAATGGGTATTTTTCATATAGTTCCATATTTTCTTTCATCCAGTTTGCACCTTCTACAGTTGTTGGGTATTTCTCTATAGATATAGTTTTAGATACTGTAAGAGGTAATGGATTAATACCATATGTTTCTACAAATATTCTTGTGGCTTCTCCATCATCATAATTTACAGATTCTTTAATTTTTCTGTATTCATCAGCTAATGTTTCAAACATAAAATAATCTAAATTTTTATCTGTAAGTTCAAATATAGGGGAAGCTGCACCAGCAGGTCCTATAAACTGTGATACTGCTCTAAATAAAAATATTTGTTTGGCTGCATCAGTTGCTATCTGCATACCCTCTTTAGCCTTTTCCTCTGTACTGTCATCAATAACACCTGCATATAACAATGCTTTGTATGTGTCTATAACAGTATTACCAAATGCACCTTGTGCGTTTTCTCCTTGATTAAATATAAGTTTTATAAATTTATCTGCCCAAGCAGGTTTAAGACCTAGTGCTTTAGTCCATTCATCTTTGTTATTAACATCTAGTGGTGGAAACTCACCAAATAATATTTTGTTTACTAACCCTTCTTCTGGAAAGTTTTTAAATATAAAAGAAGCAGGTATTTGCACGACAGGTCCGAAACCAGGCAAAAGTCCTGCTGCTATGTTTATGCTTTCTGCATACACAGGCATATTTACTCGTACATCTTGATTAGGTGCATCTTTAAACATCCAATCTTGCAACAATCCTGTACCTGGATAGTTAAATACTACTTGTCCATTAATAGGGTTTTTATAAAATATACCTTTACCTGTTGGTCCAAACGCATCATTTTCTTGTGCTGCACCATCCCATATAGTTCCTGTTCTTGCAGCAACTTGTGGATTAGCTTTCATAATACCTAACCAAGTAGTTAGCACTTCTTGGTAAGCATTACCGAATGGGAACAACCAACGACTTGTTTCCCAAAATCTTCTTTGTTCTGTTATGTCATACAGTAATTTTTTAGTCTGATCTACACCAAAACCTTTAGCCATTCGCTCTATAAGTTCTGCATCATCAATACCATTTTCTCCACCTGATGTAATTTTTTTCATACGCTCTATAGTTTTTTTATTAAGTCCTGCTTTTTCTGCACCTGCTATAATTTTTTGTTTTACACTTTCAGAACTAATAGATATAAGTTCCTCTGATTTTTTCCAATAAGATGATTTAAACACAGGTATTCGTGACATAGTGTTAGTTGGTTGTGTCATAAACCAACTAAATAAGTTTTCTGTTATCTTGTCATAAAAACCTTTAGGTACTGATATAGGTTCTGCAAGATAATCTACTGTGTCTGGTAATACACCTTCTCCACCAAATTTATCTAAAAATTGTGTTCTAACATTATCTTCATATGCAATAGCTTTTTCTTGTAATTTTCTTGCTTCTTTAGGTAACAAAGCATCTTGTGACAGTAATTCTAAATCTGATTGTTTAGCACCAATATTTCTAGCAGTATCTAAACTAACTGTTTCGCCTTTTGCATTTTTAAATGTACCTGTTACTACAAGGTCGTAAAGATCAGGATTTATACTTTTACCATCATTAGAAAGAAAACCTTTTAAATTATTTCTAAGTCCATCTACAAATGTTGCTACAACTTCATCATATTCTTTTTTAGTCAAACCATTTCTGTTTTGTAATATTTTCAGTAAGTTGCTGTTACCTGCTGTAAGATTTAACATAGCTTCTCTATATTCGTTACCTTCTGTTTTAAGTGCTGTAGTAAGTTCTACAAATCCTTTAGCAGGATCATCAGACAATTCTATTGATGCAACCTTTTTACTTAGTGTATCTGACCTTAGTAAATTAATTACTCGCCATTGTCCTAATCCCCATTGTTCTATGTTTTGCAGTCTATTAGCAGGTATATACTTAATCTTGTTATCTAAAATAACTCTATTACCATCTTTTAATACTGATTTGCTTATTCTGCCTGTTGCTGATTCTGATATGCCTAACTTAAACATACTTGTATCTAACCAACCTTCTTTTGCATAACTTCCTCTTACACCAATACTGTCATCAAAAATTCTAGCAAGTAGTCCTATTGGGTGATCTAACACACCTAACGCACCATTTGCTACAGCTCTTAATTGTTCCTCTGCTATAACTCGTACAGTCCAAGCAGGTCTAAGCAACACTAAAGGTTTAAATATAGTTCCTACATAAGTATCTAATGCTCTACCTACTGCTGTTTCTCCAACAATACCTAAAGCATCTTTGTATCTACCATTAAAACTTTTATCTAGCTTATTTGTTAATTTAATTACTTGACTAGGATTTTGTAATTTTAAATCTTGTGTTAATGCAGATTCTAAAACATTTTTAGAAAATGTTGTTTTAGCTATTTCATCTATTTGTTCATCTGACAATTTACTAAACTCTGGGTGTTTTTTCATAAACCCTGCAAACTGATCCCAAACACCACCAAACTTATTTAGTATTGGTAATGTCTGTTGTGCATCATCTTGTTCTTTTAATACTTTTTGCAAGACAGTAAATACATCATCAACTAATTTATTATTTTTATCTGTAAGTTTTCCTGCTGTTTCTAATTCATTTTTATATATTGTTCGTAAATCAGAAAAATCATCTATAACTCTATTTACTATTGCAGAACCTCTACGAGCAGGATTTTTAGTTTCTAGTTCTCCTAACTCTACTATCATATCTTTTACTCTTTTACTACGATTAGTTACTTCTCCTACTGGGTCTAGTAGTTTAAGAAACTTTACATACTCAACAATTAATTTATCTGGATTGTTTGCACTTAGCTTTGTTGTGTACTGAGGACCAAAATAATCATCTAAAGCCCTTCTGAATGTTCCTATCTTTTGTACTTTAGGTACTACACCTTCTGTAGCAACTGTTAATACTTTAGGTGTCAATATATTTTTAACTGCTGCAATAGCTGCTTGTTCATCTAATCCATCTGCTAATCCAAATAATTCATTAGAAAATTTAGCAAAGTCGTCTGCTAATGCTTCATCTTTTATAACAAACTCATTTACTAATTTAAAGTTAGACCTTGTAAGTATTTCATCTGGTTTATCTTTGTTATCATACAAAAACTTTGCTAACTCATCTCCAAGTTTTCCATCTATAGCTTCTTGTGCAGAAGTTCTGCTAAATGATTTTCTAACAAATCCATTTTTAAATAGACCCATAGCATCAGCACCTTCATCTGTGAGGGTTAACATACTTCTACCTGCTCTTACAGTTTTAACTGCTTTACCTGCCCAAAAGGTAGGGTCAAGTAAGTTAAGACCTAAGTCAATAAGTCCTGTATAAAAATCATATGCTCTATCTTCAGGACCTGCAATAAACTCTAATGGTTTAAATATCACACGACCAGGTGTCATATGTGGGCTTTTACCTCTTGCAATTAACGCAGCAGCTCTATCTCCATCAAACTGTGCTACTTTTTCTTGTTCAAATACTTTGTCAAATACATTAACTCCAAGAGATGCAGCAGCAATCTGTCTTGCTCTAATTGGGTCTGCACCTTTGTCTATTAAATCTCTATATGTCTGTGTTTTTTCAGGATCAGTAGATTGGAATAAAGCTGTACCTAAATCTACCTTTTCACCTTTTTCTTTTGCTTCTCTCCAATATGCAAATGGCTCTATCTGTGCTTTTTTATATGCTTCAGAAAATGTTGCACCTTGTTGTACTAATCCAATAGTTCTTATAGGTTCTGCTATAACATTTTCATACAACGATCTAACACCTAACAAACCACCTTTAACAGCTAACTCTGCAAAACCACCTGTATCTGGATTAACATTAAACTGCTCAAACACAGCATTCTTTAATGCACCATAAGTTTTTTCTTTAGCCTTACTAAAAAAATCTGTAAGACCATCTACAAAAGAATTATCTGCTTGTTGTTTAGTTGCTTGTACTAATACAGAACCAGGCACATTAGCACTTTGTTGTTGTATAGCACTAAGTCTATTTGCTTCTTCTGGTGTAACCATTAGATGTATTCTAGTAAGCTGTCATCTCCTGTTTCCAGCCAACTGTTGTATATAAAATCTCTTACTTCTTCAGCTTTTCATAC
>Ga0181396_1000305_pt1 | contig 11113 bp, 8 predicted proteins | sample 19SPOviralmetaG_FD_130125 | JGI IMG/M metagenome (GOLD analysis project Ga0181396, IMG submission 130125) | Marine viral communities from the oligotrophic San Pedro Time Series (SPOT) site, San Pedro Channel, CA, USA - 19 SPOT_SRF_2011-01-11 | ecosystem: Environmental > Aquatic > Marine > Strait...
ATTGAAATGTCCAGATCACCGATGGAACCCTCCACAGCACTCATTGAAATGTCCAGATCACCGATGGAACCCTCCACAGCACTCATTGAAATGTCCAGATCACCGATGGAACCCTCCGCAGCACTCATTGAAATGTCCAGATCACCGATGGAACCCTCCACAGCACTCATTGAAATGTCCAGATCACCGATGGAAGTCGCTACGTTAGTGCTACCGACGGTCAAGGTTCCACCCACCGTCAAATTGCTTGTAATATTGGCGCTACCATCGATTTGAACTTTGTAGTCATCTTGTTCGCCGCTCCCAAAATTAAAATTACCATTACTGTTCATTCTCAGCGCAGCACTTTCAGTTTCACCGTCGTCATAGCTTAGAAAACACAGACCACCATAATTATATGATGTGTCTTTGACACGACCTGTGATTGCCCCCAACAATTTTTGACCGGCACCCTGATGGATGTCTTTGTTGCCAAGATACAACCCACAAAGATCAGTATTTTTAGATCCAGTTTTAGCCCCTTGAATCAGAATGCCGGCATCTTCCCCGTAATTGCTAGATGGTTTAACAACCATCTGATTATTCGTATCCAGGCGTCCAATCGTAGCATCTACTCCAATGATAAGTTGATTCGCAATCGTAGTCGTGCCAGACGAATAGGTTATATTAGTCGTCTCATTATTTATAGAGGTTATGGAAGTTTCCACATCCGTTATGCTACCAATGTTCAACGATGCGTCGATTGTTACCTCGCCACTAATATCGAGAGTCCCCCCCACCGTCAAACCATTCGTAATATTTACAGAACTTGCGTCTAGCGTTTGGTTTACGCTGATGTCGCCACCCACAGTCAAATCATTGGAAAAAGATGTAGTGTTGCTTGCATAAGTGATATCAGTTGTCTTGGATTCCACAACAGCCATTGAACCGTCCAGAACGCCGATGGAACCCTCCGCAGCACTCATTGAACCGTCCAGAACGCCGATGGAAGTCGCTACGTTAGTGCTATCGACGGTCAAGGTTCCACCCACCGTCAAACCATTCGTAATATTTACAGAACTTGCGTCTAGCGTTTGGTTTACGCTGATGTCGCCACCCACAGTCAAAGCTGAACTAATAGCAGCGTCGCCACTAACATCAAAAATACTGGATGGAGAAGAAGTTCCAATTCCTACATTACCTGAATTATAATATGCGTCATTTCCATCGATTGTGAATGCGCCGACACTACCGCCACCAATAGAATTCCATGAGCCGTCTTTCAACAAGTATATTTCACTATTGGAAGAATCGACGACGATTTGGTTTTCGTAATAATCTGTTGTATTGGTTGAATCAAATGCGTCATCAACGGATATTAATTTGTCTAAACCGCGGGGGCCGACGTATTTGACGAATGTGAAATATAATTCACCAGAATCTAGATCTACTGTACTATCACTATCTGTTGGATTATCCGCAAATGATAATATACCACTTTTAAAATCAAAAAACCAATTGCCTATATCGGATGTCACGGTTTTATCAAAAGTCGAACCATCTGTTGAATATTCTAATTTGTATGAATATGGTTTAAATTCGGCTATTGAATTCCCACCAGAGTCTAGTACATTTAACTGAGTATTATAATTAAACTGAAACGCATTATCTAATATAGAATTTAATGAAGAATCGTTATGATATTTCGTATATGCTATTGCACTATTGGAAGGCGTAGACATTTTATCTAGTCTTAATCTTACAAACAACATAACCATTCCTTCAGTATCAATATAACTCCCCGGATTCACACTAACTGTGTTTGAAAAATCGCCTCCAATATCCATAGAATTAATATTTAAACTCGTGGTAGAATTGGCAAAATTATTGCTGGTGCCTCCGTATGTAGGATCCAATCTTATTCCATAACCAGCTAATTCACTTTCGGTCAATTGGGTTGTATTCCATATTGGAGTGTCGGGTACTACTTGAGCATTTATATCGCCTGCTTCTAAAATTGTTTGAGCAACACCTTTAGTTTCATTATACCATGCGGTAGATTCATATGTTGAAGGTACTAAAAAAGCCTTTTTAATTAAAATTTGAATTTTTTCAGAATCATCAAAATCGGTATTACTACTCATAGTATTTAATATTAATAATTATATTTTTATAACTAATAATACTAATACTAGTAAATATTATCTTATTGCAAAATAGAAATAATGATCCCCCACTGAATCACTATCTATATAAATGGCTATGGGGGAGTGTCCGTTTATATTATTTGTGAAATTAGAGTATGAAGAATGAGATGATGAAGTATTACTTCGAATACTTGTTTGTAATGAAGAACCTGGTAATGCGCCACACGCATCGCCCGAAGCCATATTTCCTAGAGATTTTACAGATGTAATATTATTTGAGGAATACCATTTATTGCTTGTATCAAAACCAGGAGAATCTTGAATAATTCTTCCCAAAAAATGAACACCGCTTGATTTATTTGAACCAACAATGTATACTAAAATATCATCGTCATAACTTGAATTAGACAAACTATTGTAAAATTCTGTTTCTATAGTACTTCCAAATAATTTGTTCATGATATATGATAAATTTATACCGGCTGTTCCTGTGGAATTATTACCAGCATCTACGAACTCAACGCTGGAGCTACCTTCATCTACTTTATATACAAGCCATCTATATCCATCTGTATTATCTTGTGTACCAGATGTGGTATATCTTTTATCTTTATTTGTATAAGTATTATTGTTATAAGATGAAATTAACCCATTCCATTCAAACGAGTCACATATGTCTGGATAAGGATAATATTGATCAATATTTTTTCTTGAATCCAATTGAAATAATCCGTCAATATATAATATAGAATAGTCTTTTATTTCAGTTGAACTTGTAGCATCTTGGTACAATTCTAAAGAATCGTGGACACTTTGCATATTTGAACCTAATTCTGAGATATCGCTTAATTCGTAAATATTGTTGTCAAAAATTGTACTGTAATTATTTAAACTATTATAATCAAAGTAATGATTTTTATTACCATCATCGGCAAACGATATATCACTTGTAAACCAGCCACTGTTAACATATAAGTTAAATGTTATAATTCTTGTTCTAAATCCAATAATTGTATTATCATCGGCAGCTGCGGTTATTTTACTTGTATAATCTAAACCGGTCCACGATAATCCCCCATTATATGTTCCATCTATGTCAAAATCATCAACATTATCTGGTAGTGTTAAATATGTAACAGTTGTTCCATCTAATACGCCCCCCAATGCATTGTCATTCGACGCTCTTGCGTATAAGTAATCAAAACTCGCGATTTCACCATCTAAGCGATGATATCTATATTCTGAATGAGCATTATAATGATCTCTATTCATAGATAAATCGATTGTTTTTGCATAAGGAATTCCCATTATATAGCCAACACTCTTTACTTCAACTGTATATGTCCAATCACTAGTTGCATTTGAAGATGTTAAACTATAATCTGGGAAGTAGTCAATATATAATTGTTCTGATTCAATTTGTTGACTGTAATTGGTTGAGTGAGAGTTATTATGGGTGTATCTATAGTTAAAAGTATATCCGGTCTTATAAGTTGAAGACGGATTACTATTAGATGTTCTAGAATATCCCGTGCTATTTTCATATTCATCCCTATATGGATCAAACGGCACCATTAAATTATTATAACTCATGTCTTCTAATAGTATAGTTGCGCTACTTACACCTACTTGTAATCTAAAACCTTCTTGACGCGTCGTTCCACTAAATACATCAGAATATGGTGACCCTGCTATTGTAAAAAAGTCTATATTGTTATTAGAGCTGTTTTGATAATAGTATGTATGCGATACATCTTGATTATTCCATCCATGAAAATTTATTGTATGTAACGATATATCTGTGCCATTATCATTTAACCAACACTCTAATGTAACTAAATTTAAAGAGCCGTCTATATATTTTCCATAGCCAAAACTGTCGTCTTTGTCTGCGTCTGGATCAGATACTTCAATTTGAGACGGGTTTGATGAGGTATTGAAAGTAACAGATTGTGTAGATGTTCTTGAATAATCGTATATCATTATATTACTGTAAGCCTGGTTTATTTCAAATTGGTTATTTCCACCATCTTCTGTTTTATTAGTATAAGTAAATGTACTATCAAATGGAGAAGAAGTATTTAGATCTTCTTTAGTAGGAACATCAATAAAATCCGTCATTTGAAAAACTGATGAATAACTGGTATATCCGTCGTTGTTCGAACCATCGGTAGCATTGAGGGCGTTTATACATTTTGCTTGAATTTCATATTTACTGCCTAAATTAAAGTCGGTACTTGAATATGATACATTGACAGAAATATCTTCAGTTCCACCAGCGTGACTTTGGCTTGTGACTGCCTGCGATAGTTCAAAACTATTTCCATGGTCATAATTACTACTTCGTAATGTTTCTGTTTCTGTACAAGAAATATCTACATCTTTTATTTCAATTCCTCCAGTTGCATCATAAATAGTATTGGCATTAATAATATCAATATCAGGAACATTTAATGATATATCAAGCTTGGCTGTATCAGTTCCACTTGGTGTTATAGAATGAATAGTTGGCGTTGCTGGTATACCAGAAGAGAGAAATTCTAAGTCACTATATGTTAATTTATTGACTACTGTTCCATTACTTTGATTTTCCCCCCATATTCTTACCGTATACGTATAAAGTAAGGCGTTTGTATTAGCATTTGATAACGTCAATGTTTTATAAGTAAGAGTGGAATTTAAGGAGGCAGTACCAATTGACCAAGTTGGGGAAGTTGTAGTTGACGTATCAACATTATAGTTATCATTTGCATCAACAGCTATTACAAAATTACTTGAATCAGATTTAGTAGTATTTTCTTGTCCGGATTCATTGCTAGATATATCAAAATATATATGCGTGATACACGGAAGAACTCTTTGATTTAGATTTTCGGTAATATTCAAAATTTGTTGTTGGTTATTTTCGTCTTTTGGTATTAAGTCATCAAAATTCCAAGCTATATCAATTGTATTAAATGTATTTGCAAACGAAGCATCATCAATTAGTGATATGTCAAACGCTCTCGGTTGTTCAGTAATAATCTCATAAAATGTTTGTCCGGCGGCGTTGATTTCTTCGTCGCCATCACTTCCACTTTGGACGGTTTCCCAACTGTATCCATCGCCACTGATCGTAAGAACTTTGTTGTTTTCTCCATTCGGGTCTGGTATGTGGTATCCATATAAACTAAACGAGCCATCAACTGTGAGCGTTCCGTCAAGATTTATGTTTCCGCTAATATCTACATTTCCGGAAATTTCAACATTATTTGAAAATTTTGCTGCTGTACTCATAATTAAAGAATAAATATATTATTTTATTTTTATTATAAATGTAATAAGGTACAAAATTAACATGTTGGTAAGTATATCTATTCGTTGATAGATATGTCTAATGTTGTCAACAGCGACTTGTAAAATCCACTTTTAGTATTATCCGGGCTAGATGTTGTATCTATTGTCGCATTTTCGTAAAACCCGGATGGACCGTCGGTGTCTTCGCTGCTTCCCCCTACAGCATCACTTTTAATCCATTCTAATCCGGTGCCGCTACTGTTTACGGCTATAATCTGCCCACATAAATCTGTCGGAAGAGACGGAATGTCCAAGCCGTGTATGTTTAATGTTGCCGAGTCACCGAGTTTCAATGTTTCTGAGAGAGATAAATTTCCTGAAACATCCAAATTGCCTGAAATATCAATGTTATTTTTGAACACTGCCGATTTGGAAGTCATCTTTGTCTTTTATTTGTTTAATAAATTAGAAAAATACAAAAATATTCACTTTTAAATTTTTGTATTTTATGATTATCTATTTTCTTTCATTTAAAATAAAATTGAAAGAAGTTTGGAAAACTTTGAGTCAGACACCTACCAATTGTGTGGCTTGAAATTAAAATATGGACAACCAGAATGATGAACAACGAGACGACACTCCCGTAAAAACATACCGATTTAAGATTTCCAATGATGACTTATATCGAGAAATGGTGCTATTTGCAGACATTAACCGGTTTTTGAACAAGAATGACTTAAAAGAAGCCTATGAAAACTGGATTGAAGACCCTAAAATAAATTTGATGGTGTGTGCCGAAGAGGAAATGTTAAAGCTAAACCAATATGATCTAGGAAAAAATAACATTACGCAAAAAATATTCAAAAGCATTAAATATTACCACATTAAAAACATGACTAAGGCGCCATCTGATGTGCTAAAAGACAATAAACAAAAAGGGAAACGAAAAAAGGAAATTGTATTTTCAAAAGAATTGTTAGAAGGTGTCAAGCAAGTTTTACAAAAAAGTAAAGACTTGAAGCCCTCAGAGTATTACAAAAAATTTGTTGAAGAAAATGCTGAGATGATTGAGCAAGAGAAGGGGTGCCTCGAGTTTGAAGATGACATTGAAGGAGACAATACTTTATTTGTTGTAAAGCTGAAAAAAATGATGAAAAATCAATATTATATGATGTTTCAAAAAGGCAAATAATATGTGATATTAATATAATACAAACAGTCATATAATGGATCAAGAAAACCCTTCCAAAAATGGGAATACGTTTTTTTCAAGTGGCGCATATGGCTGTGTACATTATCCAAGAATGAAGTGCGATGGGTCACAAAAGTCTATTCGTAATGGTAAGCGTAAAGACGGGTTGCTAAGTAAGTTGGTGCTGTATGATTCAAAATCAAAAAATGAATTTTTGATTGGACAAAAATTAAAGGCGGCGAAAATGTTGAAAAACAACCCGATTGTTCTTGTAGAACGAAAGTGTGAAATCAAACCAAAAGGTGCCGACAAAATTGTTCGTGGTTACAAACCGTGTGACAAAGTTCTCAGTCGCAAAAAAGACAAAAAATATAAATACATGCTGATGTTTTCAAAGTTTTACAAATCAATTACCGCGCATGATTATATATACAATGGTGACCGATTTTCGGTTCATCGTCTCTTGAAACATTTTTATTTTTGTGTATATGTGTCAAATATATTGAAATTTTTCAATATTGTTCATAATGATATGCACATGAATAACGTTATTTACGATAAAAAAGGACATTTTCATTTAATTGATTTTGGACTGTCTCTAGACATTGATAAAGTAATGGCAAAAAAAACCCCAGATCTTCTTTATTTGAAGGGAATTCTTGTAAACCACGACCTCAAAAGGATTGTCTCTTCTATTGAGCGTCACATTTTGAACTACTTCGTGTATGAAGACCGCTTTTTAGACGAAGACGGCTTAAAAAGGATTGTGGACAATTATTATTCTCTTTTTGAAGAACGAAAATGGGTTTTAGATATTGATGATTTTGAAAGTTACAAGATTGAAGTGTATGACCATTATAAAAGATTATTTGTTAATCAAACAGATATATATAAACACATTGCAACCATTATCGAGAAAGCATCTTACACGTGGGACATGTATCGCGTATCATTGAACGGTTTGAATACATTGAATCGGTTTGAATCCGAAATCTCTTTGACAAAATTTCGCGTGGACGAGTTTAGAACAATCCTAAAAAGTTGTTTACATTATGATTATAGCAAGCGACCCAAACAAGAAAAAATACTAAAAACAATATCTTCGTTCTCTTTGATATAACAATTACTAAATAATGATTACTAATTTAAACATTAGATTTTATACTATATAGATAAGTTTATTTGTTAGTATCATGGTGAAAAACTTTGGTGGTAAACACGGCAAGAAAATTGCTCGTAAAAATGCAAATTCAAATAGCGAAATTATCAATAATAAAAAAATGCGATTTGCGAGCGGAGAGGAAGAGCTTTATGGACTTGTGACAAAATGTCTGGGTAATAGTCAGTTTTTGATCATTTGTAGCGATCAAGTAGAGCGGATTTGTGTTTTGCGCAATAAGTTCACGGGAAGAAATAAGCAAAGTAACAAGATCGGTATCGGTAGTTGGGTGATCATTGGGGTGCGAACTTGGGAAACATCCAAACCAAACAAGAAAGACAAATGCGATATGCTTGAAGTATATACAAACAACGAAAAACACAAATTGTTGGAAGACTCCAAAGTGAATTTGACTTTTCTTACCCAACAAGAAAATATATTGCTAAATATTGATGAACCGCGAGAAGAACAAGACGAATATTTAACATTTTCAGAGGGCAAGTATAACTCGGAAGTAGAAACTACAAATATCGCTAGTGATGTAGACCTTGATTGCTCTGGGGAAAATGAAAATCTGAATGAAAATCTGAATGAAGATATTATAAATATTGATGAAATTTAACACACAATATAAATAATATATTTAATATCTAAATGACGCATATATTATTAGATATTAAATACAAACATAAAGAGTCGGTTTTATATGATAAGAATCGCGGCGAATCAATAATTAATAATTGGTGCGAATATAATAATCACTTATTGGTAATGCCTCCGGTATCACATGTTTTTCCGTGTTATGAACAAAATGATTATAACGGATATACCGCTATTGGGCTCTTGAAAGAATCACATATTTCAATACATACTTACCCGGAACACAATTCCATTCAAATAGATTTTTTTTCATGTAAAAATTTAGATAAAAGACAAAATGAGGACTATATGGAACGCGTTTTCAATAAATCACATGCTGTCAAATATGATTGTCGGTTCATCGCGCGGAGTGTGGTGTAATTGCAGACTTCGTTCAATCGACATCGTATTATTCATTCTCTATATATTCTTCATAGATGATGAATTTGTTATGTTTTGTCGGGTTGTAAAATTCAGTTTTAATTTCATAATTGTGCCAATTTCCCTTCTGTATTTCTACTTCCCGGATGTTATTTTCTTCGTTGGAAACAATTGTGAAAAAATACTTCTCCTGAAAATAAGGAATGTCAACGTTGTACGGAATGGTGTGTTTATCTTCCATAGATTCAAACAACTCTTTGAAAACCACGCCGTTTTTAACGATAACCCCGTTTTCATTCAGCAAATCAAAACACTTATCAAAAAAATCCGGGGTGTCTATAGATGCGTTGTTGGTGTTGTCTTCGGTGGTATCCACAATAACAAGATCCATTTGCTCTTCAAAATCTTCTAAAATAATATCAATAGTTTCGTTTGCATCGCCATAAATAATTTCCACTCGCGGGTCGTCGTCGTATTTTGATTGGTTGAAAAACTTTTCACATAAGTTGACAATTTTTGGGTCTAATTCCAACATAAACGCCCTTTCAATTGAGTAATATTTCATTACTTCGCGAAGTGTCATTAAGTCTCCACCGCCAATAATAACCACATTTTTGAGCGGTTGTTTTAGATACATCACTGGAAAATGAACAATCATTTCGTGATATATCTTCTCTTTACGTTCACACAATTGTATTTCGTTTTCAATAATCAGACATTTTCCGTATTTTCCAAGTTTGGATATTTCAATACCTGACTGGTCTTCGTACAAAACTTTTATACCAGGTTTCATTAATTCATAACTCTGCATTCCTTCTTTAGACAAATACGAGCAATATTTATATAAGAAGAATGTTGATATTGTCAGAAATACAGCAAACAACATCAAATTGAAACATTTACATTGTTGGCGGTTTTTTGTCATTTTCTATTTTACCAGGATTATATAATGTCCATATTTTATAATTCAAATAGTTTGTTATTGCACAATGGACATTTTGTAAATGTTTTAACATATTTCTCGCACATGGATTCATGAATTGCGTGATTACATAAGTTGAACACAGAAACAATATCGTCGTTTTCAAAGTCACTCAATAAAATTGGGCATGTGTGATTTTTCAAAATTGATGAATAATGAACATATTTGCCGTGGCTTATATTTTTATTTATTTGCCCTATTATTTCTATTGAGTTTGTAAGTGAATTGTTATCGTTGTGAAAACTATCATTATTCATTTCATCATCATGAAAATCATTCAATATATTTTGAAATTCTCTTTCATTTATATTATTTAAAACATCTTCTATTTCATTTCCTATGTTTTGATGGTTTAATATTTCACTGTGAAAGAAACGAATATTCAACTCTTCATAACTAAATTCAGAAAAATAGCGTCGTTGATTATTATTGTTTCTCAGTTCACTGGATAGATTATTTACATTTATATTGATAAAAACGTCGAACATTTGAAACTGTAATGTGGATAGAGTTTCAAGTTCGTTTGCGGAATTTTGGTTATATATTGGACTATTGGTAACATCAGTAGTATTTTCGGAAATAGTATTTGAATAGTTTTGTATTTGAGGTTGAGGTTGAATTAATTGATTATATCCGTTGCGAAAACCAAATTCACGGCGAACTGACATCCGCCGGTTTGGTATTCTATTGATCCGTCTTTCATTGTTGTTTATAATATTTCGCATGAACGTATTCATACTTGACTACTATTATATTAAGATAAAATGTATCGCTTGTTATCGAGCATTTGTTTTAGTATATCCCAACTTTCCATTTTCTTTAAATCTTCTAGTTTTGTTTTCATAAAAAGTTCTAACAAACATACCGAATTGCCCGATAGTTGAATCATATTTTTGCTTTTTTTAATACTTGGGAATGTATTTGTTGTTCGCAAATTCCAGAATACTAAAAATGGTATATTATCATATCCGGCGTCTTTGTATTCTTTCTTGATAACATCAAACAAGTATGACTCGGGGTGCGATTCGTGAGAATCAAATTGCATGTCACTAAACACAATGAGACACGTCTTGTCTAGGTCAGACTGTGGAACTTGTTTACCTTTTTCGGTTTCTTGCAAACAAGCGTCCAATATTTTTTGGAACATTTTGTGAATGTTCGTGGTTGAACCCCATTCACCATTCATAGTTTTGTAAACTCGTTCTGTGAAATCTTCTTGAGGATCATATTGAATCCATTTTGGGTCAGAAGAAAATGTAAACGCTCGATTATGTTTGTACAAGTGCGAACAAGCAAGACCTAGACCAATGGCGCAGTGTAGTGGAATGCTGTTGTCAGACATCATTGACGGCGAAACA
>Ga0181396_1000309_pt1 | contig 11063 bp, 27 predicted proteins | sample 19SPOviralmetaG_FD_130125 | JGI IMG/M metagenome (GOLD analysis project Ga0181396, IMG submission 130125) | Marine viral communities from the oligotrophic San Pedro Time Series (SPOT) site, San Pedro Channel, CA, USA - 19 SPOT_SRF_2011-01-11 | ecosystem: Environmental > Aquatic > Marine > Strait...
GATGGTAAGAACATAACAAGAGATACGATAGCAAGAATGGCATCTTTTAAAAGGCATCAACAACATAAAGATGTACCATATACGGAGGGTTGTGGTGGTTTAATGTGGGATGCTTGGGGTGGTAGTGCTGGAGTAAATTGGGCAATTAATAAATTAAAACAAATAGATAAGAAATGATAACAGATTTTAAAACATTACTTATAAATATAGGAGCATTTGGAATTTCAATGACAAATATAGACATAGCATTAAAAATACTACTTGTAGTTGTTACAATAGGATATACAGTACAAAAGTGGTATTTACTAAATAAGAATAAAGACAAGTAGTGCCCAAGAAAAAGTTTAAAGACACAAGAGTAGGAAAGTTTTTGGTAAAAGCAGCACCAAGCATATTAGGTGTTGCTGGAGATTTATTACCAGATGCTGGGGTACTCGGTATGGTTAAACAACTTATTTCAAATGATAGTGCTTTACCACCTAAAGACAAAGAAGAAGCATTAAAACTTATTGAACTTGATATAATAGAAGCACAAGAGGTTAGTAAACGCTGGACTGCTGATATGTCTTCTGATAGTTATTTAAGTAAAAACACAAGACCAATGACTTTGATATTTCTTACAGTAGCAATGGTTTTTTTAATAGTTCTTGATAGTTTAGATATTGACTTTGGTGTAAATGTAGAATGGATTGAATTACTTAAAAGCCTATTAATAACAGTTTATGTTGCTTACTTTGGTTCGAGAGGAGTTGAAAAGTTTAAATATATATCCCAAAAGAAATAGAATACATACCCAAAATCATTATTTTTATATTTTTAATATATTTTTTTAGATATATTATTTTTTATATTTATATATGTATAAAGATATTTTTATACTTATATTTATAAAAAGTTTAAATTTATTACTTTTATTTTAAATTACAATGAAAAATTATGGAAAATACAAAATGCCTTAAAATTAGAAAAGAACACTATATGCTATCAATTAGGGGAGAAGTTATAGGTGAGTTTGAATTAAGTGAATTAAGAAACATTATGGAAATTATAGATAATGCCATCTAAAAAAGTTAGTAGAAGCAAACTTGTTAAAAAGCTGGATGCAGTATTTAGTCAATATATAAGGCTAAAAGATTCAGTAGATGAAATAGCAACTTGTTTTACTTGTGGAAAAAAAGACCATTGGAAGAAACTACAAAACGGACATTTCCAAAGTAGAAAGCATTATGCCACAAGATGGGATGAACAAAATTGCCAAGTACAATGTGCTGGTTGTAATGTTTTTAAATATGGAGAACAATTCTTATTTGCAAAGTATTTAGATGAAAGGTTTTATGCTGGGTTATCTGATGAACTATACTTTAAGTCAAAACAAATCGTTAAGTTTTCAAATATAGAAATAGAAGAAATGATTTTAAAATATAAAAACTTGGTAGATAGTATGTAAAACAGTATATTTGCTTTAGTTTGTTTTGTTATGTTTAAATTGGGTGGTAGAAATACTGCCCTTTTTTTTGTTATTAACAAAATTATTAATATATTTGGTCTATTATTAACTTAAAAAACAAAACAAATGGAAACAAAAACAAATTTAACATCAAGCGACAAAACATTTATTCACTATGTTTTAAAACATTATGCAAATAATACAGAGGGTCTTGACCAAGATGATGTTTACGAAATTTATGATATTGCAAATAAAGTTAAGTCTTTGTAATGATAAACACAAACTTTAGTAACCAAACGACAAATCAACTACTTACTGAATATCAGTTTAGGGTTGAAGCCTTACAAAACAAGATAGAAGAATTAAAGGCAATTCTTGAAGTTAACAATTTAATATAACAAAAATGGAACGAAACAAATTAGTAGAGTTGTACAAAAAGTATAATTTACAAAAATCTGATGTATTTAAACACCAACATTTTGTAATAATTACAAGACAAGGTATTGAGAAAATACAAGCACAAGAAAACATTAAAATTTCTTATAAGGTAATTAAATGTGAGCCTAATTTTGCAGTAATTAAAGCAACTGCATTTTTAGATACAAAACCTATATATACTTGTGAAACATTTGGTTCAGCATTAAAAGGAGCAACTTTTAAAGATGGTAATACAAACAGTTGGTATGTAATGGAAATGGCAGAGAAAAGAGCATTGTCAAGAGCAGTACTAAAACTTACTGGATTTTATCAGTTAGGCGTTTTTGGAGAAGATGAAAGTGATGATTTTAAAAGAAAATAATTATGAGAAAACGAAAAGTAAAACCACCTTTAAATGATAAAATAAAATTTATACCTTGTGATGAAAATAGACAAATATATTCATATACAAGAACAGATAAAAAATCAGCACAAAGGGAAATAAAGTAAATATTAACTAAATTTAAATAAATATGAGTACATTAATTACTGGGTCAATTAGAGTTGACAAATTACCAAAGGAAAAATTCATCAAAGGAAAGGATGGAGCAGTTTATTACAATCTTACAATTTCAGTTGGAGATGAAACAAGATACGGAAACAACGTAGCTTTTATGGATAGCCAAACTAAAGAGGAAAGAGAAGCAAAAGTTCCTAAAACTTATTTAGGTAACGGCAAAGTTGTTTGGACTAAGGACGGAACAATACAAGTCGCAGAACGAGAGGAAGAAAAAGTTTTAGTTGCAGTAGATGAGCAAAGTGGCGATTTGCCATTTTAAATTACAAAGGGTATTATTAATTTAATGCCCTTTTTTTTTATATATTTATAAAAAATTATTTATGACAGAACAAAAACAAACAGAACAAGATATGCTAATGGAGTTTATACACGATGATTGCATTGTGGATATAGACAAAAAAATTGATTACCCACCAGTTGCTTTAAGTTATGGGGAAAAACTTATACAAACAAAAGAAAAAGATATATTAGTTCCTGTAGCCTTGGGAACTTTTGGAAATTTAAGTGTTATCACTGCACCACCAAAAACAATGAAAACATTTTTTGTATCATTATTGGCTTCAGCTTTTTTAAGCAACAGCAATATTTATGTTGGAAATATAAAGGGTCATAGGGGTAACGGAAACCTTTTACATATAGATACAGAGCAGGGGGTGTGGCATTGTAGTAAAGTTTTCAAACGACCTTTAGATATGGATAAAAATATTCCAAAAGAAAAATACCACCATTTTGCTTTACGTACAGTTGGGTACAAGGAGCGACTTGATTTTATAGAATGGTTTTTAAAAAACAAAATAGAAAAAAAATCGTTAGTTATTATTGATGGGGTTGCTGACTTATGTGGAGATGTAAATAATATAGAGCAAAGCAATGCTTTAGTTGCAGCATTAATGAGAATTAGCACGCAGTATAATTGCCATATAATAAATGTAATACATCAAAACTATGGTAGCCAAAAATTAGGAACAGGACATTTAGGAAGTGCATTAGAGAAAAAAGCAGAAACAGTAATATCATTGGAAGCAAATACAGTAAATAAAAATTGGGTAACAGTTAAGTGTGGTAGAAGCAGGGGTTATTGTTTTGATACATTTAGTTTTGAAGTTAATGATTATGGGTTACCACAAGTTGTAAATAATATATACGACCCTTTAGCATAATGGTAGAAAAAACAATGATTCTTATTGCACAAAAGCACAAAACCTGGATAGAAATAGTTACCAGCTTTGGTTGCCCAAGCGAAACATCAGAAGACATAGTACAAGAAATGTATATTAAGATACATAAAAAACTAACTAATGGTTTGGATATTATGTATAATGATGAGGTAAACTACTATTATATATTTAAAACATTAAGAACATTGTTTTACGATTTAAAACGCAAAGAAAAAAACATTACTATTATTAATATTGAAGATGTAGATATAGACAAGTCTATTTCAGATATTGATTATGATAAAGCATACGCAATAATAAAAAAAGAATTAGATAATATGTTTTGGTATGATAGGAAAGTATTTGAAATAATTAATAGTGGAGAAAGTATAGCAGAGTTTAGTAGAAAATCATACATACAATACTATTCATTATATAACACTTACAACAAAGTAAAAGATAAACTAAAAAAATTATTATGAGTTTAATTAGAAATAAAGGTCAAATAAAACAAGGAATAGATTTTAGTGGAATTAAAAATGGCTCTATACACCCAACAGATATTGATGCAGTATTAGAATTTAATAATGAAGCTATAATATTTATAGAAGTTAAAAGAAAGGGCAATGATTTACCTACTGGTCAAAGATTATTACTTGAAAGAATTTGTGATAGTTGGCATACAAAAAAATCAATATCATTGTTTTTAACACACGAAAATTATAATAGTGATGAACTTATTGATTTAAAAAACTGTAAACTTTCTAAATATTATATGAATGGTAAATGGATTGATTCAGAAACAAATATTAATACAAAAGAAATACTAAATAGGCTTGGGAAATTTTGGAATATTAAAAAGTTAAAAATATGAAATTAGGAAACCTTATTTATTACATTACTAAATATACTGGTGTAAAATACCTTGTTGATACTTGGCATAAATTACGAGGTACGAAATGTAACTGCAATGAACGTAGAAAAAAGTTAAACGAAATAAAAATAGACCGATGGTAAAATTTAATAAACAAGACTATGCAAAATGGGAAAACTTTAGAATGGGTACAAAATCACACCTTGAGCCAAATGAATTTGAATTGGTATGCAAGTTACACGCAGAGTATCACAAACACAATTACTATAAGCCTTGCACCTGCAACCCAAAAACAATAAAGCAATGGATAAAAGACTTAAATGTTATATGGAATAATGGTATTAAATAAAATACACCAGCTTGAAAAAGCAATGGTAGTGCTTCTTAATTTTGATGGTTGGGAATTAGAATGGAGTGGGGAGGGTATGGAACGATACGATGCTAAAGGTAAAACACCAAAAGGCTTTGATTGTGTTATAGAAATGAAATTTAGAAATAAATACTATGAAACGAAGATGCTGGAAAAAGATAAGTATGATGCCCTTATGAAATTAGATAAGGATATTATAAAAATATACTTTGTAAATGATACTAAAGGTAATTTTATGTATTACCTAAATACATTAGAAATGCCAAAGACCGAAAAGAAATATTGCCCAGATACTACAATGTGGACAAAAAAAAGACTGCTTAAAGATGTCTACCTGCTTAAAGAAAACGATGCAGTTAGAATTAATCTAAATAAATAGTATTAATAATTTTGTTTATAACTTTATTTTTTTTTATATTTGTTCTATTATTAATTATAAAATATAACAAAATGAAATTTACAAAACAAATGTCGCTTATTAGTCAAATATGGTTTTATCTTAAAAAAACTCATAACGAACAAGATTACAAAGACCTTTTTAATTTTTCAACACAAGAATTAGAAGAAATATTATCAGACATTGAGTTTGACAAAAAACATTATTAATCATAATAACAAAACAAATGTTACACAAAAAACGCTTACACAATTTAATAGATTTATTTAAAACATCTTTTGAGCATAATACTTATGTTATTAATCAACTTGAAATTTTAGAATTAGAAATTGAAAGAGACCTTATACAAAACAGTTATGATACTGTTGATGAATTTAGCGAACGATTAAATATTAAGTAATGAAAGTTAATGATGCAGTTTGGAAAGGCTTAAAAAAGCAAATAGAACATTATACAGAGTTAGATAATGAAATAACAGACATTACTATAAATTATCAAGTAAAACGTTCTAAAGACAAAAACTATTTAAAACTAACAGTAAAACAATAACAATGGAAAACAAAACAATTTACATACACGAAACGCATACATTGTATGCAGAAAATGGAGAACTACATTTGCTTTATGATGATGGCGATTATGATAAGCAATTAGTATTTAATGCAGAAACTTTATATAATGATTTGCCAAGCATAATTAGGCTATGCGTTGAACAGAAAAAAGAAAGTGATAAAAATACACTTGAAAGACTTAAAAGCACAATACAAGAATTATGATATTATTAGTAGATGCAGATAGTTTAATATTCGCTTCTTGTTATAAAAAGCGTGAAACTCCAGAAGATGAAAAATATTATACAGATATAAAAGATTCAAGAGCAAAGTTTGACGAGCAGTATATGAAGATAATTAATGACCTCGAAGAAAAATATACTATTGATAAGGTTTTATGCTTCAGTAGTTCAAGAGGTAATTTTAGAAAACTTATAACAAATAAATACAAGGCTAATAGAAAAAAACAAGAAAAGCCACCATTACTAAATGAAATGCACCAATACGTAGTTGATTATTATGATAGCATTGTTGGTTATGGTATTGAAACAGATGATGCAGTTGCAAGGTATTGGCATCAAATAAGTAGTGATTTTGGTAGAGACGAAGTAATGATTGTTTCAATAGATAAGGACTATAAACAGTTCCCAGCACTTATATACAACTATCACTACAAACATCAATGCGTATATGATATATCAGAAGATGAAGCTATGTTTAATTTCTATGCTCAATGTATAGTTGGGGATAGTGCAGATAACGTGCAATACTTCAAAGGTAAAGGAATTAAATTTGCTGAAAAATATTTTGCAGATTGTTTTACAAAATATCAATACACAAAAAAATTATATAAACTTTTTAAAGAACAGTACAAAGGTAAAGCAAAACAAAAATATATAGAGTGCTGGAATTTATTAAAATTAAGAACAAATTAATATGGAAAAAAATATAGAAAAAGATTATTACTATGATTTAAAAAAAATAGTAACATACATTGAAACTGTAGCTAATGTCAATATTTCAACAAGAAGCAGGAAAAGACATTTAGTTGAATTAAGGGGGTTATACTTTAAACTTGCATTAGAAACTACAAACTACACTTATGAGAAAATTGGTAAAATAGTAGATAGAGACCACGCTTCAGTTTTACATTCAAGAAAACACCTTTTTGATAAAATTATGTTAGACCATACAATATTAGAAATGTATCATAATTATAAAGTTGAAGTCTTAGGGCAACAGGTTACAGAGTTTTATGAAAACCAAAAACAATTTAATATATTAAAAAATAAATACAATACTTTATATTCAAGATATGGCTCTTTAAAAATAAGGTATAACAATGTAATGAAAGGTCTTGATGATGACTTAACAGATAATGAAAAAGGTTACAGAAAATTAAGCAAAAAAAATAAATATGAATATGACAAGAGGGTTGACTTAATTTTAAAAAGTTTCAAATGGAAAGAACAAAACCAGACTGGAGAAATAATTATTGGAAGTGGTTCAGTAAATGATGCAAGAGGAGTTTTATAATGGATTGGGAATTAGAAATACAACTGCACTACCCACACGATAGATTTATGTTAGGGTGGGAATTTTTACAAGCAACAGAAGAATACAATTATAGAACTATAAAACTATATTTATTTATAGTGACATTTACACTTGACTTTTAAACGAGAGTAAATAAAAACTTTAGACTTTTAAAAACCAAACAATTAATACGTTATATATATGATACAGAAAGTAAAGATTACAGAAGTAAAAACAAATGCATCAAACCCACGAATAATTAAAGATAGTAAATTTGATAAATTAAAAACATCTTTAAAAGAGTTTCCAGAAATGTTAAGGCTTCGCCCAATAGTTGTAGATGAAAACAATATTATACTTGGTGGTAATATGCGATACAAGGCTTGCCAAGATTTAGGAATGAAAGAAGTGTTTGTAATTAAAGTATCAGACTTAACAGAAGAACAAAAAGAAGAATTTACAATAAAAGACAACGTAGGTTTTGGAGAATGGGATTGGGATATACTTGCAAACCAATGGGATAACGTACAGTTAAAAGATTGGGGAATGGACGTATGGCAACCAGAAGAAGATGTTGATTATTCTATATTAAATGATATTGACTTGGGAGACACTTTAGAAGAAAAAACTGATGGAGTTAAACGTGCATTAATGATTGAATTTGAAGCAGGAGATTATGACGAAGCTAATGAATTAATTAGTAATGCAAGAAAGGACGGTCAAGATGTAGGCAGGGTTGTTTTAAATGCTTTTAAAAATTTATTATTATATTAATTATTGGTGAATGTGGTGTAGGTAAGACTTGGGTAATGAAAAACTTACTCAATAATACAAGAGGGTATAAACTTGGATTGTTTTTGTTTAATGAAAATGAAAAACATATTATTGTTGGAAAATATGATAATTCAATTTTTAGTGGTAGTGACAAGTTAAGTATGGCAGTAATGAAAGATTTAGATAAAATGTTACACTACATTAAAAAATCTAAAAAGATAGCAGTTTTTGAGGGAGATAGGTTTATGAATAGTAATTTCATAAAAAAGTGTAAACCTTACATTATAAAAATAAATGGAGACGGTGCAGGTGGAAGATTAAAAAGAGGTTCTAATCAATCTGAAAGACAATTAAAAACTATTAAGACAAGAGTAAAAAATATCAAGTATGATATTGAAGTTAAAAACTCTGACGAATGTTTAAAAATAATACAACGATATGAAAACAATTAAATTAATACAACAAGAACACAAAACGAAGATAGGAAATAATTGCCCTTACTTTAAGCCAAACATTAAAGAAGATTGTTTTTTAGAAGTTGATAATGAAATTATTGGTTTTTATATTAAAGACGTGTCTAAATATAGTAAAAAATTAAGTCAGCTAATATCTATAAGCAACAAAGAGTTTAGAAGTGATAATGTACCGAAATCATTATTAGAAAGAAGCGATGTGTTTCAAAAAGTATATCAAGAGGGGATGACACGAAAAGAAGCTATGAAAGAGGGAACAATACAAATGAGTTCAATTTTAGGAAGTATTGCACCTAAAGCACATATGCGTAGACCATATCCAACAATATCTGCAGTACATAGAGAAAAGAGTGCAAACACTTACATAAAAGCTATGTGGGCAGCTTCTGTTGAAGCAGAAAAAATCATTGAACAACTTACACCACATATACATAAAAGCCAGTTAGAACTCTTTAAAGACATAAATAAAAAATGGAGATTTGGAAACATATTTACAAGTAGTATATCAAATTATAATATATCAGCAGCGTATCACAGAGATACAGGGAACATCGTAGGTGCAGTAAATGTAATATTAACAAAAAGAAATAATGCAGACGGTGGTTGTTTAAATGTTCCAGATTACAATGTAACATTTGCACAAGAAGATAACTCAATGTTAGTTTATCCTGCTTGGAAAAACATCCACGGAGTTACACCTATAATAGAAACATCAGAAAAAGGTTACAGGAATAGTTTAATTTTCTATCCATTAAAAGCATTCAAAGGAATATAATATGAACAAAAGTAGACACATAAAAAAAGAAAGTTTTTTAAAAGCACTTGAAAAAAGTTTAGGAGTTGTAACAGTAGCTTGTAAGAAATCAGATGTACCAAGAAGCACATATTACAAATGGCTTAAAGAAGATGAACAATTTGCAAAAGAAGTTAAGGATATTGAAAATGTTGCATTAGATTTTGCAGAAAGTAAATTACACGAACAAATATCTGATAACTCAACGGCAGCTACAATTTTTTATTTAAAGACAAAAGGAAAAAAAAGAGGGTATATAGAAAGACAAGAAATAACTGGCGCTGATGGTATGCCGACAAATTTTCAAATAGAAATAATTGACAAAACAGAAGATACAGACAAATAAGGTTTACAAGCATTTATCCAATAGTGATAAAAAAATTATTGTAGAGCAAGGTGGTACAAGAAGTGGTAAGACTTATAATATATTACTATGGGTTATCTTTAAGTATTGCACCAATAATACAAATAAAGTAATTACAATATGTCGTAAGTCATTCCCAAGTTTACGTGCAACTGTAATGAGAGATTTTTTTTCTATATTACAAAAACATAATTGCTATACAGAAACTTTGCATAACAAATCAAATTCAGAATATTACTTAAATGAAAACCTTGTTGAATTTATTTCATTAGACCAGCCACAAAAAGTTAGAGGACGTAAAAGAGATTTACTATTTGTAAACGAGGGTAACGAGTTGTATTATGAAGATATGCAACAGTTACTCTTTAGAACACAAGAAAGAGTTATATTAGATTTTAACCCAAGTGATGAGTACCATTGGATATACGATAAATTAATAACAAGAAACGATTGTGATTTTTTTAAAACTACATACCTTGACAACCCTTTTATTGAAGATAGCATTAAAAAAGAAATAGAGCTATTAAAAGAAACTGACGAACAGTATTGGCAGATATATGGGTTAGGAGAAAGAGCAGCCAGTAGAAGTACAATATTTAATTATGTTGAGGTAAACAAAATACCTGCAAGTGCAAATTTAGTATCGTACGGAATGGACTTTGGTTACACCAATGACCCGACAGTTTTATCTTCTGTTTACATTGACAATAATGATATGTATATAAAAGAACATTTGTACAGAACACAAATGACAACCAATGATATTGATAAGTTTTTAAAAGAAGAAAACATAATTGGAACTATATACGCAGATAGTGCAGAGCCAAGACTTATAAGTGAGTTGCGTAAAATGGGTCATAACATATTTGCAAGTATAAAAGGCAGGGATAGTGTTAATGCAGGAATTGATTTATTAAAACGTTATAAAATTCACGTTGTAAATACAAGCGTAAATGCAATAGCTGAATTTAGAAATTATAAATGGAAAGAAGATAAGTCGGGTATGCTTACTAATATTCCAGAAGACAAACATAACCATATAATAGATAGCTGCCGATACGCTACTTACTCAATTTTAAGCAGACCAAACTTTGGTAAATACGCTTTACACTAAGAAACTCTATTAATAATTTTGTTTATAACTTTATTTATAATATATTTGTGTATAATTAAAAACAAAACAAATGATAAACTTACAAAAGTACAAACAGAATTTAAGAATAAACGGTAACGATGTCTGGAGTTACACTACTATTGTTGCAAAAATTAAGGGCAACGAATTACACCAATTAGGTTATTGGAGTATGACTACACAAAAACATATTAACTA
>Ga0181396_1000310_pt1 | contig 11059 bp, 11 predicted proteins | sample 19SPOviralmetaG_FD_130125 | JGI IMG/M metagenome (GOLD analysis project Ga0181396, IMG submission 130125) | Marine viral communities from the oligotrophic San Pedro Time Series (SPOT) site, San Pedro Channel, CA, USA - 19 SPOT_SRF_2011-01-11 | ecosystem: Environmental > Aquatic > Marine > Strait...
GTGTTGTTTGCTGGAAAGTTACCAGAAGTGAATGTTATTTGAAACGTAGTACCGTCGTAGTTAAAATGATTACCCGCGATTTGATTTGCTCCGTCAACAGTAACATTAAACTCACCAGCACTTGTAGGCATTGTAACATTTGACGTTGATCCAATTTGATTATTTGGGAACGTAAGTGTAAAAGGACCCGCGCTATTGCTTCCTACAAAACTTTGAGAGCCGTAGTATTGTTGTTGTGTTCCTGTGAATAGTGGCATATCTTATTGTTTTTCTTGTTGTTGATTAATTTGATCTTCTTGAGAAGCTAACTGATAAGCGTTAGGATCGTTAAGAATAACACCACCTAAAGCAAGTATTTTAATAACTAAATCCGTTTCTTCAGATTGATGTAGTTCAAAGTCTTGACTGTTTGATGCGTTATACAAAGGATAACCATTTACTAAAGTATAGTTCCATGATACCTTTATAGGTCTAGCTATATAGTTACACACTACTCCGCTAGTTATAGTTGTAGGATAAATTTGTATTGCTCTATCTAATGGAAAACCTGTTTCAGTATCAACTGTTTGAGCTGCACCGCCTGCTCTAGGAGTATAATTAGAAGCTCTAACGTATACAGGTCTTGTTATTGTTGGTGCTGTTAAAGGTGAGTTTTGTATGTGTAGTATTTGGTTTTGTTGTATTTTTTCTATCTCAACGTGTCCACCTGAACACCCAGTATAATACAACTCACCCATTCTATAATGTTGTGGTAAAGTACCTTGCCCTGGTTGTGACGCGTGTGTTGACATAACAACCTCAACTCTATATTTTTCAAAAATATCTATTTTTTCTTGAAGTATATCTAACATATCTGAATATGTTGTGTCATTACCATCTATTCTACCAAAAGCGTTTAGATCGTAAAAGTATTGCTCAAAAATATCTAATTGAGCTTGATTAGCTAACAGGTTGAACTCTTGAGGTGTTATATAACCTCTTTGTTCTTTGTTTAAAATACCTAATACTCTTTGATATACCGTGTCTATACTGACCATAATTATTTTTTTATTTATAGTATGCAATCGCTCCGTAGAGCGACTGCTACTACAAAGTGATTACTTTTTAATTTTCATCTTTTTTTCGAGATTTTTTACCATCTCTAATCCATCATCAGTCTTAAACCAAGCGGCTAAGGCTGAGTAAGGGTGTTCATCAAATGGAACATTCATTAACTTTCTTCCAGATGATTTTAAACTAAATACTCGTCTATCAGTTGATAAGGCTAGTATTCCAGCTTCTACAGCTTTAATACCTAAGTTTCTTAACTCAACATTCTCATCATTTGCTAGTTCTAAGAATAAACTTGGGTTTCTTTTAGCCATTAATAAAACATCTCTTTTAACTTCTTTAGATGTCATATTACTAACTTTGTTACCCATTTCAACTCTTAGTAAAGCTTCAGCGTGATCTATATCTAGTTTTAAAGCCATTGTTAAAGCTTCAACTTCTACCTCCATGTAATCTAATTGATTCTCTGCTTCTTTAACAACGTTTTTCTCTTTGTATATTCCCTTATTTATATATGGGTGATATACAGATAATAAAAGTTGTAGGTTTTGTTGTGAAGATGGAACCGTTATTGATCCATTTCTCATGACAACATGTCCTAAAGTTGCAGTACCCTCTTGTTCGTCTACAAACGGAGATGGTTGATTTGTAGCATATCTAAGTTCTCTTTGATAACCTAGCTCTGAATCGAACCAAGTTAAAGGGTTTTTACTAGTATGCTTTGTTGGTATTGAGAATATAAGTGGTTGTCTTTCACTTGACAGTATGTATGTTCTATCTTTTATTTCCCAATCTTTTGGTTTTGTAATATTTTTTACTTTCATGATATAATATAATTAAATAGTTAAAAAAAAATAAAGGGTCGGGTGCCGAAGCACCCAACTCTTTAATTGTTGTTATGCTTACGCAGCAGTATCTTTGAATAATACAAAGTTGTTAGCAGCTTGAACACATAAACATCTTTCAGATAAGAAGTTTACAACCATGATATCTTCGTCAGAAGTATAGTTTCCACCAACAGATCCAGTGATCCATGATTTCATTTTTCTATCATCAGCTTCAGAAGCTCTATATCTAATGTGTAAGAACGGTCTTGCGATGTTTTTACCCATGTTTTGATCGTAAACAGTACTTGTTCCAGCAGGAACTAATACTCCTTCAATATCATCAACAAGTCCTCTAGTAGTACCATCGTTTAGGTATTTCCAGTCAGATTTGTAGAAGTCATAAGAACCTCTTCTGAAACCAGAGAAACCTAAATTAAGTGCCATATTCTCCTCGTTGTTGAACACACCGTAAGATGAACCAGCAGCAAATGCTCTGTTTTGATCAGATAACATGTTATCTAGGTTAAGAGATAAATCTCTACCACAGAAAATCATATTTTCCTCAATAGAACCTTGCTTATCAAGTTCTTTTAAGATGTTGTCAAATTCTACGATACCAGTTGCAGTAGCGTCAGTTTGGAAGTTTTGGTCATTGTAAACTAAACCTCTATCTTCGATAGCAGCGAATAAACCTTCAGAACCAGTAATCCCAGCACCAGTACCTGATGCAGCAATACCTGAGTTTGCAACTTTCTTTTCCGCTTCAATCATTGCCATTTCCAATTGATCTTCAAATCTGATTCTTGCTTCATGCTCAGATTTTAAGTACCATAAGAAACCGTCGCCACCTTCTTCAGTAGTAACTTCAACCCAACCGATTTGAGCAGTATCAGATCCATTGATCTCATATCTATCTCTTAAGATGATTGGCTTGTTGCTAAACTGAGTGAATTGCGCGTCGATAGATCCAGAAAGATTTCCAGAACCTTTTTTCCATTCAGTACCATATACAAACACTTTTACAGCTGGAACGTTAGAACCTGCTGAAGTGTTGATAGTTTGTAGATCTGCAGCTGTATAACAACCAACATCAACCGCTGTTCCGTTAACAGCTTCTACAAAACATTTTAAAGAAACTTGTCCTTTAGAAACAACGATCGTGTCACCTACTTTTAATAAGTGGCCAGATGGCATTGTTAATCTGTTTGCAGTAGTGTTATGCGCAACGATTATAGCGTCGTCATATGCTACGTGAATTCTACCTTGCTCAGACCATACAACTTCGTCAGAAGCCATAGGCATTTCTGCTCCAACCATTCCTAAAAATCCAGAGATTGTACGATTTCCGTATCTTTCAACTTCTTTCTCGTAAACTTCTGGTAAGAACTGAGCAGCAAAAGTTCCACCTGTTCCAGTGAAACTTAAATAATTATCTCCGAATAACCCTTGAATAGGTCTAGGAGTTAGATGCTGTCCTGCAGCACCCGTACTAGCTATTGCCATAATTTTTAATTTTTAAATTAGTTAAACTTATTTCGATTCATTTTAATTTTGAAATCAGCTGAAGAATTACCAGGAATAGCTCTCACTTTTATGCCGGATTTTATCTCATTCGCGTGCGACTGCCTTGGATCCATGCTAACGTTTTTAGATTTTGCAATGCTTTCTTTTAAAGCATCAGCCTTACCTTGTTCGTAAAAATGATTTGCAATAGCATCAGGGTTCATCGCTGTAAACATAGACTTGTGATAACCTTTCGCATCTGATAACGTATTTCTTTTGTCAAGAAACTTCTTAACAAAGTTATCTATACTACTTTGATTACTTTTTACTTGTTCAGCGTTTTTTACGTTGTATCTAAATTTCTTTTCCCCGATGTTATATTCAAAACCTTTGAACGAATCGTTAAAGACCTCGTTGGTCTTTTGTTGAAATGTAGATGCTTGTACTTCTGCTATCTTCTGATTTTCCTCTGCTTCCTTCGTGTATCTATTAAAAAACTCAACTGCTTTCTGTTGCTCAGGGAGTAACTTGCTACCAGCTTTTATTTCCTCATAGTATTTGGACTTTAGCCCGTCCAAGTGGCTTTTAGCGTTGGCAACTTGCTCTTTTAACGCTATTTTTTTTCTTTTAATTTCTCTCTCGTCATCCATATCCTCGTTTGGTATTGACTCTTGTATAAGAAAATCAACTTCATCCGAGTCTAAATGACCCTTAGTTTTTCTGTAGTATTCTCTAAGTAAAGATATGTCATCATGTTTACTGTAATCAGTATTTAAACTGACATAATCTTCTAAACTACCACCAGTTTCATTTATAAAAGCAACTGCTTTTTGTATATTTTCTGGTAACTCAACACCTGTTTGTTTAGACTCTTCTATAGCTTCAACTACTTCTTCTTTAGTTGGAACCTCTTCTTCTTTTGTTTCTTCAACAACTTCATCAGTTATTTCTTCAACAATAGGTGTTTCAGTATCTTCTTTAACCTCAGCAACTTTCTCTTCTTTCACTTCTTCTACAACCTCTTCTTTAGGTTTTTCAGTTAAATCGAGTTTAGCTACATCTTTTGTTTCCTCAACCTTTTCTTTAGGTTTCTTAGTTAAATCAACCTTAATGACAGCTGGTTCTTCTTCAACAAACTTCTTAGGTTTCTTTTTAATTTTAATTTTAGGTTCAACAACTTTTTCTTGTTGCTCAACTTTTACCTCAGCTTCTTCAGCTTTAGTGTTTTTTTCATTTTCCATAATATAATATAATTAAATAGTTAAACATTATTTAGGTTCAAACGCACCCATATCAAATCCGCCTCCTAGTATATCATTACCTGAAGACTCAAACTTTTTAGGTGGTTTTCCACTATTTCTTTGGTCGATAAGCTCACTTTGTTGTGAAGCTTGTATTTTAGTTCGCTCGTCCTTACGATCTTCTTTGTATTTTTCTTTGTTATTAACCGTTTGATTTTTCATTTGTTCTAACTTCATATTTAGCTCAAACTCATGATCCATCAATTCTTTTTTCAACTGAGCTTCTTGCATTAGCTTCTTAGATTCTAATTCACTTTTCAGTTGTTCCATTTCAGCTTCAACAGCTTTTAACGCTTGATTCTTTTGTATCTCAGCTTGAGCAGCGGCTTGTTGAGCTTGTGCATTTGCTTGAGCTTGAACCTGCATATTTTCTTGCTGCATTTTCTGATCTCTTTCTAATTTCTTTTTTCTACGTATTTTTAATAATTGATTAGCTAACTTGATATTCTTAATATCTCTTAAATCAATAGCATCATCTAAATCAATTAAACCAGCTGATAAAGCTGTTTGTATGTTGTTTTCTAATACAGCTTTTTCTTCTTCATCTGGTGTTAGTTCAATAAATATACCAAAATCATGTATATGTAGATTAGCTATATCTTCTAGTGTACCTACGTTATGAGCACCTATCATTTGTATAAAAGCTTCTTTTGTAGGAGAATATTCTATAATATCAGATATTCTTAATGATAATAGCTCACAAGTTTCAGCTGTTAAGAATAAACCACCTTGTAGAATATGTCTAGTAGCTGTGTTTGAATTAGCAGCGGCTAACTTTTGAACACCAACTAAAGCTTTAGCATCAGGAACCGTACCATCTCTAGCTTCATTTAAACCAGTCACATCTCTTATCATCTGTAGATAATAATTGTAGGTTTGTATTAAAGATTGCATCTTTTGACCACCAGAGCCTGATTGAATTTCTTGTACAGGCATTTTACCTGGGTTACCATCACCATCAGCCGTCATTGATCTACCAATTATCGAACCAGTTTGGAAGAACATGTTTAATGCTTCTTGTGGATTATAATTTGTTCCGTTACCTAAATCTATTTCTGCAAGCCCATCAGCATCTAAATAAATACCATCTGGTGTCATCCTTGACATTACTTGTTGTAGCTTTAGATGAGTTAATTGAATCATATCTGCAAAACCCGTTATACGCTTTACTAATGATCCAATTCTACCGTTATACATTCTAGGAGCAACAATACTATAGTTCATTTTAACTTTAGTTTGATCGCTCTTAGGTCTCATCATGTTTTTGGCCATCTCCCATTTTAAGAGTTTATTAGTACCTAATACTAAAACTCCTTCATATAACACCTCAACTGATCTAGCTACTCTTTCAAAGTTTTCATCAACAGGAGGGTTAAAGTTATCATCTTTAATTATAGCTTTACTAGCTCCTGTAGCTGTTTCTTTAACTTTGTAAACCTCATTCATATAGGTTTTATAATTAAAGTATAATATATCTACTTGATTATTATCAGTGCTATTCTTTTGACCAGAGTAACCAGATTTTTGATAACCTTGACTAACTATTTCTTTTAAATCTTGTTCTTCTAGTTCTGGAAATGATTTTTTTAATTCATTTATAGGTATTTGTTTAACCTCACCAACATAATATATATCTTCAAAATACGGTGAATCTGTATATGAATAAACTATATTAGCTGGATCAACATACTCTATCTTAACACCTTCAGAGTTAGAAAAAGTATTTTTAACAGCACCAATACCTAACACGGTTAAATCTTGATAAAACCTTTTCTTTATTAACTCATATCTGTTTTGATTAAGCAAAACGTTTAAAGCTTGCTCTTCGGCTAGCTCAATACTCTGCTTGTAGCTTAACTGCATGTGAAGATCTAACTCTTCTACAGACTCAGGTAATTTTTCTGGATCATTTTGAGATAACGTTATACCAAATTCTTTTTGAGAAAACTCATTTAATTCTTTTGTTCTCATGTCAGAAAGCACGCCTTCCATGTATGAAGATCTTTTAGCTATACCATAAGGATCTTGAGAATAAGCTTTTATATCATAAGTTCTTTCGGATATACCATTTACAACTATATCTACAAACTTAGGTATAATAGGCACTGGTTTCCAGTCTAAGTTTAGATAGCTTAAGTCACCGTTTATAGATAACTCATCTTTATATTTCTGTATTGATTGTTCACCACGAGCATATAATCTTAGTTTGTGAAACTCATTATGATTGCTGTAAAATCTATTAGTACCAGAGTCGCGTTTAAACCACTCGCTCTCGATTGCTTTTGCTACGTTAAGACCGTACTCGGCACTTACTTTTTCGTAATCGCTAGCAACCTGACTCGGGAAATAACTTTTTGTAACTGACTCAGCCATATTATTATTCTATTAATTTTGATTGTAAGCCAGAGTTTTTATATCTAGCAATACTTATGTTTAGTTTTTGTTTTTCTATTTTAGCGTTTGGATTGTATAAATGCCTGTTGCAAGCCATAACAGCTAAACCAGAACTTATAGAAGCATCAAATCTTGTTCTATTATTTATATCAAATCTAGCCCAATCTTGTAGGCATTCATTAAAGTACATTGATCCATGACTACCATCTTGTAATATACCTACGTAATCTTGTATGTACATTTCTATTGCTGCAGCATGAGCTTGTTTAATATCCTCACTTGAGTTTGGTATTCCACCTATTTCTCTTTCTGTTACAGATAGTTTATTCCATTTTTTATCAGGTCGATTCATACTAAAACCTCTATAACCACGCCTTCTTAAATAATACAATAGACGAGGTTTATTATTCTCTGCGAGTATTGGCATCCCGTAGAAAATTAAAGCCATTAGAACGTCCTCAAAAAAGATCTCAGACGTCTGTGGTCTTGCTAAGTACTCTAAAAAGAACATATTAGATGGCATTTCTTCCATACTAAACTTAGTTAAACCGTGTAAAGCTCCTTTAGAGCCAACTCCATCAACTGTACCTGATATATCATAACTGTCACAGCCAAAAGCACCTAGATGCTCATTACCTGGATATTTAACACCATTTTTAATTATTACGTTGTTTTGTAATTCTCTAGGTGGAATCCAACTAACTTTAAACCTACCTTGTGGGTTTGGATAAAATATAACACTTGAATCTTTAACACCGTTAACCCATTGAAAACTACCAACAGTTACTTTTGTGTTAGTGTTAAATCCTTCGTTGAAATCTATTTGCTCGTATATTTTTGCTAAATTAAATATACTATTTTTAGTCTCGTCTCTGAAAGCATGTTCTTCAGTTCTTGGAAATTGACGATAAAACTCATTAAGAGCGTCTCCATCGTTTTTTAAGCCATCAGCTTCGTTATCCCAGTGTTCAATAATTCCGATGTCGATCGGTTCATTAAACGGGCCAACAGTTTCTGTTTCAGGCGTGTCGAAGACAGGCATCCCAAAAGAATCAATGAATCCTTCGTAATTCCATTCCATAGGAATGAACAAACTATATAATCCTGAGCTTGTTTGTCCATTGCGATTTCGTTTTGTGACATCTGATGCATTATATAGTTTTTTAAAGTTATCCCCTCCTTTATCTAAAGCGTTTGATGTTGATCCCATCATACACTTACCAATAATTCTACTACCTAATCGTAGTGTCGTTTTCGTGACCCTCCAGTTGTTGAGGATGTTGTTTGGCCTTTCCCATTTCCCCGATTCATCGTGGACGAGGAGTTTGAGTTTCTCTCCATCGTAGGAGTTATCACCGGTGTTCTTCCAATCGATCGTTGTATCGAGTCCCTGGAGGGCTTCGGGTTTGTCGGTACTTGTAATGTTCCGTCTTGTAAGCTTTGATGCGGGAACTCTATATGCAAGTTCGGTTTTGGGACGGTCCATTCCGTCTTGTATCGGTTTAAAAAAGAACGGATAATTGACCGATATTGGGACGACTTTATCTGTGAACATTTTCTTGGCATCGGGACCAGATTTGGACAATATGCCGAATCGTGAATCGGAACTAATTGTAGCGAGATTAACTGTCTCTCCACTGGCCATAAACGAAAATCCCGATCTACGGTTTTTAAGATAGCACATTCCATAACACCTTCTGTCTGCCTTACAAGCTTCCCAGAAAATAAAGAATAATCTATTTGCTTCCCTAAAGTCTGGTTGCCCAACATCAATTTTGGACCACTGCAAGTACATATAATGAGTGCCAGTAAGATAAGTAGGGATCCCTTTATTATAAAACCAAAAACCTTCTTCTCTTTTTTTAAACTCATTTTCTATGTAATCTATGTATTTCTTTTTAAAATCGTCTGGATATTGTTTCCAGTCAAATATTGTTTTAATCCTCTTTAACTCAGCTGGTTGTTCAGTATACTCCCACGTGTTTTTATCGAACTTATGTGGTTTGTCTTCTTTTGGTAAAGCTATTCTAAAGTTTTGTATTTCGTATATTTCACCTATTTGACCAGTTTTAGATATAACAACAACATCATGCTCCTTGTTATATCCGTATTCCCACTTTTTCGATTTATTTAACCGTTTAATGGTGTTTATTTTAATAGGTTGTATAACCTTATATAAGCTTTGCTCGTACATTACTTAGATCTTCTTTCCGCAAAACCAGAAAATGTTTCTTCTTTTTTCTCTTCTTTAACAACTCCTTCAAGCATATCCTCTTCTTCTTGTATTCTATTTAGAATTTCAAAAGCGTCGAATATAGCTAGTTTTTTTGTTGCAGCTGCATTCTTTAATCTGTCAGCCGATATATCGTCATCTGAATCAACAATAGCTTCTTTAGCTACCTTTATTAATTCCTCTACTGCTTTATGCCCAGCTTGGATTATATTCTTCTTCGTCTCCTTGATATTCATATTTAATTGTAATTGAATTAGTTGTTACTCTATATAATCTTTCACCGTCAATAACAAATTCATATTCGCTATTAGGTGAAAAACCAACTAAATCTCCAACCTTAACATTTGTTAAATCCTTATCAACAAACTTCATGATACCTATTAGAGGTCTTTCTTTGTCTAAACTAAAAACATCATTTGATTTAATTGGTTTAACAAAACAAAATCCTTTTAAAGAATTCCATTTGTTATTTCTTTTTGCTAAAAAAATCTGATCAGCTCTAACAAAATACATGTCTTCTTTATAGTAACTTCTACTATTTTTTTCAACACCATATTGATTATGCCATCTTCTAAATATATTGTGATGTACTATAACTATATCACCTTTTTTAACATCTGTTTCATTTATAATAGGTGTTTGAAGAACTTCAGCTTCTCTACTAACAAATTGATGTGTGTAGATTTCACTGTTTAAAATAAGTTCTTCTTTACCTATCTTTTTGGTATTATTATATCGGGATGCTAATGGTTTAACTATAAACTCTTGAGGACTCTTCATTAATAACTCAAATTGAATTCAACTGCTATAGCCATGTTTTTATTAAAATCTTTCCAAGGTAAAACCTCGTCTTCTTTTTTAATAAATATAGTATACTTATTGTCTTCTTCTATTATATCAGAGATTACATGTCCTCCGTAGACCTCTTGGCCCACGGAGTAATGCATTGCTTCATTTTTATAGTCTTTCCCTATACTAATCTTTCTTATCAGATTCATCTTCCAACTCTTTAATAGTTCCATCTTGAATATTAACAGATACTTTACCGTATTTTTCTTCAAGATCATTTTGAACAACCTGTAATTCTTGTTGAAAAGTTTTTAATTGTTCAATAGCGGCAACCTTTTGAAGTTCTAAACCACCAATTTGCATTTGAACCTGATTGATTGAATTTACTTTACCTTGAACTAATTCGAGTTCTTCATTTTCAATCTTTTTTACATCTTTAGCGATGTCCTCTACTTTTACGTCTTTCATTTTATTTAATTTAAATTATTGAATATTATACGTCTGTATAATTTTTGTAAGCTTCTGTTGACTTTAAGTAAACATAAGCTTGTTTTACTGGATTTTTAGCAGTAGCTTTTAAATCTATATCAAAATTACCAAAAACTGTACAAAAACTATTTCCAGGATTTGAGTCTCTAGCGTCTTTATCTTTATGAATCGCTGCTGTCCAACTTCCAGTAGTAACATCAACCCATCTTATACCCATTACTTCAGGTTCTATAATTGAGCCATTATTATCTAACACTGCTTCTTTTTTTATATAATTTTCTTTAACATATTTAGTGCTCCACGTTACGCCTGTTATTTTTACGTACGCGTCAGATAAATCGATGCCTTTGTAGTTGTATGATCCTTTTAATGCCATTGTTTTAAAATTAAGTTATTTCTATGTTTATATTATTACACGCTTTATCTTATTATTAAAGCGCTTTTGTCATTGTTCAATACTCTTATATATTACA
>Ga0181396_1000311_pt1 | contig 11047 bp, 3 predicted proteins | sample 19SPOviralmetaG_FD_130125 | JGI IMG/M metagenome (GOLD analysis project Ga0181396, IMG submission 130125) | Marine viral communities from the oligotrophic San Pedro Time Series (SPOT) site, San Pedro Channel, CA, USA - 19 SPOT_SRF_2011-01-11 | ecosystem: Environmental > Aquatic > Marine > Strait...
ACAATCTAATGATGTGTGGTCAACTGGTAGAAGAAGAGTAGGAATGATGATATATGTCGTTGAAGATAGAAAATTATACAACTTAATTCCTATTGGTTTCTTTGGAAATGAAGGTGATTTAGGAAAAGAAGAATGGTTGGCATTACCAGAATGGGAAAGAGCATTAAGAATGGATCCTTCTGGAGCATTCACTTCAGAGTCTGCAAGTCCTTTAAATGGATTTACCGCTGTGATAAAAACAGCAGCTGATTTAGGAATTGCTCCGGATGCTAATTCTTCTTGGGTTGAATTGCCAGTAGGTGTTAATGGTTTAGATGGTTCACCAGGAGTAGATGGTCTTAATTCATATATACATATAGCATACGCAAATGATATAAATGGTTCTGGTTTTTCTAAAACAGAATCTAACGATAAATTGTATATCGGCCAATACACTGATTTTAATCCTAATGGATCTTTAGATCATACTAAATATACATGGTCACAGATAAAGGGTGAAAAAGGTGACACAGGTGATTCAGGTTTAGATGGTTTACAAGGTAATGATGGTGCTGATGGAATTCAAGGTCCAAAAGGTGATGATGGATTACCAACTTATTTTCATATAGCTTATGCTAATGATTCATCAGGTGGAGGTTTTAGTCAAGATGCTGCCGGAAAAGAGTATATAGGTACTTATGTCGATGGTATAGAAGATGATGCTTTACCAAATTCATCTTTATGGAAATGGGCATTGATTAAAGGTATCGATGGAGCAGATGGCGAAAACGGTATACCAGGAATAGATGGTGAAAATGGACAAACTTCATACTTACACTTAGCATATGCAAACGATTCAAACGGCCAGAGCGGTTTTAGTGTAACTGATTCAGATAATAAATTATACATTGGACAATATACTGATTTTAATTTAGCAGATTCTACAGATCCAAATGTATATTTATGGACAAAAATCAAGGGTGATAAAGGTGATAAAGGTGATCAAGGTCTTGCCGGTTTACAAGGTGATAAAGGTGAAGATGGTATTCCAGGTCCTAAAGGTCTTGATGGTGTACAAACTTATTTCCATATAGGTTACGCTGATGATGCATCAGGTGGAGGATTTAGCCAACAAGCTGCCGGAAAAGATTATATAGGTACTTATGTTGATGATGTGTCTGACGATGCAGGTTTCAATTCTCCATTATGGAAATGGCAATTAGTTAAAGGTGTAGACGGAGTAGATGGTGAAAACGGTATACCAGGAATAGATGGTGAAAATGGACAAACTACATACTTACACATAGCTTATGCTAATAATACAACAGGTTTAGACTTTGATATTAGCGATTCTGCAGGTAAAGATTATATTGGTCAATATACTGATTATGTTCTAGAAGATTCAAACAACCATACAAACTATACATGGTCATTAATTAAAGGAGCTGACGGTCAGGATGGTGCTGATGGATATATTCCTGTTAAGGGCGTAGATTATTTTGATGGTGTAGATGGTCAAGATGGTGCTGATGGAGATAGTGCATATAATGCATGGTTAGCCTCTGGAAATACAGGAACTACTACTGATTTCCTTAATTCATTAGTTGGACAAGATGGTGCCGATGGTGCTGATGGTATTAGAGGTGCAGATGGAGTAAACGGTGAACCAACATATACTTGGATTAGATATGCTGATTCTGGAGATGGTTCTACTGGCTTTAGTAATTCACCTACAAATAAAAAATATATTGGTTTTGCTTTTAACAAAACAACAAGTACAGAATCTAACAACCATTCTGATTATACATGGTCATTAATTAAGGGTGATCAAGGTGAAAAAGGTGATCAAGGTGAAAAAGGTAGTAATGGTGCACAAGGTTTACAAGGAATTCAAGGAGCAGGTGGAGCTCAGGGTATTGCTGGACCAACTGGTGGAAAAGGTGATGCCGGACCAAGAGGTTTAGAAGGTCTTAAAGGTGAAACTGGTGGTAAAGGTGATGCTGGAATAAGTTCATATTTCCATATAGCGTATGCTGATAATGAAAATGGTGGTGGATTTAGCCAATCACCTGCTGGAAAAGATTATATAGGAACTTATGTTGACTATGATCCAAATGATGCTGGAGCTGGAGATTCAAAATGGAAATGGGCACTAGTTAAAGGTGCAAATGGTGCAAATGGTGCAGATGGTATTGCAGGAACAAACGGTCAAAATGGTCTAACTTCATATTTACACATAGCTTATGCTAACAGTTCAAATGGAGCTTCAAATTTTAGTGTAGACGATTCTACAAATAGAGATTATATCGGTCAATATACTGATCAAACACTAGAAGATTCAAACGACCATACAAAATATACATGGTCACTTATAAAGGGTGCAACAGGTGCTCAAGGTAGTGCAGGTGCTAAAGGTGATGCTGGACCAAAAGGTGATAAAGGAGCAACTGGTCCTGCCCCAGATACTAGTCAATATTTAACTACATCTACTACTATTGATGGTAGTAAAATAACTACAGGTGTCCTAAAAAGTGGAGACTTCAATTTAGCGGGTGCTGATTGGACAACATATTCGCCTAACGGAATGGCCATTAATTTAGATAATGATGCTATCAACGCTCCAACTTTTTATATCTCACCTGCTGGTGATGCTAAATTTAAAGGTGATATTGATATTGCAGGTGATGCAAAGATTGGTGGAGTTTTAGCTAGTGGATTCTTTCAAACCAAAGTTGTAGATGGTGTATCTAAACTTGCATTGTACGAGGATGTTATTATTGGTGAAGAAACATTTTCAAAATATAAAGAAGATGCAAGAACCGATAGTGAACTAAGTGAAGAAACCGATGAAGGCCGTGGAGGCCAATTGGCGACACTTTCTCACGCATACGTTAAAAGAAATGATGTTTCTATCGAAAGTGGAGATTTAGTTAAATTAGATAATAATAATGAATTAGTAAAAGCAGATTCTGCAAAAGATACTGGTATAGTTGGTATTTTATGGCTAGAAGTTGATTATTCTTTAAAACCAAGTCCATTAGATAAACACTTTAGTGAACCTAGAGTATATGTAGAAAAAGATCATCATTATAGAGATTCATTTGGTGTTAAATTAGCAGAAGCTGATAGAGATACTAAAACTATTTGGAGAGTTGCTTCATTAGGTGATTCAATTGAAGGATCGCTATTAGGTATGAAAGTATGTAATCAAAATGGTGAAGTAGCTATTGGAGACCTTTTATGTTCTTCAGATACACCAGGTTATCTTATGAAACAACCAGTTGAATATGCAGTTGTTAACATTGAAGATGGCACTCCACAATATGAAGAAAGACAAGTGATTAATTCATTTACAGTAGGTAAATGTATGTCATCTGTTAATTTTGATGGAAATGGCAAAGCAGAAGGCGTTTATGGATACCTTTATTGCGGATAATACTAAATAAATGAATATATAAATAAATAAAACAAAGATAAATAATGGCAAACATTACAAATGGAACAGTATCAGTAACAGTATCTGGAGGAGTCGGACCTTACCAGTATACTTTATTGAACGCAGGGAATAATTTACCTGTACCACAAAACGCATATCCGACGTTTCAAAATCCTGTAAATTCAGTTGTATCAAACTCATTTACTTTTGGAAACGCTACAGATTATTCAGGTAACAGTGGAGTTGTTGCAGGTGATTATAAAATAAAAATAGTCGACGGAAATGGTTGTGAAACTTTTACTAATGTTTTAACTGTTAATGCCAATACTCCTTCGCCAACTGCGACACCAGCTCCGACTGCAGTTCCAACTGCAACGCCAGTGCCAGATCCGACTGCAACGCCAGTGCCAGATCCGACTGCAACGCCAGTTCCAGATCCTACAGCAACAGCTATACCAGATCCGACTGCAACGCCAGTTCCAGATCCTACAGCAACAGCTATACCAGATCCAACTGCAACGCCAGTTCCGACTGCAATACCAACTGCAACGCCAGTTCCGACTGCTGAACCATTATTATTACAACCACAGAGACATGTTGTTTCTGGATGGAATCTAATGGCAGGTGAACCTGAAGAATTCATAAATGGATTACTTGATAAGAATGAAGAAGAACATCGTGATTTCTTCTGTAATGCACAAGATATTAGTGGTGTATCTCATCAAGCAGGAGACGAAGCTAGACCATATGTATTATGGACCGCTGAAGAAGAGGCGTTAACTATGCCTGAAGTTGGAAACGTATTTTACGCAGATCAAAATGGAGATGAATTCTTTACAAATAGTGGATTCCTTTGGTGGAATTCTGAAACACCATCATCAGAACCTACAAATTACTTCTGGGTTACTATAGGATCTGAAGGTGTAGCTACTAAAGTTTTACAATGGACAGAATGTCCACCAGATCCAACTGCAACGCCAGTTCCACCAACTGCAACGCCAGTTCCAACAGCTGAACCAACTGCAACGCCAGTTCCAACAGCTGAACCGACTGCAACGCCAGTTCCACCAACTGCAACGCCAGAACCAGAACAAGCTGATGCATATTACTTCCACTTAGGATCAGGAGGATATCCTTACGCACAAGATCTAATTGGAGGAACTTTATATAAAGCTGATAATAGTGTAGCTGCTAATTATGATGAATCATTCGCAGATATGTTAGCTAACCCTGGATCATATGAACAAGTAAACTCACTATCTGAAATAGTTGATGGTACTAGTTTTACAATTCCGGCAAGTAGTTCAGCTAACTTCTATTGGCTAGCAATTCCAGTAGATATGATAGGTGATGACTTAACAGTTCATAAAAGATTTGAAATCGATGGAGCACCAGCAGATAATTGTTCAGAAAAATTAGCATTTGTTGGACCAAATGGAACTAATTATAATTTGTATAAATTAAACACTGTTCCAATGACTATTGAATTACCTATAGTTTACGTTGTAAATAGCTAAAATAAATAATAAAAATAAATAATAAAAAATGGCACTACCACAAGGAATACAAAGAGTTAACTTTTTATCAGCATCCGCTCCAAGTGATGGAATAATACATTCTATTGCACAAAAGGGTGGATATCAAGAAATCTATCATCAGAATGATTTCCCTACAATTACATGTTTTGAAAACAGTGATTCAGCATATACTGGTTTCACTTTATCAGATGACATATGGTCTTCAGGTAGAAGAAGAGCCGGTATGTTGGTTTTTGTAATGAAAACAAAACAATTTTTTAATTTAATTCCAGTAGGTTTTGTTGGAAACGGAGGAGATTTACTTGAAGCTGATTGGATTAATATGCCTGAGTGGGAAAGAGCATTGAGAATTGATCCTTCAGGAACTTATTGTTCTGAAGGAGCAACTCCAGCAAATGGTTTTACTGCTGTACAAAAAACAGCTGCAGATATAGGAATATCTGCAGATCCAATGGGATGTTGGATAGAAACAAGTATCGGAACTAATGGAGTTGATGGAGCAGACGGAGCTGATGGAGCACCAGGAGCTGATGGAGCCGATGGAGCACCAGGAGCCAATGGAGTTGATGGAGCTGATGGAGCACCAGGAGCCGATGGAGCCGATGGAGCTGATGGTCAAGATTATGAAAAAGTATTAGATTTCTGGTCTGAAGGAGCAGAATTCTATAAAGTAGGTCAAGATTCAGAATATGAAAATAGTGTTAACAATAGAAATCCTAACTTATATGTATGTAAAGGTGAAACTTATACATTTAGAAGATCTACTGGAGGGCATCCATTAAATATTTTTAGTCAAAACGGTAATATCGCTGCAGGAATTGTTAGTGGTAGTTTACCAGTTGTTGAAAATGCAGATTTAGTGTGGAAAGTACCACAAGATGCGTTTGGAACATATACATATGTGTGTACTGCACATGCAGGTATGACAGGAACAATAACAGTATGTTGTGCTGACGGAACTCCGGCTCCAGATCCAACTGCAACACCAGTTCCTCAACCAGATCCAACTGCAACGCCAGTTCCTCAACCGGATCCAACTGCAACGCCAGTTCCAGATCCAACTGCAACACCAGTTCCTGAGCCAACTGCAACACCAGAAGCACCTAAAGATGTGTATACATTTGGTGTAAATGTAGCTGACGGTGCAGGAGATATTGAAAATAAAGAAGCATGTGAAGATTTAAAACATCCAATATATACTTCAGATAAAGCAGATCCAATGCAATTAACTATAGGTGATCGTTTATGGCAAGACGTTGAAACAAGTGTGCCATTTAATGGTAGCGACAGATGGTATGATATAGGAAATGAAGGAATTCCAAAATTAAAAGTTAAAGTTAGAGGCGGTGAAATAGTATCAGTTGCTGATTGTCCAGGAGATTCTCCGGATCCAACACCGCAACCAGATCCAACTGCAACACCGCAACCAGATCCAACTGCAACACCGATTCCACCAACACCTCAACCAACTGATAGTTCAGGTGATGGAAACGGTCCAACACCAACTGCAACACCAGATAGACCTGAGGATAAATACACAACTACATGGACATTTGAAGAAGCTTCACAAGATCCAACTTATAAAATAGTTTCAGGTACAGGTAGTAGTAGAAATGAGGAAGAAGATCTAACATCATTTAGAACTCCTGCAGTAAGTAAAGAAACTTCTACTAACCATTACTTATGGATTGTTAGAAGAGACGGACAACCTATTACTAATTCGGCAGTTGCACGTCTAGAACTAGAAGGTTCTGCTCAACAACATATTGTTAATCAAAATGCTATAAGAGTACAAATACCAATTACTCAAGCAGAAGGAGATAGAACATACACTGGAACATTAATTACAAATCCTGAAGGAGGCGAAGGAGGCGAAGGAGAAGGAGATGATCCAAGGTAATTAATTAATTAAATTAATTTTATTAAAAGAGAGGCTTTTTGCCTCTCTTTTTTTGTTTCCATGTTTTTAATTTAGATATATAAAAAAAGAAAAATAATTTAATTTATAATGGCATTACCACAAGGAATACAAAGAGTTAACTTTTTATCTCATTCAGCACCATCTGAAGGTTTAATACATTCTATCGCACAAAAGGGTGGTTATCAAGAAATGATAACAGTTGGAGAAAGAAATAGTATACCTCTTTTTGAAAATGGAGTTTCAACATATACGGGTTTTACAATATCGGATGACATTTGGTCATCAGGTAGAAGAAGAGTTGGTATGATGATTCATGTTGTAGAAGATAAAAAAATATTTAATTTAATTCCCGTTGGTTTCTTTGGAAACGGTGGTGATTTAGGAGAAGCTGATTGGTTAGCTTTACCAGAATGGGAAAGAGCATTAAGAATAGATCCTGCAGGAACTTACTGTGCTGCGGGTGCAACTCCAGCAAATGGTTTTACTGCTGAACAAAAAACGGCTGCAGATATAGGAATATCTAATGATCCTAATGGATGTTGGGTAGAATTATCATTATCTGGAGAAAGCGGAGCTGATGGAACTTCAGGTGTAGATGGAGCTGATGGAGCACAAGGAGCAAATGGGAACGATGGAACTTCAGGTGTAGATGGATCCTCAGTAAATTTCATGACTACTTCAACTGATATACACTCAAATAATGCAAACGGTACTTTAACAGTAGATCCTGGATTATCTTATATAGGTGGCGAATATATTTCGATTACACAACCATTAGATATGACTAATGTACAAATTGCAATAGTAACTGCTTACAGTAATACGCAATTAACATTTTCACACGTATCAAATAACGGTAACTTATTAAATAGTAACGGTCCTTGGATTATTAATCTAAGTAGTGTACCTGGTCAAACAGGAGCAGATGGAACATCAGGAGTTGATGGAAACAATGGAACTTCTGGTAGTAATGGAACTTCTGGTATTAATGGACTCGCTGGAACTTCAGGAAATGACGGTGTTAATGGAACATCAGGAGTTGATGGAACATCAGGAAAAGATGGTTCTAATGGAGAAGATGGTGAAGATGGAGTTAATGGAACTTCTGGTATCAATGGAACTTCTGGTATCGATGGAACTTCTGGTATCGATGGAGTTAGTGGAACTTCTGGTATAGATGGAACTTCTGGTATAGATGGAACTTCTGGTATTAATGGAACTTCAGGAGTTGATGGAAACGCTGGAACTTCTGGTGTAGATGGAACTTCTGGAACAGATGGAGAGTCAATAGAATTTGCAACTTCATTTAATGGTCCACATAGTCTCGGTGAAGACAGAAATCCAGGTAACCAAGATTTAGGTTCGGTAACAGTAGATACTGGTTTATCATATCAAGGTGGTGAATACGTTATAGTATCTTTAGATGCCAGTCCGGATGATTTTGATATAGTACAAGTAACTTCATATGATAGTTCTACTGGTGTAATGATGTGGAATAACGTTTATCAAAGTACAGAATCTTCATTTAGTTCTAATTGGAATATCAACTTAACTGGTATACCAGGTATTAAAGGTGATGATGGAGCTACAGGTGCCGATGGTGTTGATGGTAGAGGAATCTCTTCTATTACAATAGACGACGATGGTAACATGATAATTGTTTATACGAACGGTGATGGTGCTACTTTACCAAATGTTGGCGGTGAAGATGGAACATCTGGAGTAGATGGAACTTCTGGTGCAGATGGAACTTCAGGAGTTGATGGAACTTCAGGTATTAAAGGAGAAGATGGAACTTCAGGAATTAATGGTATAGATGGAACTTCAGGTGTAACACCAATAAAAGGTGAAGATTATACTGATGGAACTTCAGGAAAAGACGGTGCAGATGGAACTTCAGGAGTTGATGGAAACAATGGAACTTCTGGTGCAGATGGAACTTCAGGAGTTGATGGAACTTCAGGTATTAAAGGAGAAGATGGAACTTCAGGAGTTGATGGTCCACGAGGTGGAGTAGGACCAGGTGTTAATTTTAAAGGAGAAGTTGAAACAGAAGCAAATTTACCGGAAGAAGGCAATCAACAAGGTGACGCATATATTGTACAAGCAGATGATAGTTTCTGGATGTGGAACGGAACAAATTGGATTAATGGTGGATCAATACAAGGTGCATCAGGAACTTCAGGTAAAGATGGAACCTCAGGAGTTGATGGAAACGATGGAACTTCAGGAGTAGATGGAACTTCAGGAAAAGACGGTGAAGATGGAACTTCAGGTAGAGATGGCGCAGATGGTACATCTGGAGCTGATGGTGCTGATGGTGATCATGGAACATCAGGTATAAGCGGAACTTCAGGTACAACTCCAATAAAAGGTGAAGATTATGTAGATGGAACTTCAGGAAAAGACGGTGAAGATGGAACTTCTGGTATAGACGGAACATCTGGAACTAATGGTTCTTCTGGATCTTCAGGTGAAGATGGTGGTAGAGGAAATGATGGAAGTTCAGGAACTGATGGAACTTCAGGTAAAGATGGATCAAGTGGAACTTCAGGATCAAGTGGTTCTTCAGGAACTAATGGATCAAGTGGAACTAATGGTACATCAGGTACAACACCAATAAAAGGTGAAGATTATGTAGATGGTGAAAACGGCACATCAGGTAAAGATGGAACTTCAGGTAGAAATGGTGAAAATGGAACATCAGGATCAAGTGGAACTAACGGAACTTCTGGTACAGATGGTAGTTCAGGTTCGAGTGGAAGCTCAGGAACTAATGGAAGTTCAGGAACTAATGGTACAAGTGGAACTAATGGAACTAGCGGAAGCTCAGGTTCATCAGGAACTAACGGAACTTCAGGTATAACACCAATAAAAGGTGAAGATTACACTGATGGAACTTCTGGAAAAGATGGAACTTCTGGAACTTCTGGAACTAACGGAACTTCTGGTACTAATGGTAGTTCAGGTTCGAGTGGAAGCTCAGGAACTGATGGAAGTTCAGGAACTGATGGAACTTCTGGTTTAGCTGGAACTTCAGGTAAAGATGGAACTTCAGGTATAACACCAATAAAAGGTGAAGATTATACTGATGGAACTTCAGGTAAAGATGGAACTTCAGGTACAAATGGTACTTCTGGAACAAATGGTACAAGTGGAACTGATGGTTCTTCTGGAACAAATGGTACAAGTGGAACTGACGGAACAAGTGGAACTAACGGAACTTCTGGTACTAATGGTAGTTCAGGTGTAACTCCAATAAAAGATGAAGATTATACTGATGGAACTTCAGGTAAAGATGGAACTTCAGGAACTGATGGAACTTCAGGTAAAGATGGAACTTCAGGAACTGATGGATCAAGTGGAACTGACGGGACTTCAGGAACTGATGGAACTTCAGGAACTGATGGAACTTCAGGAACTGATGGAACAAGTGGAACTGATGGAACTTCAGGTGTAACACCAATAAAAGGTGAAGATTATACTGATGGAACTTCAGGTAAAAACGGAGACCCTGGAACTTCAGGTACAAATGGATCAAGTGGAACTGACGGAACTTCAGGAACTGACGGAACTTCAGGAACTGATGGAACAAGTGGAACTGACGGAACTTCAGGAACAAACGGTACATCAGGTAAAACACCAGTAAAAGGTGAAGATTATACAAATGGAACTTCAGGAACAAACGGAAGCTCAGGTACAAATGGAACTTCAGGAAGAGATGGTAGTGGAACTAGTGGAACTTCAGGTAATTCTGGATCGCGTGGAACAGGATCATGTTGGGAACATATAGCTCTTAATCCAGTTGCAAGAGACGTAACAGTCACAAATAATGGATTGCAAAAGGCATTCGTAAAGGTGCCATTTACATTTGAAAATGAAGGATATGAATTAAGATGGATAGAATCATCATATGGTACTGTTAATAACACAGCTAACGTAGTATATACTTTAAACGGTGTAAGTAGCAACGGTGCAGTAAGTAGCATTGCAACATGGACACATAGTGCTAATAATAAATTTGCAATTTCACCGGTAATGGAAAAAGTAAATACTGACTCTAAATATTTATATGTTACAGCTTCAAATCAAGACTTTTCAGCAAAAGGATTTACTGTAACCTTAGAGTTTGTGAACAATGATAGTGACTGTTATGATTACACAGATATGTAA
>Ga0181396_1000312_pt1 | contig 11044 bp, 9 predicted proteins | sample 19SPOviralmetaG_FD_130125 | JGI IMG/M metagenome (GOLD analysis project Ga0181396, IMG submission 130125) | Marine viral communities from the oligotrophic San Pedro Time Series (SPOT) site, San Pedro Channel, CA, USA - 19 SPOT_SRF_2011-01-11 | ecosystem: Environmental > Aquatic > Marine > Strait...
ACATCTAGTGAATCTTCATTTAATGATAGGTCTTCAGTTAATTCACCTGCTAATGTTTCAAGTGAAGTCATAATATGATCTATATCACTAATCATATCTGTTCTATTTCCTGTTTCGATATTTACGTCTGATGATACTGTTGGTTCAACAGATGCTATAGGTTCAGATACAGTTGGTGTTGGGTTTAATTCTTCATTAATAACCTCTAACCATTTTTCAAATTTATCCATTTCTTGTTATTTTGATTTATATACTATATATCAACAAAAAAAGGGAAGCATTGCTGCTTCCCTTTCTTAAAATATTTGGTTGGTTGAATTAACCAATCAATTTAGAATTATACTAAGTTGATTAAGTTAGTCCAAGCACCGTCAATTGAGAATTGTACGTATTGAGTTTCTGCATGGAATCCAGCTTCAACTAATGCGAATCTTGACTTAACCGCAATTTTAGGAGCCATAGTTCCTTCAGCGATAGCTTGTACTGATTCTGCCATTAAGTAAGGCATGAATACTAATCCAGGACCGTTTCCGTCTCCTTTTCTACCAACAGATACTGAGTAATCTCCCCATGCCATTGTTGGATCAGTGTAAACATTGATTCCAGCAACAGATCCTAATGGATAGATAGCTCCAGCTGATTGAGAGAATGTATTAGACATTGGGTTAGCTACGAATCCAGCGATTGACTGTAATACTGTAGCAACTTGTGGTCCAACAACAGCAAAGTTACCTGCTCCTCTTCTTCCTCTGTTAGCGATTAAGTTAGCAGCAGCTAAAACTTGAGTTAAGATTGATCTGTGTGCAGATGCAACAGTATCTCCTCCAGTTAATGCAGATGCTTGAGGTAAAGTAATATCGAAACCTCCAGCAGTAAATGCTTCAGTAACGTTTTTAGTACCTAAAGTTCTAACTTCACTTAAGATGTATTGGTTAATAGACTGTGTTAATTCGTTAGTTAATACTGACTCAACTTGAGCAACAGCGTCAACACCGTATTGTTTTAAGTCTTGGATTTGCTCTCTAGTAACTGCAGCAGCAACTTGGAAAGTTTCAGCAGCAATTGATTTAGAGAATAAAGATAATCCCATGATTTTGTCATTAGTAGATTCACCCTCTTTTCTTGAGTATGGTGATCCATCAGCTTTTCCAGAGAATCCTGGAATGTGATCTTCTAATGCTTTTACTAATTCAGCGTCTGCGTATCTAACAGCAATGTTTGCTTCACCGGCAGCTAATGCATCAACAACTTCGATGATGTTTTTTCCGTCGATTCTAGATTCTCCAACTTTAACATCAGTACCTGCAGCAACAGCTGAAGTTTTGATGTAAGTAGGTGCAACACCATTATCTAATCTACCACCTTCGTAAGTAAAGTCTAAGTAAGATAATAATCCCATTGGTCCAGCCATAGGAACTACAGGTACTAAATCTAAACCTACAGTTTGTGCAGCAACTTGCATTGCTAAAGGTAATAATGAAGGAGCTTTATCTCCTGATCCTAAATCTGCAGAGTTTGGGTTTGCAGGTAATTTTGCAGCTCCCATACCAGCTAAATTCATAGATGGATCTAAAGACATAATGTTTGCGTCTTCGTATAATTTGTGGTTGTGACAGTAAGTCGACATCCATGCTAATTTCTCAGCGTCGTTGATTCCTGTAGCAGATTCGATGATCGGTGACCATGTTGCTCTAACTTCAGACTCGTTAATTAAATTTGCCATTTTTGTTATATTATTTTTTTTTAATGGTTTTTATTATTGTTTTCGATTGTCTTTCAGTTTTTTGCTTCTTAACTGATAATCGATTATGTTCATACTATATATCTATAATAATTTATTAAAAAATGAGTTTTTTCATTTTTTCATTTTTTTAATAAAAAAGATTAGAAAACTATTGCTAGTCTTCTAATCTTCTATTTTAATAAATTAAATTTGATTATTTGTTAAATCTACTCTTAAGTTGTAATGCAATTGATTCTGTATCGTATCCAATTGTTGGTTTAACTTCTTTCTTCTCGTTGATAGCTACTTTTTCCATAACGGTTGTAACTTCTCTAAGATCTCTAGTTTGCCAGAAATTTGCAACTTGATATGGTGTGTTTAACGTGAAGTATTTAGATTGAGATAAAATTTCATTCTTTTTAGCTTCTGATAAACCTGACCATGCATCTGAATATTCTGCTGGCATCATTGAAATCACATTAGGTGTAGATTTTGATGGTGCATCAGTAATTAATGCGTTTTGCCATAATCCTAAGATTTGACCTTCTGTTAAAAATCCTCTACCTTCTACCGCGTTTAATACTTTAGATTGATCTTCTTCGTTTAATTCGTTAAACTCGTTTCTTGAGCTTTCAGAAATAAAGTTAAAGAATCCTGGTGTATTAGATTTATTTTCAGTTGTTTTATTAATTAAAGATTGTAACTTTTCAGTTATTTCATTTTTGTAAGTTTGAAGCTCGTTAGATTCTTCAACTTCTTCAGTCTCTTCAACTTCTTCAGTAGCTTCTTCCTCTTTAACTGCTTCAGTTTCTGTAGATTCATGGAATTCTTGATCTTCTTCTTCAGTTTCTTCAACTGCTTCTACCTCTTCAGTTTCTTCAATTGCTTCTACCTCTTCAGTTTCTTCAACTGCTTCAGTTTCTTCAACTGCTTCAGTTTCTTCAACTGCTTCAGTTTCTTCAACTTCTTCAGTTTCTTCAACTGCTTCAGTTTCTTCTGAGATTTCTTCTCCTTCAGCATCTCCTTCACCGTCAAGCTCTAAATCAGCTTCTACGTTTTCTGGCTCTTTAACGTCGTTTGCTACTTCTTTAGCGTCGTTTTCGTCTTCGATTTCTTCAACTTCTTTACCAGCTTCAGCTTCTTCTGAGATTTCCTCTCCTTCAGCGTCTCCTTCACCTTCAAGTTCTAGATCTTTTTCAACATCTTTAACTTCAGCTCCATGTTCTAATTCGTTTTCTTCAGCATCAACTGTAGGTTCAGTAACATCCTTTGCATCGTTTTCATCTTCGATTTCTTCAACTTCTTTACCAGCTTCATCTTCTAAAATTAAATTGGTATTTACAGTTTCAGCAACGTATTCTGCGTATTCTGTAACTTTTTCTAAGTTTTCTTTTAAATAGTCGATATACTTTAATAAACCTTCGTGAGTTGTTGCTCCTTCGTTATAAGATTCTGCTAAGTAGTTAGTGTACTCTTTAATTGAATCAACACCTTCAGCGATATGCTCAGAGTATTGAATTGATTGATCTAATTTTTCTGCAATACTTTCTGTGTATTGGATTGATTGATCCGTTTTTGTTGCTAATTCTTCGGCTGTATTAATAGACTGATCTAATTTTTCTGCTAAATATCCAGCATATTCTTTTAGATTTTCTATTTCTGTATCATTGCCATTTTCTTTAGCAGCTGCCATAGATTCTTTAATACTTTTCATTTCTTCAGAAAGATATTGTGAGTATTTATTAAAATCTTCAACAGTGATAAATTTAGATTCTGCCATTGTTTCTGTTTGTTTATTTTCGATTTTTGTTGTTTCTTCGTTTAAATTTGAGCTTCCACCGATTTCATAGATTAAAATATCAGAGTTGTTTTCAAATCCAAAAGATTCGTTAACTCTCTTTAATTCTGCGTTTTCAAATCCAGGATCTGCAACTAAATCATAAGTGAATAGTTGTTTGATCTTTACTTTACCATTAGATTCTACAGCACCAGCGGCTCTTGAAGAAATTTGAAGTGGTACTCCAGCATCAACAAGTGCTTTAGCTTGACGACCAGCGTCAGTATCTAATAATCTAATACGTCCTTTAATTTGCTTATTTGCTTCATCGTATGTTATTTCTTCAATAATGTGTGATACATTCTTTAAAGAAACGTCAAAATTTTGTGGATGATCTAATTCACCTAAAAGTTTAGATGCTTTGATTTTATCTTGTAATGATTCGATCTGTGGTAGATACTCTTCAGCAGTGTAAATACGGTTGTTTCTATTCTTCGTATCTAATTCGCCAAAAACTCCTTCTAATACATATACTCCGTTTTCTTCTTTAAATTCTAAACCCGAAGCAGATCTTTCTAAGATTAATAAGTCAGTTTTGCTCATTTTATTATTTTATTATATTTGTATTATATATCTTTATTAAAAAGTGTGATTTTTAAAAAATTAATTTTTTTAAATATCTGCTAAAGGATCTTCCTCTCCACCTTCTTCTTCTTTTTTCTCTTCTTCTTCCTCTTCAGTTTCTTTCGCTTTAATTTCTTCTAAATATTCGTTATACATTACAACTAAATTTTGCATATCTGCTTCAGTAAAAGCTGTATTACCATACTGATCGAAAAAATATTCTTTAAATTCCTTTTCAGTCTCAGAACTAACTATTGCTCCGATAATTTCTTGAGATTTAAGTTCAATCCCATCGTCTGTTGAAAAATCATCAATTTTAATATCAGAATCAGGTGTAACCGTTTTTGCGTCTTCGGCTATAAAATCTTCGTATAATCTTACTTTTTTCATTTTATTAATTTATTTTTATTATATATCCTCTTTACATTCCAGCGTCCATTGGGTCAACTTCAGGTTCTTCTGCATCTTTAGCAGCCTTTCTTGCTTTATAAGCTGCATTAGCTGCTTTATCATCTGGACTTAGTTTTAAATATCTATCAACTAAGAAGTCTGAATCAAAGTAGTAATCTTCTTCCATTGTTTCTGGGTTTGTTTCAACTAGAGAATCTTTTACAGAACTAATAAATTCTACTCTACGTTCCATGATTTCCATTTGTTTTAATTCAGCAAACATATTCTCTTCAAGGAATTGTAGAGATATTTGTGTTTTAAACGATGCATCATTTTCAAATTCAGGAAATTTTAAACACATTTGAATGTATAATGGTTTAACTAAAATTTCTTGGAATGTAGATCTTAAACGTTTAATAAATTTACCAAACTTGATCTCATCTCTAATCATACCATCGGCAGCTAAATTGAAATCTCCACCACCATCTTCATACATGAATCTATTAAATGGTATTTTAGAAACCATTTTTAATTTATCTGAGAAATATTTAAGAGCCTCTGTATCTGATAATTCAGGACCTTCTCCTCCTAGTGTTTCAATCTCCGGCTGTTCTCCATCTTTCGAAGGTAACCAATATTCTTTATTAAATTGTAACATTGGTTTACCGTCAGTATGCATACTTCCAGATTCCCAATCAAAATCTACAACTTCTTTATAGTTATTCATTAACTGAGCAAGTGATTGTTTTGCTCTTGTTTTAGATTTACCACCAACTGGGATTATAAATTTCATTCTATAAGAAGAATTAGTAACAGCCCAGATTACTCTAGTGTGTTCCATAATTCTCATTAAATTAAATGACCTTATAAGTCTCTCTAAGTAACTTACTCTCGAGGCTGTGGTAATTGATGAATAAGAAATATAAATGATCTGAGAGTCATATAGAACTCTCTCTTTAACTGGATCGTCTTTAAATTGAGTCCATACTTTCTTACCATCCGTTTTATTATATCCTGGAATTAATGTTATAGGATCAATTTCTTTAAATCCAATAATTTGAGTTTGCTCAGGGTTATAAACTATTTCAAAAGAAAGATAACCATCAACTAAGAACTTTCTATAAAAGTACCATGCTGATTGGTCTTGATTAAATCCAAAATATTGATAAATATCTCGATATGCTTTTTGTAAATATTTTTCAACTTCTTCACTAACATCCATTCCTATAAGTTCAGGAGTTGCAAAAAAGTTTTTATTATCATAAACAACTGATTCATCACAAAGAATATCTAAAATATCTTCGATTTCATCATACGTTGAAAATGCTCTTAATTCATTACGCTTACTTTCGTAATTTTGATCGAAGAACGGTATATTCTTACGCATTGTTGTATCAGACATTGAAAGAGCTGCAAACGCTCCATACATATCATCTGAGTCTACTCCCATTTGGTTTATTTGACCAAAACCTATTGCGTCTTCAATCGGACCTATTGCCTGTGATTGCCTAAGTACTAAATCATCATAATACATACCAAAAGAGCTTAGCTTTTTTAGCTGATCTCTCAGTGTAAATGATTTCTTGTTGTAGCTTAATGGTCCATTTCTATCTACGAATCCTGCCATTATAATATAATATTAATTTTGTTTATATATTCTTTTTTTATTTCTTAGAAAACAATCTTCTAATTTGTTTCATTGTAACACCATTTAAATCAATAAAATCACATAGTGCTATCTCTGGCCATTTAGAATAACTAACAACTGCTTGTTTTTGTTTTCTACTTGGTTTATATTGTCTGATTGCAAAATCACATCCGGATCTTTGTAAATACGATTTCATACCGTCGTACGTTATTCTTAATCCTCCTTGTGTTTTTGCGTTATAATATTTTACACCTGTTGAATTACTTTTTATTTGACCTTGTACCCTGCTATATAGATCATCTAATAAATCTTCTTTAACTCTAATTGGTAATAAATTTAAATTAACTCCTAAATCGTTGTTATTATCTAATTGTTCTAAAGCGAGTACTACTGGGTTTTTGTCGAAAAATTCGAGATCTGGTGTAATAGGGTCATATTCAAATATGTATATTTTTCCAGGTTCAAATCTATTTCTAACATAAGCTGCTTCTTTTACACTTTTATTACTAACGCCATCGTTAAACCATTTCTCAGCAGCCTTTCTGGCAGCTCTTTTACTACCAGCGCTTTTTGTTAATTCTCTTATTTGTTTTTTAACGTAGCCCATTTAATATAGTGTCTTCTGTTAATACTATAAAGTTCCAGTTACGACCTTCACAATATTCTTTAGCAGCATTGTATTTATCCATGTTTTTAACATACTGCTCTGCCAGAAATTTATAAGATTTTATAGCTTTTTTTGAATTTTTCTTAGGAGGTTCTGGTTTTTGAATTTGTGCCTTTGGTTTAATTTCAACTAAATATTCTTTATTAGAATTATCCTGTTGTTTTTGTTTAAAATAAAAATCAGGATAATATTTACGTGCCTTATTATCTTGTCTCGACCAATATTTAATTTCAACAGGCTCACTTGACCAATTTAATACTTTATCATTCATGTCACACCAAATACAGAATTTGCGCTCCCATGAGCTCCTGTATATAATCGGAGTTGGTCCGATATATTTCTCAGGAAAGTTAGGGATAAAATAACCTTGATTAAATCCTGAGTTTTTAGTTGGTTTAACATTCTTTATTGACATGTTATATTGTATAGATTCCAGACTGTTCTCCTCCTTTATCAGATCCATATCCATCAATTGATATAGTTCCTTTATATTTTTGTGGATGAATTTTATTCCATCCTTTAGCGTATCCTCTTTTTGCAATTTCTGTAAAATACGCAAATGCATTAGGATATTTAGGGTTAAAGTTTCTCCAATATTTAAGAAGGTCTAAAATAGCAAATTGAAGACAGTCATGTCTATCATCTTCGTTAACATATCGCATCTTATTTATTGCCTTTTCAGCAAGTAGAAGTAACATCTTCTCTGCTGTTGGAGTAAGTGTGTCTTGTTCTTTTGAAAGACTCATTTCTGCATGAAAATCTTTATTGTTAAGGTAGTTCTTTTTACGTGGCACTGTTTATAATTTAATTTATTTAAAGGTTATACAGTAAAAATGCAATTTGTTTATTAATAAAAAAAGGGAACTTTCGTTCCCTTAATTAGAGTAATATGTAATTCTTAATTACTTCTTTAACTCTGCAATTTTATTTTTCCAATCTAATATTTCTTTTGTAATAAGTATATCAGCTGCTTTTATTTCAGAAATTGATTTATCAGCCTCTGCTAATAAACCTCTTTGATCTTTTAAAAATGATACTATATCTTCGTATGATTCTATTTTTGCGTTTATGTCTGCTATTGTTTTAGATTCTCCTTCTAATAAATCTAATAAAAAAGAAGATGCGTCTAATTTAGTTTCTTCAGAGACTATATTAAGTGCTGTATTTGCAGAATCTGCTTTAAAAAATCTTGCAATTTTTGTTTCTGAATTAAATCTAGAAACATATACACTTTCGTTTATTTTAAATAAATCAACATTTATATTTTTATTATTAAATGAAGCTACAAAATCTAAAACTATAAAGTTTTCAATTAAATTTGGTAAAGATTCAAATAAATCAGATTTATTCTTATTATTATACCTTACTAAACCTGCTTGTAGAACGTGGTTTGTGAAAGAACCATTTATTTCAATTCCATTGACCTTAAAGATGTTTTCTTTAATCAGATATTCAAATTGAGAAGATCCATTATACCAGTTTATTTTATTAGTTAAAAATTCAAACGACTCAAATGCATTAATCGCATTTTTTAAAGTATTACTTATGTGTTCAGTTTCTGTTAGAATATTATTATTTAATTCAAAAGTTCTACCATTAATATAAAATGTTGAAGAATTTTTGTCTTTAAAAAATGGAGATAATATATTTGTTTTCATCGCTTGTTTGTTTTTTAATAAGTGACATTACTATTAGAATGCCCTACAACATACCAAGAGTCTTGATAATATTTAATACTTATTGCTCCTCCTGCTAAAATCTCAATTGACTGAGGTCCTTCAAAATTAGAAGTATCTATTTGAATAGTACCGTTTGCTGCTATAATAACCGATTCTTGTCCTATTGTTCCAGGGGAAAGAACAAGCGGTGATTGTTGTTGATTTGCGTCAATAATCAATGGTGTTGAATTAGAACTTCCAGCGTTTGGAATGTATCTATCACTTGCGTTAAACGAAGTGTCTGCTGCAAAATTGCTATTATTTTGAGATGGCTTAGATGTTAATGTAGAATCTATAACCATTGTAGTATCTCCTCTGTTTGTTGCTATTGTTTCATCTTCTAAACTTCCTTTTGAAACTACCGAAGATACAATTTCAAACATTCTATTACCAACATGCGTTTCTGAATCAAATTCAAAAGCAGGTATAAATGAATTTACTACGATTGGAAATGTTATTTTATATTTATCTTTATCATCAAAAGTAAAATCAATTGGATTTTGTATTTCAAAATCTTCAGGAATTGCATAATATGAATTTAATCTATATGTTGCCTCGTCTAAATGACCAACCTCAACATTAAAGGTATTAGACTTATATAAAGTCTTAACCATCATTTCAGTTATTTTAAAAGCATCTAATGTAGAGCTAACTAAAATCTCAATATCAAATGAAAGCTCTATAGGAATCATTTCAAATTCAGATTGATAACCTTCCATAGCGCCTTCGCTATTCATTTTAGTATAGCTTCCAACATTACGTTTATTTACTAAACTGCCTGAATCAATAGCCATTCCCGTTACTCTTGCAACTCCTCTTGGAACAACATCATAATTACCATCGGCAAACCCTACATCAGGGTGACAATCAGGTCCAGACGCTGTAGAAAATAAAAAATTATCTCTTAAAAATTGATCATCCCCTGTTATTGAATAATAAAAAGGAACATCAATTGCCTTACGGGTATTTGAATCTACTTGTCTGTAGAAATATAGCTTATTATTTAAGTCTGCTAATAAGCCTATGATTAAATGTCTAACGACACTGTCGTCTGAATTGTATTTTAAATTGTATGAAGCCATATTAATTTTTATTCTATAGCTTCTATCTCAAATTTAGAGAAGCCATTTTCTCTATATATTTGTATTTTTTTATCAAATAATTCATGTGGAAGAACTGAGTGATTAATTACAAATGTATTAATCTTGCTCTCTTTGATTACTTGACTTAATATTTTAAGAATATTATGAACCCCATCTGCATCTACTGAACTTAATAATTCATCTAAGAATAACAGATTTAATTGTGGAAATCTTAATTTTAATATTTTAATGATTGCAATAATAACAATAAAGTCTGCTTTTTTACGCTCGCCTGTCGATAATGTTAGTGGGTTGATGTCTTCTCCTAAGTGATTTATAATACAATCAAACTTATCGTTGAATCTAATATGAAACGGAAGGTGCATTGTTTGGGCCATTGCCGCTATGTTTGTATTTAGCCCTGGTAATATTGTTTGAATTGCCAAGTTTTTTACACCATCTTCACCTAATATTTCTTCTATATTTTCTAAAAAATAATAATCACTATTAACTTTAGACTGCGATGTTGTTTTTTCAGATTCTTGAGATTCAAACCCTTTAATTAATTCTTTCATGTGTGGAAAATTACCCTCACTGTCAATAGAATCTTTAATAGTAATTAACTCTTTTTTGAGATTTAATATATTTGTATTTATTGAAGCAACTTTTTCTCGAACCTGATCGTTTTTTTGATTCATTAAAAATATTTTATCTTTAATATCTAAAACATCTTTATTGGCATCTGCAATTTTATTAGGTAAATCTGATATTAAAGCTTCTAATTCTTTTTTTCTATCTTCATGAAAATCAGAAGTTAAAGGAGCCGTACAAGTTGGACATGAATTACTTTCATAAAGGCTTAATTTCTTTTTAAGTTCTTTTAATTCATATTCAAGATCTGATTTATCTTGAGTAGCGCTTTGATTTACTAAATTTAAATCCTTAATAGAGTTTGATATTTTAGTTTGTGCATCAACTAATTTATCTTTATTATCTCCATATTTTTTTAGAGTATTTTTTAATTCTTGAATTTTAGCTTTATCTTTTTTATTAGATTCAGCTAGCATTTCATTAAGTTTCATATTAACCGAAGTAATATTTTCAGTTAATTGTTTTAATTCTCTATCATAAACATCTAATTCAACTTTTAAACTTTTACGCTGTTCTTTGATTTGACGTTGCATATCATTAAGAATAGAAAATCCAAACATTCTATCTATGATTTGCTTTTTATCATTATTTGTCATTGTTAAAAAAGATTTAAAATCATTAACTGACAATATAATAATATTTTTAAATACATGGTATGGAATTCCAAATATTTCTTCTTCTAAATATTCTTGAACTGATCTTTTACCAGCTTTATCAAATTCAACTCCATTTAATTTAACTTCAAATTTATTAGGAGCTAATCC
>Ga0181396_1000315_pt1 | contig 11034 bp, 28 predicted proteins | sample 19SPOviralmetaG_FD_130125 | JGI IMG/M metagenome (GOLD analysis project Ga0181396, IMG submission 130125) | Marine viral communities from the oligotrophic San Pedro Time Series (SPOT) site, San Pedro Channel, CA, USA - 19 SPOT_SRF_2011-01-11 | ecosystem: Environmental > Aquatic > Marine > Strait...
ATATTCTCATTATATAATTTCCATATTGTTTTTGTCATAATCCTGATTTTTTTAAAAAGTAACTATATACTTCTGGTATGTGTTTTTTATAATATGGTTGTTCTTGTGCCACCCAATGTTTAAGACTTTGTTTATCATGAAACGGAGCACACATATCAAATATAGGTTCTATATCATCAATGAAGTTACCGACTGTCCAACCTTCCCATATATGTTTATCTCTATTCATAATTTCTAATACATTTAAATAGTGGGTGTCTGTAGCTGTTTGCTTTGGTTCGTTGGAAATAAGTAAAGGTAGCACGCTTGCCAATATAAGAATCAACATTCTTAAGCATATTAGCTAGATCCTTGTAGGTATAGCCTTTGCCCGGTGGACAACCGAACTGTATACCTTCGTCATCTTGCATTACGAACTTGCCAAGCGTACCCGTCCTTTTACCTTTACCAACTACGTAGCCCACGATAGTTGCTTCTGTGTCACTGAAGTCTTTGAATTTCATTAAGTCGTAAGACCTACCGTGCTTATATAGACCATCTAACCTTATAATACTACCTTCGTAACCTTGATTAAGGAAATCAACGTGAAGATCTTTAGCGTAATTATAACTATCAACAAGCTTTGCAGGCACATACTTGATTTGAGCATCATATATATTTGATGTTACAAGTTGCTGCATACGAGTTTTGTAGCTGTCATACATGACACCATCAAAGTAATCGTATACGTGGAATTGCACGAGATGTTGAGCGTCTAGTCTATCATTTGCGGTAGGCTTTTGCTTACGAACTAGTGATATAATTTTTTCGAAATCATTTTTAAGCTTGTGATTATACAATTCACCGTCGAGTATTACATCGGGGTTTTGCTTAAAAAATGATATAAGTGCTAACTCTATGTGAGCTAGATTCATAAACTGTTTACCTGTGCGAGAGAATGCACCGTTTTTAGTAAACAAACAACGAACGCCGTCAAGCTTTGGTTGTATATATACTGGTTGTGACCAGTCGACTCGTTTATTGTCGAATTTGTGGGCTAACATTGGTTTCATCATAAGTTATCTAATTTATTTTGTAGTCTTTTAATTTTATTTTGTATTATTTGCATTTTTCTATACTCTTCTTTATCTTGATATATCATAAGCAAAGTTGTAAGACGTGCAATTTCACCTATTATATGTTCTTCTGGAGTTTCTTTGAAACTTAGAGGTATATCTTCTAATATATTTTCTACTGTTATAGGGCTTTTGTCATGCCAAGCAACATCTTTTTCATTAGGATGCTCAATTAAACCTCTCACGATTAGGCTAGCTAATCTTGTTAATTGTTCATCTGTCATATTGTTATTATCCAATCTAGTTCGTATTTGGTTTGTATCTCGTTTTACCGTTAGCAAAATCAGTATAATCCATATCTACCATATATTTAGATATAATTTTTTCTGGTTTTAATACAAAAACGTTTTCACCTTTATATTGATCCCAACAACTTATCCAAACATCTTTTTTACCTGACCATATTATATAGGTATATTGGTGATCTATATGTTCTTGATCTGGATATAAATAGCAACTGTCATAGTAATTATCATACACTAGTTTAGCAGCCATAGCGCTACCATCTTGTCTAGCATTAGTGTGACACCAGTTAGCTAACTGTACACCTTGCCATTGTGGATAACCATCATGATGTAAATACATATTTACATAGCTTTTGTCACCGTAGTCACAAGGGTTGGCTGCAAAACCTAATCTATTTTCTTCTGCATACTTCCTGTCAACTACCATTGTTAAATTTCTTGTACTCATATTATTTTTTTTAATCTAGTAATACCATATATGCTCTCCCATTGTGTTTGCGAAACCAACTAATTGCTTTGTGGAAATCGTCAATCTGTTTCTTTGTAACTGATTTAGGTGCTACCTCCATTACATACTGACTACCCATAATGAAGTCGTATATAGAGAGCTCTGGGCCAGTGAGTGTATAGCATTCACCGCTAAAAGGGTTTGTAACCTCCTCACCTTTATCATACCAAACACCGTGAAACCATTTTGGTTTAATCTGTTTTTTCGTACTCATAACCTTCTTCTATTAATTCGTTTTCTACTTCTTGCTTTATATCATTTACATATGAGTCATAAACTTGCATTACCGCGTCTTCTACGTAGTAGCTTTCGAGATCATCTACATATATTAGCTCGTTGTAATCAACCATAGCTTCTACTAGTTTTTCAGAAAGCTCATTATCGTAATAGTGAACGTCTTCATTTATACATATATTTCTACCATCACCTGAAGTTGTAACCCATACTTCGTAGCCATCAGCTGTGGTTTCAGCATATATACTGTAGTCAGGCTTACCATTCCAGTTGTCTGTTAGTTCAAAATCATAGTGTTTTTGTATAACTACTAAAGCTTCGTCATTTTCAATATCAAATTTAACACCATGCGCTTCTAATCTTTGATCTATTAGATCTTCTGTTAATAATTTTTTAGTCATTGTTTATAATATTATCACCATACATGAAACTAAATGGTTCGAGTTTATAAGAAGTTAAATTGCTATAAGTGATAAGATCTCTCATTTCATCAACAGTTAATTGATTCCATAGAAGCTTAGACATAAGTGTGTACTTTAGTCTTTTAGCAGAGTTATATTCTCTAGCGCTTGATTGTAATGATTTTTTAACGTCGGGCAATAGCTTGTCGTAGACGGTTTTGATTTTTGACATATTATTTATTATTTAATTATATTATCCAACTAAATTCGTAATTGGTTTGTAACTAGTGAGGGAATCGAACCCTCATACTGTCGTAGTAATGAACTCTGGTTAATTTAATAACTCCTGTTGCATCCATACCTAGTTTCCACTAGCTATTCACTTATGTGTAATCATCTAGCCGTTTTTCTCACCTTCGTCAGGATTACGCCTTTAATCATACCTATTAAGCTACTCGTCTAGTTCTTTGATTTTACTTATAAAATCTATCTTTTATATTTAATAAAGCTAATTTATAGCCATAGTTTTTTGCCATTTGCATTAGTAGGAAGTCATTTGTTCCATGGTTTGCTTGTGCAAACATATCTAATACCTCTTCTCTAGGTGTAGCCACAATACTACGATCTAACATATTTAACTCGTGCTCCACAAAATCTTTTACTTTTTCCATATTATATCTTATTATATATTGTTACTTCAACCCATCCTTTTTCAGAGTGATTCGCATCACATCTTAAACCATCTTCAGTTAATTCTTTTTCTAATTTCAAAGCAGCTTTCCAAAGACTTGGTTCAGGCGTCTCGTCATGGTCATCATCATACATCACATCACCTCTACATTGGTAAAATATATCATCAGGACCATTTTCTACATATTCAAAGTTCCAGCCATTTACTGTTATGTTTTGTTTTTCTTTAAAAAATATATTCATTTTACTCTATGTTTAATATTGTACCTGCTTTAAAATTAAGTACTAAATCTTCTTCAGACTTAGCGCTTACATTGATCCACTCTTTGTCTTCTCGCATATGAGGTAGATATGTTACCGTATACTCTTTCATTTATTCTTGATTTATTAGTTCATCTACTTCACAGAATAACATGTCGTCTATATCTGCTCTGCTGTAATTGTCTTTGTTTAGCTCGTAAGCTAAATCCCATGGATTCTTAGTTTTACTCATAACTTTTGTTCGTTTACTTTAATTAATATTTGTCTTACATCTTCTCTATGATCATACTCATCTAAGTAGTCATACAATACTTCTTTTATAATGTTCCATTGCCATACCTGTATCTTTACAGTCTCTTGACCAATACCTATTTTAGCCATAGCCTCGTCTGCTTTCAACGAAGCCCGTTGCTCCTCTTGCATTTCATACCATGCTTTCACTGAATCACTCATACTTGTTTAGTTTATTATTGATTTGGCTAGCAACCAGTCTCATCAGGTAACTATGAGTATTGTTTATTTGTTCGCCTTCACTGTTAGGTGATAAGAACTGGTTAACTTGCCAATCACAATCTTTATAAATTTGCTTTATAGTTTCGTCAGCGATAGCCTCTGCCACTATGTTCATTTGTTTTATTACTGCCATATTATTATCTTAAACATGTTCCATAACCTCTTCTGGCGCCTAGTTTTCTTATAACTCTTGCTTGGCTTTCTGGCATAATCTGAATGGTGTTACCAGTTTTATGATAGTTGATTTGAACACAACCATAAGCTTCAGTAGTTGAGCAGCCGACACAAGTAGTATAGCCTAATTCTAGACGCGGCAGAGGTATTATATTTTTACATTTACATTTCATACAATTATATTATCCAACTGTATTCGTATTTTGTTTGTAATTCTTTAGATAGAATTGTAACATATAGTTTAATCTAGCAAACTCATCATGTATTCTAGCTCTAGCTTTACCTACATAAGATCTAGTTTCTATCTTACCGTCAATAAAGAATGTAGTTCTTTGTTCTTGATTGTAAGTTTTATTGAGCTGATAAGGCGAAGACGTACCATTTATTCTTCTAACATAGCCTGATTTGTACACTGCTAATCGTAGATTTTCACTTCTACTCCATCTTTTGTGAGAAGGTACAGGAAACTCAAATTCTCTAGTGCCATTTATAGCTTGTCTTTGTGTAGTAACTTCTTTTATATTGTGTTCTACTAATAGTGCTCTTGCAAACGAGTCACAAAGCATCTGTTTTTCTTGTCTCCAAGTGAATTTACTCATAATTATAAAATTTAATATTAGTTGCGGAAGGTGGATTCGAACCACCGACCTCTAGGTTATGAGCCTAGCGAGCTGACCAACTGCTCTATTCCGCCGTGTTACTTAATAGGCTATAGTCCATTTGGAACATGCCTTGTGGTGCATATGAATTGTATAAATCTACTAATTCTTGAGTCCAACCACCGTGTTCTTCTACTTTAGCAAACATAATATTACGTTGTCTGCTGCCGTTTTCATACGCTCGAAAGTCATCTGACATACAGTAAGTGTGGTCGTGATGCTTGAACATTTCTTCTAGTGTGCAATCTTTAAAATATTTAGACATAGTTTCTGTTGTTAATGGTTGAAAATTTGTTAAAGCTTATGTACTTTTTGTCAAAGCTGTCATAGTATCTAGTAGTTGGGAAGTAATCTAATACTTCTGTGTCACCATTTTCGTACTTGAGTATAACATTTTGAGGTTGACCAAGCGTGTTGTAGTTTGTAAATTTAAGTTTATTCATATTTGTTATTTATATTATTATCCAGCTTTATTCGTATTTAATTTGTAATAGTTTACATTAAACTTTCTATACCACTCGTCTTCTATCATCATTATTTGTTGACGGTTGAGTTTTAGTATTTTCTTGTGAGTATGTTTTCTAGAGCGTGCCATAATGTATATCAGTATATTCTTCTATTGTCACCCATTTCTCTATTTCGTTAGAGTATATCATACCATCTACTACGTGTTCGTCAGCGAACGACCATAGTTTGTCGTGTGTGTACTTTCTCATACTTATACAGCTTTCCAAAACGACTCTCGTTGTTCTTCTGTTAAACCTTTTAGATTTTCTTGACCAAACATTTCTTTACAGATTTCTGTTCGTCTTAGTGATTCATTGTAGTTACGTGTCACTTCATCCCACGCTTGTTGATTAGTTTGATATTGTCGATACATAGTTATTATTTTTTATTAGTTAATTGATAGAAAGCTATTCTTTCTTGTACATCTTCGCGAGTTATCTCGCCTTCCATTTGCTTTAGTACGTCGCTTGACATATCTATTTGCTTACCGTTTTCACAAGTTAATATAAATTGCATAGTTATTATTTTTATTAGATTAGTAACATATTCCACAGTTAAAGTTAGCATGATTTGCTTGACCTGTTATTAGCATATAAATAGTAAACGCTATTCCAGTGAAAGCTAGTGTGCCAAGTGCACCGATTGTTAGTTTGATTGCTACATTTAAAGCAATGTGAGTAAATTTTCTCATAGTTATTAATGTTTAATTGTTAGTTCTAGTGTGAGTAATCGAAACCCACCTCTGCTCCAAGACTAGATAGCTCAACTGTGTTTATACTCGAGAGAACTATTGACACCGAGTGAGGTAAGAGCTATTATACTAACTCTTTGCCTCTAAGTACTAATGGAATATTATTAGTAGCAGTGTAAGATTTATACTTTAACCAACATGGTAGTTTAGTTAGTGTATCTTTCATGATAGTGAATACTTTGTCATGATTGTAAGTTATTGTATCACCTTTTTTGTTAGTGAATTCAAATGTTACATCTTTTCCGATTAGTGATTGTCTTACAACAAATCTTTTAGTAGTTAAATTACTCATAGTTTTAAAATTTAATTATTATTATTATTTACTTATTTATATTATTATTATCCAATTTAAGTTGTATTTAGTTTGTGTGTTTAAAAGTAGTATGTTTGTTTACTTGTTTAAAATTGGTAAGTAGTATTCCACACTGTCTCTCATTGTCTAAATATCTTTAAATTATTTACATATCTATTATCCATTTTGAGTCGTATATAGTATGTGAGTGAAATTAGTTTTTAAAACTATGTTGTGATACATGGTAAACACGAAAAAACGTGGATAATAATGGTAAAGCGTGGCGGGGCCCGGTTGTATATATTCATTTTTCTTTTTGTAAAAAGTTGGTGGAGAGTAGGGGCAACCCTATACCTCCAAATATCTAACGTGTTTTTTTTGTGACAATAGCCTATAAGTATATACTAGTAACAGGCAAGTGTCACACTATTTTAAATTTACTATATACTATGTAATTATTATAGCATAGAGAAATTAATCATATGCCGAAGCAAAAATTATCCAAGCGAGCTGCTCTAGCTAAAAAGAAAAGAGATCTTGCTGCAGCAAATAGTACTAGACGTAAGAGAATGAGGGCTGAGAATCAACGACTCAGACGTGCTGCTAAAAAAGCGGGTAAGAACCTAAAAGGTAAGGATTATGACCACAAAACCAAAAGATTTACAAGCGTAAAAGCGAATCGTGGAAACAGGGGACACGGTACGCGCAATGAATAACCATACCTCTGAAACCTTAAAATACCTAAATTATGACGTATTTTTATTACAAGACTAATACGTGGAATAGTCAACCACAAATCTCCGAAGACCAGATAAACCTTTGGAAACACCTCGCAGAAAAAAGAACTGGAGGATCGTACAATTACCTAACGGATTTTTTCAAACAGAATACAAAGACATCGACTGTCCTTGTGATCCAGAGAAAGATACTTGCTGCGAAAAATGGCATGACGTTACAAGGCGAGAAACTATGGAAGGAGCAGAAGCTGCTATTGATGGATCAGTAGAGCATTATGCTAAGAAAGTAGATTTCCTAAAAGGACCTAAGGTAGTGAAAACATTTAAATAGTAAGTATAATTAAAATTTAATTTAATGGAATTTAGTCAACCTAGTGAGATTGTAAAAGATCTCAACTTCGGCATCGATGCCACAAGTAAAATAATGAACGGTGTAGATAAATTAGCCACAGCGGTTAAGTCTACATTAGGAGCTTCAGGTAAATGTGTTATATATGAAGACATTTACGGTAGACCACTGGTGACAAAAGACGGTGTAACCGTTGCGGAAAGCGTAGTCTTAAGAGATCCAGTAGAGAATATAGGCGCTACCTTAATAAAAGAAGCCTCTAAAAATACAGTGAAAGAAGCAGGTGACGGTACCACTACGGCTATCGTCCTTGCTCAATCACTATTAAAAGAAGTAAGAAGTCCTGATAACAAACAATCATTGAGAAATGTTAAGAATGGTATTAATTCAGGTCTTAAAAAAGTAAACAAATATCTTGAAGACGCGACAGTGGCTGTTTCGGGTGAAATGTTATCACACGTATCAGCTATCAGTTGTAACAACGACGAGGTTTTAGGTAGTTTAATAGCTGAAACTTATGAAAAAGTTGGTAAAGACGGTGTCGTGTTGATGGAAGAGAGTGAAAGTAACGATACTTACTCTGAAATAGTTGATGGTGTTCAGCTTAGCTGTAAACTAACATCGTCACATTGGATGACAAATAAAGATAGGCAACTATGTGAGCTTGATAATCCATATATACTAATAGTAGCATCGGAGATACCAAGTATAAGAAAGATACAAAAGATACTAGAGTATGTTATTAAGCAGAACAGAAGCTTACTTATTGTAGCATCTGTCAGTACTCAAGTAAAATCCGCACTTTTAACAAACAAAGTCAAAGGTAATATTAAAGTAAACATAATTGACACACCTGGCTTTGGTGCTAGTAAGCGAGATACGGTAGAAGATTTAGCTCTTTTAACTGGTGCTAAATTAATAGATGAAGAATTGGGAGATGATCTAGATCTTATCCAGCCAGATTGTTTAGGTGAAGTAGTAAAATCTGTCACAGATAACAGAACTACAGTCCTTACAACTGGTGTTTTAAACAAAGATGTATCAAATAGAGTAAAAGAAATAGAAAAAAAGATACCTGAGATTAAAGATCCTTTCTTTAAGAAAAAACAACAGGAAAGATTAGCTATGTTAAACGGCTCTGTTGGTATTATACGTGTGGGTGCTGATTCTAAGATAGAATTAAAAGAGAAAAAAGATAGAGTTGAAGACGCTATATACGCAGTTAAAGCTGCTTTGCAAGAAGGAATTGTTCCTGGTGGCGGAATTGCTTTATTAAACGCTGCATTATCTATAAAAGAAGAAAATGAAGGTGAAAAAATGCTCACAAGAGCTATAGCTTCTCCATTTATGACTATTCTTGAAAACGCAGGTATCGAAATAACAAAAACCCCGACAAAAGTAGGTTACGGTATTGACGTAATTACTGGAAAAGAGGTCAATATGGTGAAAAACGGTATAATTGACCCAGTTTTAGTTACAAAAACAGCATTAAAAAACGCAGTTAGTGTTGTTTCCACCATAGTTTCTGCGGATTGTGTAATCTCTAATATAAGAATAGACAATGCGAGCAGTTAATTATTACATAGTTGTAGAAAACATCAAACTAGAAGAAAAAACTATAGCTGGTTTGATAGTGAAGGACGAAAATAATCGATATAATAAAGGAAAAGTTATAACAATAGGTAATTTAGTGCAAGGTGTGTGTGATAATGATATAGTACACTATGATAAACACGCTGGTCATGAAATAACATGGAAAGGAAGTGAATATCAAGTTATAACAGTTAAAGACGTAGTCTTAATAGAATGAAATTAACCGCATCTGATTTAAGAGATATAGGTTTATTTAAATATTACAGGCTCGTTAGAAAATGGGCCTGTAAAACATATGGTCTGAAAGATGCAGATCTTGAACTTTTAATCTACCTAGATTGTAAAAATAGATTTACACGTAACGACTTTATCAATGGTACTTATACTTATTCATGGGATAAGAAGCGTTGGGAAAGATTACGAGAAGAGGGTTGGATAGAAGTTTGGAGGCATCGAAACCGCACTTCAATTAAATATAGTATTTTTAAGACATCATTTAAATGCTCCCAATTAATAAGCAGAATATACCGCATACTTTTAGCGGAAGAAGATCTGCCTACATCAGAACGAAATAAATTTTTTAATAACAAGTCATATACAGATAAAGTCTACAACAAGGCTATAGATGATATGATACATGATAAAAATAGATAATTATGGGATACGCAGGACCAAAAGCAGTTTCTAAAGTCAATATGATTTTAAAAGACAAAGGTTGTGGTTTACCAGCTATTAAAGGCTTAGGTAATCCACTAAAGAAAAAAGGTTGTAGTAAAAAGAAGTACTAGTGGCTTTTAAGATTAATAAGCCTAATTTTTACAATAGTGACCAACAACCTAGCGTTGTTAAAAAAGAGCTGGGTAAAGACATTATAGCTGAGGCTAATAAAGATGGTACAATATATTTAGACAAAGACGTACCTGAAAACAGTAAGCTAGGTAAAGAGGCAATACGTCATGAAAAAGTGCACCTTGATCAAATGAATAGAGGTGATCTTGATTATGACGACAACTATGTTTACTGGAAAGGTAAAAAATATTCTAGAGCTAATATGAACGAGGGTAGCAAAAACTTACCTTGGGAAAAAGAAGCTTATAAAAAAGAAAAAACAAAGAAATCATGAGCATATACAAGAAAATAAGGGAATCAAAAAAAACCGCTCTTAAAAAATTAGAAACACAGAGTGTTATGGGTAACGCTTTTGAAGCTGTTGCAGCTGGTGCTAAAGTTGTTTCTGATCAAGATAAAAATAAAAAAGGCGGAGGTGATAGCGGAGCTGGTATTGGACAAGTAGCTAAAATAGCTGGTATGCTTACTGGAGGAGCTAGCCCTATAACGTACAAATCGTCTGCATTGAGAAAAAATGGTGACCCGAATGAAACTGTTAATTACAGGGGTAAACAATATAGGCTTAGTTCTAACGATTATATAGAAGATGGTGTAGCAGGTGGTAATGTGAACGTACCTGATGCTATTAGTGGAGGTGAAGCTGATAACAAATGGGAGAATAGTATGAAGAGTCTTTTTGAAGAAGGTGCTTCTATACAGCAGCTTGTGGATAAAGGGCATGGTACAACTGAGGGTTTAACTAATTTGTTTAAAGGTTTGAAACAGGGGAGCAACTCTTCACAACCAGGATCCAAAACAACAAAATCAAACATAACCCCAGTGATGGAAACAAAAACAACACCTGCATCACAACAATACAATATGGGTGAAAAAGAAGCTGAAAATGCTAACTGGGCAGAGGGTAGAATGCGTAGAGGAACTAGAAGAGCTGAAAGAAGAGCTAATAGAGATATACGCAGATACGAGCAAGGTAGTAAAGGTTTTTTAGGTCTTGGTAAAGGTAAAGGTAAAGGCGAACTAAGTTCTAACGTTTTAGCTGCCGCAGAAAAAACAGGTTTAAAAGCAGATAAGTTAAAAGAAATGGGTTTAAACGTTAATGACAAAGGATCTATAACTGGAGACGCTGATCAAAACGTGACAGATCAAATGAGATCTA
>Ga0181396_1000322_pt1 | contig 10932 bp, 21 predicted proteins | sample 19SPOviralmetaG_FD_130125 | JGI IMG/M metagenome (GOLD analysis project Ga0181396, IMG submission 130125) | Marine viral communities from the oligotrophic San Pedro Time Series (SPOT) site, San Pedro Channel, CA, USA - 19 SPOT_SRF_2011-01-11 | ecosystem: Environmental > Aquatic > Marine > Strait...
GCTGATTCTTCTGCTGAACTCATCCAATGAGAATCATTTTCTAACATTGCTTCAAAAACTTCATGTACTTCGTGTAAATTCATGCACTCATCCAACTTGTTCGTTTATTTTGTGGAAAACCCCAAAGACCGTAGTCATCACTAGGTTCGCTGGGAGAAAAGCTATCCTCGACATAATGGACAAGGTAACGGAGACAATCCATTGCGTGATCATTCTTTTTAACAGGTTCTTCGGGTAGGTTCCTACTTTCAAATCCATGTTTAAGTTCCTTCCATTTGTAGTCAACGATTTCTTCCACCAAAGGTTTCATATTTAATTTGTTAAAAAACAATAACTTAGGTCTCATATTGTCATCAAGTTTCAAGTAACTGGAGACTCGTTCAAACCCAGCACGTTTATCGTTATTTGCTTTTTCCCACTCAATTCCGTAATCATACCACTCATCTGCAACGCTATTGCCATCTCTTTCCGTTCTAACAATACTGGGGTCTGCTAAAAATGTATAATCCACACCACTTTTTAACCTTCTTTCTACCTTTGGAACCAACATTTCAATGGTGTGTTCTGACTCATAGATCAGATCATAGATAAAAATAGTACCCTCTTCATCTGTAGCTGCAAAAAGAATGGAACTTGGGTTACGATACCCATAATCATACACCACATAGTGATTCCACCATTTAGGTATATCAAACGATTTGATACAATGGGACTTTTCTTTGAACTCAGGGTAGACCAATCCTGCAAAATCATCCCAACTACAGTACACATATCGGTTGACCCATTGATCTGGCATAGACAATAGGTGCTTTATATAGTCTGCGGGCAAATGAGGATTGTCTGAATGCAATCTTACTTCATCATCGGTTTGTGGAGGGGGCATACCAGGCTGCCAAGTCATCGTTTCAATCAGTCTGTAATCGCCTTTTTTCTTATTCTGCTGTTCTTTATCCTTCTTCCATCGCTTCCATACCCAGTCGTGACCTGCTGGATTGCAAGTATGGAAACTGCAACGCATGGCATTTTTTCTACGCATTTGACCCGCAGCAGCTATAAATGTCGCTTCAGTCATTTCTTCGATCTGGTCAAAGGCAAACCACCCTAAATTCATTGATTTGATGCGTTGAATCGAATCTCTGGAGTCATCCAACGCCATATACACGATCTTTGACCTGTTCTTAAAGATAATTTCTCGGTCTTGGGCGCGATGTTTTTCAATAAAACCCTGACCAAGATCGAGCAACTGTATCAGTGTAGATTTTTTGAATGAATCCAACACTTTTCTGCCCATTAAACCTAAATTACCTTGAAATGCAGCACTCTGGTGGATTGCCTCCATGCACATTGCCTCTGTTTTACCAGTACCCAATGAACCAGCAAGCACCTGATGCTTACTCCATCCTGTAAATAAATGATACTCTTCCTGATGGTCTAATGGCGATGTAGGGTTGCCTTCACCGTCCCTGTAGGATATATTAACGTCCACTAAGCCTGATTCCTATACCATAGTTCCCAATCAATAGGCAACTTGCCAGTTTTATCTAAATGAAATAGATCTATCGCAAATTCTGTAGCTTCATTTGCCATAAATGAGCTTAAACCAAAGCTATCTCGTAAATATATCTCGAATATCTCTCTAGGAGACATACATATGCTTTCGCGGATTACTTTTTGTTCCAATCTGCTTAGTTTATCTTCATTTTTTTTAATACTGCTGCCCTATCCTTTGGTGATGTGCCAGAAACCATCACATTGACCTGTGTATTTTGTTGATTGACACGATCTCTGTACTTGCTTGGGTCGTGTGCCTTTAACTGAAAGATACGTTCTGTGACATTGCCAGCTTTTGCTGCCTGCGTAAATGATATTTTTTCGAGTTCATCCAAGCGTTCAGTCAAGAATCCTTGCTGTATTTCTTTGACCGCTTGCTGAAATGCAGGGTCACCTTTCATTGCAAATCTTACTGACGCTGGGAAATAACCCATTTCTTTAGATGCGTGTGAAATAAATCCGTTGTTTGCAACTAAATATGCCAGAAACTTATCCTTTTGAGCAGTAAAACGTGTTTTTAAGCCAGTCTCTTCTTCATAGTCGGCAAGAAAATCCTTTAAATAAGGATTATCATGTGCGTTTTTTGTAGCCTGCTTAATCACTTCCGTCTTTTTCTTTGTCTTTTTTGGCATATAAGTGTAACGAAAACATACACTTATAGTTCCCATAAGTCAAATGAACGCAAAAAAAAAAGCCTTTTAGGTGATAAAATATATCTGGGGAGTAACATAGCACCCCCTGTCGTTTGTCGGAGCGTGCATGGGGGGGGGTGGGTTGACCGATGTACCTTGTCGCTCGCTGCATGTACACATTATAATAATACTGTCTGTAATTTGCCTAGCTTGTGCGCGCTAAGTGTAATATAATTAGGTATTTATAATGCGTTGCGGTGCTTTATGCGGATTATATATTTATTATATACTATTACAAACTATTATAAATTGTTAGGAATGGTTTGTAATACTTTGTAATGTTAGTCTGCTCATGCGGAGCAATTACAAACAGTTAACAAGGAGAAAAATGAAACTCACTAAAGAAGAATTAAAAAGATATGGGTGGAAATCAAACGCCCAAAGACAGAGAGTTCTTAAAGGACTAGCAAAAAAATGGCTAAGTATATAATAAACACTAGCCCAGCTTTTAAAGTTAATCAATAACCCTTTTTATAAGGGAAAGTTAGGGGGTGGGATTGCTTTTCACCCTCTACAAAGGAGAAAACAAACATGCACGATATATTAGAAATGATCCGATTATTGTCAAAAACGCACCTTTTTTTAGTTCAGGAAAAATACGTTGATTTTGCTATAGAACCGCGAACAGAGGGGCATGAGCTTTGGTCAGAGATACATAAAATCTTACATAAAAATGATAATGAAGAGACCTCAAACTTAGCCATATGGCTGAATTATGAGGAGTTTAAACACGAAAATTCTAAAAAGGAGAAATAAAACCATGATTAAACAAGTAGACAAACACACAGCACAGTTAACAGGCTTTGACCTTTTTCAATACATAAAAAAGAGATTTAATAAGACCGATGAAGAGGCGATTAAATCTATGGAGAAAAACAACCAAGACACATCGTTTTATATAGAGTATAAACAAGCAAAGGAAGAGAAAGAAAAACGCCTAGAAAGACAAAGAAAGAACCTTGTAAACGGGTATTCTTTGACAGATGCGAGGGTTATCGCTGTAAGTAAATCCGCAGATGTTACACCATTGGAGGCGGTTGAACTCATTATTGATGAAGATTGGATATGTTTATCCGATGAAGAGGCAGACGAAAGAGCCGAGGAGTATATCCTTGATTCGGTTTGGGCGTTCAATCCCTCTTTCCTTTCGTATCATACTGACACTGACGAAGAGGTATTTAAGCTATTACAAGATAAATGCGAAGGTTCAAACGATGCAATATTACGAATGATAAAGGATAAAGATTACTTTGTCGAAGATGCTATTAATTCAGACGGTAGAGGGCATTTTATAAGTTTTTACGATGGAGAGGAACACGAACAATACATCAATAACGATTTTTACTATTGTTACAGAATCAATTAACCAAAGGAGAATAGAAGAAATGCAAGTAACAGTATATGAAGATAATGTAAAAATAAGTAATGAGTTTGTAATAAAAATTGTAAATGAATTATTTGCAGAGTCTTACTACATGTGGCAAAGTGAATGGTTTAGAAAAGATCAAGAAACAGAAACCTTATTTGCGAAAAAAGTAATAGCTACTGAGACAATAGTATTTAAGGCACTAGAACAATATTTAAATAATAATAAATAAAACATTTTCTCCTCGAGGGGTGGTAGTTACCGCATGATTACCGCCCCTCACCCCCCTGGAGAGATAAAAGGAGAGTAAGCAATGATAGAGATAAAAATGGTTTGTAAAGATTGTGATTATGATTTTTTTGGCACAGAACAATTTATTGAAAACCTAGATGATGATTTATGTAATGATCATATATGTATTGATGAATGGACACATGAAAAAGGGTACACAAAAAACACAATATTTAAAGAAGAAATTGAAAAATATATAAAAAAGCAATTCAACATAAAGGAGAGTAAGTAATGATAAGAATAACACAATGGCACTGGAGTGAGGCTTTCAATAAGTTTGGATTTGAAGATGGCGATGGATGGAATGGTACTGACTTAGTGACAAAATTTTTAAAAGAGAAATTCGATTACGATTGTGAAGTGGAGGCTTGGGGATGTCATAATTATATGATATTCGATATTCTGGATAAAAATAATAACAGTATTATTAAAAAAGAATATACCGCAGGGTATGACGATCCATCAGATTATTTACCAAAAGATGTAATTGATGCTTTAAAAGAGGAATTCCCATACCACGATTATTGCACAGATAAATTACATGAAGAACTAAATAATAAACTAACAGAAGAAATAAGATAAAAAGGAGAGTATATAATGGAAACTATGGTAGCAGTTCTATTGTTAATAATGGTGATTTTTTTCACCATTGTAGTAAAGTTGATGCAAGATAAGATCGATCGTGAGCGAATAAGTGCTGATCGGTGGCGTAATACTGCATTACTACAACAGAGGATGAAATATCAACTAGAGGAGGTGACTAGATGAAGATAGACAAGGAAGATGTGATGATGTTCTTTGAATTGGATATTGATAATTGTTTGTTGACTAGGAAAGACTTTTGTGAGATTATAGCTAGTTTTATAAAAGATCCGATCAAAACAAGAGATCACTACCTACAAGAAATCAATCTATATTTTGAAGAAAGGAGTCAATATTGGAATGATTAAGCAGGTCGATCACAATGAGTGTTGACCACATCATAAGATGGTTTATGTTCCTTGCAGCGAGGACATGGTTTTATCGCTAGTCCTCGCTTTGGAATATTGCACCAATAATATATTTCTAATCTACTTCTAGTCTTTTTTGTAAGGTATCTAAAACCCGTATATTCATAGACTCCACATTTATCACAAACTAATAATCCACTCATTTTCATTGGTTAACAAACCCCGTTCATTATATGATGTATATATGTATATATATCTCGACAAAACATTTTCAACTTTTACCCATATATACATTTATACATGAAATAAGCATATAGGGTTTTCTACTTATTTTCATGTTCATATTGCTTTAATTCGGTATGATTGAAACCGTAACTATTGTGTCCATTCTTTATAATAAACCCCCATTTTAACATGGTTTTAATGTACCTGGTCAATTTGGTTTGATAGTTATTGGTAGTAGGCATCCAACCTTGATCTGCTTGTACAAATTGCCACAGTCTTTCCCTATCAAAATCTTTCTCATTATTATAATTATAAAAGCTAATGATCACTTCCATCTCCCAACGCTTCTTTGCTTCCATAACATGCAGCTTCTCATTGGTAATGACTGCGCCCCGTTCAAATAGCACTTGTTCTCTATTCCAATTCAGTTTAAACGCCATACCATTTAGTTCACAATGTGCATCCCTTACCTTTGTGATCTTGCCTCTTCTTAGATCAGTTCCAAGCGTACTATCTCCGATCTGAAATACATTATGTACATAATTGGTTAAGTGTTTGCCCCCATGAATCAAGCCTTTAGATAAAATAGGTTCTTCATCGTGGTTACTGCTCTTATTATGATGCCCCACTAAAACGATAGAGTTGCCTGTCGTAGTCTTAATGAGTTGTATCATCGACAGGATCTGTTGTAAGGCGTTATTATCTGAAAGGTCTTGGTTGGTACTCGTATAGATATTGTCTACGATTATGACCCCATTTTTAAGTCCTACATCCTCAACCGTATCTCTAATTTTTTGCCATTGATCGGTAAACATCATATCGTTATCGTCAAATCGTGCAATGTTCACCCTTGTATCATCTGGAAAATTGGTTTGTACTGCCTTGACTCGGTTGGATAGTTGCTCTAGCGAGAGTTCAAATTGTATCAGTAATACATCTTTTTTATTGACATTGAACCCTAAGAACTCTGTTCCACTTGCGATGGAATACGCCATCTGTAGGACAAACCAAGTTTTACCTACTCCATCTGTCCCTGCTACCAAGCTAACCCCACCTTCATAAAGGAGGTATTCTACGATTGGTTCGGGTGGGGTATTGTAGGATCGTGTCAAATCGGAGGTGTCAATGACATCGTACCCTCTGCTTGGTAGTTTATATTCTATTGCGGTTTGAATACTGCTTTTTAATTCATCAAACTTGTACGTTTCATCCTCTTTGTACTTGGTAAACTCATCACGAATGTCATATCCTTCCTCAAGGTATTCACTCCATTGATTGATATAGACCTTAACACCTCTGCTCTCTGTTTTAATGCGTTTCGCGAGTCGTTCTGCACCCTCTCTTCCAGGAGTATCATTATCGTATGCAATATAAATGTGTTTAAAATCAAGGATTGGACTAATATCATCAGGAATAGACCCTGCGCCTGCGCTAAAACTAATCGCATTGTTCGGGCATACAAGCATATCGGTCTCTCCTTCACATACGATCAGTGGTTGACCTCGATCATACTCTTTTAAAAGGTTTAACCCGTATATCTGACAACTCTTATCCCCATCTACCCAATATGATTTATGTATTTTTATTCCAGTGACCTTGCCATACGCATCCAAGTAATTAAAGACCTTTAACCCATCATCGGTATAGCCTACCTTCATTGTTTTTAGTCTTGGTAGTGATTCTAGGTGTTGCGCGGGTACATTCTTGATATAACCACCCGCGATAGACTCTAGGTCTGTACTTATTTGAGGTTTTTTAGGGGTAATATGACCATTTTTTACTGGAGCTTCACCATTGATCATCTTTTCAGGGTCACGCATCTCTAACGCCTTTGCAAGTAAGTACGCATTACCTCTCCAACCACAACTAAAACACTTACATTGACCATTATGAAGATTAAAAGAAAAACTAGGTTTCTTATCTTCGTGAGTTCCTAGCGGACAACTGGCTTTTCCCTGATCTCCGCGATACCTGACTCGCTCTAGTCCTACTTCGTATTCATAGAAATATTTAAAATCAGGCATCTTCGATTAATTGTTCAAATGCCTTTTCCTCATGATCCATCGCCCATAGCATAATTGCATAATTAACCAAGTCCTGACACCTACTCTTAATTCCTTCTGAGCCTTCTTTACCTGATAACACATAGGCACGAATAGAGTCCATATGCTTTAACATATAAGTAAGAGTCACTACTTTAGGGTCTAGCTTTAATCGTGCAGCGATAGATTTAAAATTCTTAAACTTGTCAGCATCATCTACTGTGTACTCACGACCTTTTTCTATCTGTATATCCTTACACTCCTTTAGAAATTCATCGCTGAGTCTAAAAAATGTATCTACTTGCATTGTACCTCCTTATTTATATCCTATTTTCATAAAATGTTTGTTACCAAAACTTTGTATCTTTTCTCGTACTACTGGAGTCTTACCAATACACTTGCCCCAATAGGTTGCTCCATCTTTCATCTCTTCAAGCAACTGCGATGGAGATAAGGTTTCTTCTATTTCTATGTTAATCGTGTAATACTGCATATATTTTTTTAGCTACCGCCTCAACTACATCCACAGTCACTGCATTACCAGCTTGTTTATATCTTTGTGTATCACTAATAGCCACTTTCTTACCATCTAATAATCCAAACTCATTATGATTATCTGGAAAGCCTTGCAACCTCATGCACTCTACAGGCGTAAGTCTGCGAATACCGCTCTGTATCGTATATTGTTGCATACCAGTATCCAATGTCTGCGCTTCACCTTTACCTACTCTACCGCGCCTGGTCTTACTATTCGGCACAGAAAGATTGATGGAATCACCAACCTCTGCTTCTGCGTATCCTTTCTTCGTGGCTTCTTTAATCACAAACGGCGGCATCGTGCTTATATCTGTCTGAGAATGCTTACGCGTAGCCAACGTAGGTGACACACTATCTTTACGTACGCGCAGTCCTTCATCGTTGCGATAGTCCGCGACCATCGTCATACCTTTGTAGTTGCCACCTGAGTGTCCTGGATGTTGGAGTGTACTTGCGACTTTTGCATTCCTGTTGTCAGAGATTCCACCTGGTTCTCCGATAGGAAATACCGATTGTCCACCTCTGTCTCCAGTGTATCCGACAAGGTATAACCGCTCTCTATTTTGGGGTAGAAACCAGCGAGTATTAAGCAGTTGCCATTCAAGTCTATAGCTCCCAATGTTGGTAAAGGCTTGGATAATTGCCCAAAAGTCTGCGCCATCGTTTGAGGAGAATGTTCCTTTAACATTTTCCCAGATAAAAAAACGTGGTTTGCACTCAGTAATGAGCCTAATTGCTTCCCATATAAGAGAACTGCGCGTTCCTTCAGTTGCCCCAGCTCGCTTTCCAGCAATACTAAAATCTTGGCAAGGTGATCCAAAAGTGATAATGTCAATTTTGGGTAAGTTTTCTGGTCGAATAGATTTAACATCTCCTAACTCCTCTGTAATTGGAAACTGATATTTATATACTGCACTGGCATACTTATCTACCTCGGCAAATCCAACGTAATCAAACTCAAAACCAGCACGCTCAAGACCGAGATGAAATCCACCTATACCACTAAATAGGTCAAGAAGGTTCACTTTTCAACCAATCTTTGAGTTTCATTAAGACCACAGTTTCTCCTCTATCTGCCCTAGTCATAACTAGGTCACAATTACCAAAGGCAAGCCACTTGGGGATATTTTTCCGTCTTTTCGCCTGAATCTTTAGATTCTTCTTATCCTTCTTTGCCACAATATCCACATCTTCTGTATATCCCATACTTCTACCATCCGATCCCCAAGCTCGCTTGACCTTGAATCCTGCCTTCGATAGTTGTTCTACTAGCTCTCTTTCGTAGGCATTGCCCTTTGTCTTAGATCTACTTGGCATTATCTGCTGCCTTTAAGAAACCATTGATAATGTCATTCAATAGTTCTTTCATTCTTAGGTTTTTACCGTAGCAAAAGGTTCTGAACTTTTGGTATGTTTCAGGGTTGATAGTAATTCTATGTCTAGTAGATAACTGAAGTCGATTTGATCCTTGACTATTGCGTGTTGGTTTTAATTTTTTAATCAATTTCTCTTCAAGGTCATGTGCTGCACCATATGTAGTAGCAGGTTTCATCTTGATCAGATCCCAATCCTTAATAGAGTGCTTGGTAAATCTCTGCCTTACATTCTTAGAGATACCGATATATATGATTTTTGTATTCTTATACATGACATATACACCGCAGCATATTGGCAATTCCTTTTTATCAACATATATCTGCCATTTACTCATCTTAGTTTGCCCCATATTTGTTCTATCCACTTCAAACAGAAATGAGTAAACAAAGAAAAGCCTACTCCTATGTATAAGACTGATTTTGCTATCTTCTCGAAAATAAACAACCAATCAGGATAAAATTGTATCATTGTGTCTCCTTTAGTTAATAGTTGCCCTGCGAACATGAACGCCAACCCATGTCATTCTTAATTCTGTAATTGAATTAATTATGATTTCGCAGGGTTTTATAAAATTCTTTCTCCATTACATCCAATCGTGTTAACAGATCCTCGATACGCTCTATAGACCTTTCATCTCTATCTACCCTCATCTTTAGCATTTGGCAGCTTAGACCCTTTCTTATTTCACTAAGATCATCTGGAGTGATCTTCATTTTTTCCTCCATGCTTTTTCTGTAGGTTTAAAGTATGCTTCGTAATACCATACTCCATTCTCTTTAAAAAATATATCTCTCATCTTGAGCATCTCTTCTTCACTACGCGGTTTGTTTTTCGTTTTCATTCAAAGACTCCACTTTGGTTGCGATTGAGTAAATTTCTTGCGTAGGTATCAGGTAGCATCGTTTCGCGGTGTCATCACCTTTCCCAGTTATCAGTCGTTGCTGATACCCACGCTCGAGAATCAGGTCTTTGATATCGTTTGGTAAGACCCATATAAGATTAATTGCATCATAGAATACCCAAATATCTGCTTCAGTGGACAGTAGCGCAGACCGTTTACCATACATATACACTTCAATAAGGAAGTTTTTTGTCTCTTGGGATTTCATGTCCGATTTGACTTCCACTCTTGTGTTGGTCAAAGGACTATATAGATCAAACTGCTTAAACTTACCTGGAACAAGTAAAGCATAGGGGTCGCTCTCGCGCACTCGTTCTAAAACGAGGTTTTCTACTTTTTTACCGTATGATAATGCTTCGTGAAATGTTGGCATGGTATGTGGTTTCCATAATTACTCCTGATCAATACAGTCACAGGGTTCAAAATATTCGTGAGATACTTGATAGTACCCACGATCTTCAAAGTCACATTCGATAACTCCACCACTTCCTGAACAATATTGACAAGACTCTTCCGCAAGGGTCTTGTAATGCTCCGCTTGTTCATCTACGGTGTAGCTATCCAACTGCTTGGGGCGGGGATGCGCCCGCCCTTTGCAGTTTTCTGTGACGTACTCAGAAAGGTAAACCATCATCCTGTTGTTCTGATGACCTACCTTGAAACTCACTTATTTTAAGTGCAAGATACTTATCACCTTTCTTGGACTGATTAGACCAAGCAGAAAGGCTATAATCTTTGCCATTCAAGTTCAGTTTACCAGTCATGTGAGGGTGCTTGTCTGTCTTACGCTCTTTTGCTGTAAACAAAGCACCTTTATTTGTGTTGTCAAAAGCCATTACGCTGACTCCTTTAATTCCTGCTCTTCTTCTTCTTTTACTAATGTGAAGGTTGTGGGTAAATCTCTTGGAAAGGACGGAGCAGGTTTATTATTCGCCCAATCCGAGACTTCCACAACCTTTTTCCAAGTCTGTGCATCTGCTTTGTATTTCTTGAAAGTATA
>Ga0181396_1000324_pt1 | contig 10919 bp, 12 predicted proteins | sample 19SPOviralmetaG_FD_130125 | JGI IMG/M metagenome (GOLD analysis project Ga0181396, IMG submission 130125) | Marine viral communities from the oligotrophic San Pedro Time Series (SPOT) site, San Pedro Channel, CA, USA - 19 SPOT_SRF_2011-01-11 | ecosystem: Environmental > Aquatic > Marine > Strait...
GCTATTATAACTAACATTCTTATTTCCATAAACATCTTATTAAACTGGTTGAAATAACTTGGATTTTTAAGATTTCTTTTGTATATTCACGTATAATTTAAAACATAAAAAATAATGGTAGACATTTTAAACACATTTGTAGCTATAATACTGTCCGTTGTAGCTTTGACCCCAATTTTCTTATTGGTGATTCTTTTAAATCGTTCTAAAGTCAGAACAGGAACCGACCCTGCTGTGATACAAAAATTAGAAGACATGGATGCTACCATAGCTAGTGACACAAACACAGCATTAGAGCAAGTATCAGCTAAGTTGGAAGATTTTGAAGCACGTATTGCCGATCTTGAAGACGCTAGAGTTAATATAAAAGGTTTTAAAAAATAAAATATGGAACGCATTACAGTAGAAGAAGCCCAACACTTTGTTCCTTTACATAAGGACTTAAAAACAGACTTTGAACATGCAGCATACTACACTTTAACTCCTTCAGAAGAAGGAAATGGATGGGAAGATGTAAGTTATTATCTTCATAGAAGAGTAAAAATGTATGAGGGTAGAAAAGGTGATGGAGATGGATGGGTATATGTCTTGTCTAATGAGTCACAACCTGGAATGTATAAAATAGGTTACACTAACCAAGACAATGTAGATGATAGAGTAAAACAATTGGATCGTTCAACTTCAGTAGCAACACCATTTACTCTTGAATTTGCGTTTAGATGTTTCAATGCAGAGCGATTAGAAAGAGAATTACATAAACACTTCGCTGGTGCACGTATTTCCAATAAAAAAGAATTCTTTGCTGTGTCTTTAAATGAAGCTAAAGAAGCTATTGAAGATTTCGGACAAAAATACATTTAAAATTTGGAGAAGTAAAGTATCTTTCGTATCTTTATAGGGTAAAGATAAGATTATGATACAAAAAGGTTCATCCTATTGGCTTAAGCCGGCACACAATGACAAATTTGATTTGTTAGAATTAGCATCTGTTCAAAGAGCTATAACAAATTACGTAAAAATCCTAACAGGTAAAGAAATCCCCGTAAATTTCGTGGACCCCTCAGGAGATAGCATGACAGATGGTGAAAACATCGAAATTGCGTCAAGAATCAGTAATAAAAACGTAGACAATGTAGTAGGTTTAGCACTCCATGAAGCCTCTCATTGTTTACTTACTGATTTTAAAATTCTTAAAAAACTAAACAACGTAATTTTACACAACTATCAGTATAAACATTTATTCCCTAACAGAGATCATGTGTTTCTTATGACTAATTTTATAGAAGATCGTAGAATTGACGATTTTGTATATAATTCTGCGCCAGGTTATAAGGCTTACTACGAAAGTATGTATAAAAATTCGTTTTTTAACGAAGATGTTAATAAAGGTTTAAGAAGTGATAAATATAGAACAGAAAATTGGGAATCTTATTTGTTTAGAATCATTAATATCTTTAACCCTAATTCAGATCTTGACGCGTTACATAATTTACGTAAAATATATGATATAATCGATTTAGATAACATTAATCGTTTAAAATCTACGCGGGATTCCATTAATATTGCCATGGAAATTGTAGACATTGTTAGAGCTTCTATAATAGTTGAAAGAATTACTAACGAAGATGATTTTGACAAGTCGAAATTAGAAAAGTCTAACAAAACTAAAGGAGAAGAAAATGATGTTTCTCAAGAACGAATAAAAAAGGCATTTCAAAAACAAGAAAACTTTATAAAAGGAAAAGAAAGAAAGTCTTCTGCTATATCTAAAAAACAAATACAACAAGTTGAAGCTATTAATTATGCTAAAATAGAAAAATTCGATTCTAAGTTTGAAGACAGAGAAATAAAAGTCCACATTGTAAGAAAATTAACAGATGAAGTTGTAAAAAGTGGTTTGTACGGAGTATTTCAATGGCCAAGTTCACTTAAAGGAGGAGAATACAGTTATTGTTTTGAAGAAGGAATAAATAAAGGAAAAAGATTACTTAAAAAACTTCAAATTAGAAACGAATCTGTTACTTTAGAATCCCACAGGCTTAAAAAAGGAAAAATAGACAACCGTAGAGTGTATGCTTCCGAATTTACAGAAGACATTTTTAAAAGAATAGACAGGTCAAATTACAAACCATTAAGTATTAATTTGTCTATTGATGGTTCTGGTAGTATGCAAGGAGAAAAATGGAAAAGTACCTTAATTAATGCCATAGCATTAGGATACGTTTCGTTAAATGTGGATAACATAGATTTGGTTATTACAATAAGAACTACAGGTGATATGTGGAGTCATAAGGGAACCCCAAGACATGTACCATTGTTGATTTTTTGTTTTAATAGTAAAAACAACACAGTACATGATTTAAAAAGATTAACCTATTATAGATTGTTAGGAGCAACACCTGAAGGATTATGTTTAGATGCATTAAATAAATACATGGATGCGTCTTCATATTATTTAGATTCTTATTTAATTAATATGAGTGATGGGATGCCTAATTATGAAAAATACTTACAAGAACCTGCTTACAAACATACATCTAAAATAGTTAATAAAATAAAAAGAAAAAATATTAACTTGTTAAGTTATTTTATATCAGATGGTAAGGAGTATTCTCAAAAAAATACTTCTAAATATTTTAAAGAAATGTATGGTAGAGATGCTAAGTTTATAGATGTAAACGACATTAATCAAGTTACACAAACTTTAAATAAGTTATTTTTAAGTGAAAATATGGTATCATAATGAGTAGAGGAAGACCAGCACAAGGAGAAATAGTAGCTAAAAGAAAATACGTTTTAGAATTTGAAGATTCTAGGTGGCATTTTGATTTAGACAAATTTGCTAATGGTCCTTACATGGTAGAACATTTTGATCCTATGTATGATAAATTAGAAAACCTACACCTTAAATGGAAAAAACTACAAGAACCTGAATATCATGAAAACGGACGAAAGAAAAGAATCACTAAAGATCGTGCTCAAAAAATTAAAAATCATGAAGCTTTATATTGGGAAGAGCATTATAGATTATTTCCCGAAGACAGACCTAAAACCAAGTCTAAGAGAAGAAAGAGAAACAGTTGAGTTGATTTTAGAAGAAGCTAACCAATATGGTTTGAGACGTGAGGTGAATGAAGAAGCTCAAAAATTTCTTGAAAAAGACCCCACGCTTTCTGACCTTGAGGCATATGTACTAGCATATAACGAATGGATAAAATAAATTATTATGGGGTATAATTCAGAAGATGTTATAATGGAGGTTTATAAAGAAGTTGAATTAAAGGGACTTCGCAAAGAATTTGATAAACAGTTAAAGAAAATGAATAGTCAGTCAAAGCATGCTCATAAAACAGCCCATGAAAAATGGGAGTATGCTTTACAGAGAATTAAAGACATATATAAAAGATAATGGAACATTTAATACAACAATTACAAACATTACTAGATGAAATAGAATATGAAAGTCTTAGCTTTGAAGAAACAAAAGAAAAACTTCAAGAAATAGTAGAAGACGCTAACAATTCAATTGACATTACTGATTTTTCTGGAGAAGAAAGTTATTAATTATATAATATAACATCTCTAATCAATTATATAGGCACCCCTCGGGGTGTCTTTTTCTTTCTTTAATATTTATAGGCATAAATTAATAATACATTATTTATTAAATGAAAAAGTTATTACTATTAGTTGTTTTATTGGTGTCTTTTAACACCCAGGCTCAAACCGACCTCAAGAAAATTTTTAAATTTGCTACTGTATATGCCGCCGTTAATGGTGGAACATCGCTTTCTGATGTAGACATTTATTCCGTTAATACTGGTAAATTAGAACAAGACGTTTTAGAAACACCATTTGATTATACAATTACAGGTGGTTTAAGAAAGATTAAACGTTTTGGTTATGAAAATAAAGCCAGTGCTTTTTATGATGGTACTGAAAATTCATATTCAGATGCTGCTACAATTGGTTTGGTTGATGGTTTTGAATTTTTATTTGAATTCGACTATAGAAGACAGCAAGGAGAAATTTATTTAGACCAACAACATTTTGTTAGGTATGTTGCAGACAAGTGGGTTGCAAAAGTAGAATATAATGAAAATGGTTTTGTTGACATTAAATATTTTGAAGCATCTCAAAGATACAGACATCAAATAGGCGATGGTAAATTATCATTTAATGTAGGTGCAGCTCAAAGGTTATCAGTTCCTTATGGTTATGATCCTTTAGAAGATTGGATTTTAGCTAATGGAAATCTCCACTACACATTCTTAGCTTTAAACGAAATGGGGTATAGTGTAGACGTTTCAGAAGGTCAATATTTCGACCCTAGTGGTAATTTAGTAGCAAGTAGTATTGATGTTTGGAATGAAGTAGTAGTTCCTCAAGTATTATCAGAATACACAGAAAAAAAGCAAGACGAAATACCCAACAAAATAGAATACTCATTAGTATTAGGTTTCGATTATTATCACTACACTAAAAAATTCTGGTTCCATTCATGGGGGAATATAATGCCCTACCACCTAGACACACAAAACGAATTTTCATATCACAAATATAACGACGGACAATGGATAGACTACTCAGGTGGTCTAATTTTGGGTCATAAAATTAATAAACATTTAGGAGTTTTCCTAGAAGGTAAATATAATAAGTATTGGAATCGTAATTGGCATGATTTTTCATTAGGCCTAAACTATGTAATCTTTTAAAAAATGGCAAAAGAATTAAACGAAGACACAAGTTTTAATATAAGCATTAAAACACTAGCGGGAATAGCAGTAGGAATTGCAACTGTAGTCGGTATGTGGTTCGCACTACAAGCAGACATCGAAGAAGCAAAAGCACTACCTTTACCTGCAGATCCTGAAATTACACGTATGGAATACGATATGAAAGATCAACTTATACGTCAAACTATTATGACAACCCAAGAGGATGTTCAAGAAATTAAAGAAGACATGCGACGTATTGAAGATAAAATAGATAAACTTAGATAAAACATTATGAAAAAATTTCTATTTACATTATTATTATTTGTTTCAACTTTTGGTTTTGGTCAATCTGTTTGTTCTGAAGGGTTATGTGTGGTAGAATTTAATGCAAGTTTTAATAAAGCAAACGAAGTAGAATGGCTTGGATCATTGTCTGATTGTAGTACAAAGAGAGTTGACATTGCTTCCAATTCCAAATACGCTTCCAAATATAAAATAGTAGTAGTACCTACATTAGTAATTTTTAAAGATGGTGAAGAAGTTAAAAGATTTCAAGCCAACATTATGATGACATTAGAAGCTACTAGAAATGAATTACAAGATTCCGTTGACGAAATTATAATGGAAGCCTTCTAATAAAACAAAACCCAAAATTAGATATCACATGAAAAAGTTTTTAATTCCCTTTCTATTTTTAATTTCCACCTTTACTTTATCAGCACAAGCCTTTATGACCCCTATCACTCTTAGGGTTGATATAAACCAACTTGAGGGGGTAGGAATTAATACTCATATTAGTGTTAGTTCAAATGTAATGAGCTGGTCATCCACACCAATGGATGATTCAGATGGTGATGGAATATATGAAAAAACCATCTATGTTGGATCTGCAGTTGGTCAAGAAACAGAATTTTTATATGCATTCCAATTACAAACTTCTGTTGGTATGTTGATTAAAATGATGTATGAAGGTAGTGAAATTAATGAGTGTCTTTATGATGGAAGTGACGATGGTTATGGTGGTTTTGGTAAAGTAAGAAAGCTACTAGTACCATCACAAATACCTAGTGATTTTATTGTAAGTACTTGTTGGGATGAATGTACAACTACTTGTGAACCTGATCCAATACCTGGATGTATAGACCCTTCCGCTTTAAACTACAACGAGGAGGCTAATACAGACGATGGATCTTGTGTTGATATAGGTAATGCAGTATTAGTAAGCGCACAAGACATTTATGGAGTACATGGAGAATGTGCTGATGTTTGGAATATTTCTACTCCTGAAATTATAGCTGATGCAGTTTGTTTAGATAATGGATATGACCAACATGTTTATTTCGATATAAATTCTAACGAGACTGGTTTTCCATTTAGTGGTACATGGAATTTATTTTATAATAATAATGCTTCTAACGCTGATGATCTTTTAGCTGAAGGTATACAATATGGATATAGCAATGGTTCAAAGTCATGTAATGATTTGAGAGGTATATATAATGTATATTGTGGATTTAATGATGTTTATGGATGTACAGATAGTTTAGCATCTAATTATAATGGGGAAGCTACAATAGATGATGAGAGTTGTGAATACCCAATAGAAGGATGTTTGGATGAAAACGCAGACAATTACAATGTAGATGCAACAATACAGGGTTTTGATCAATATGGTAATTTTCAATGTATTTACACATCATGTGATGATATTCCAGATTATGGTTGTATGTACACTGATGGGTTTGGGTTATTTAATGAATTTTTTGACGCTGCGGCTTGTTTATCTTATAATGGAGTACCATGTGAAGAACCAATTAATGGATGTACTGATCCATTAGCAGCAAATTTTGTACCAGAAGCAACTTTAGATGATGGTTCTTGTGAATATCCAATAGAAGGCTGTACAGATTCACTTGCATTAAACTTCGATCCAGAAGCAAACGTAAATAATAATAGTTGTGAATATCCAGTAGAGGGTTGTACAGATCCAGAAGCAATAAATTATAACCCATTAGCTGAAGTTGATAATGGGACCTGTTCTACCGCAACTTGTAGTGATGGGGAAGTTAAAATGTTATTAGAAATAACATTAGATCAATATCCTGGAGAAACAGGATGGATTCTTACTGACATATCTACAGGTCAACCAATAGCAAGCGTAACGGCTGATGAATATTCTTTCAATCAAGCAAATACAACAATTCCTTACCAATTATGTGTTCCATCTTCAGGAGTAGAGCTTATATTAAGTGATGCTTATGGTGATGGTTTAAATGGCTCAGAGTATGGCGGTACTGATGGTAATTTTATTATCATGGGTGATTTAGAGCCTTGTGGTAGTCCTGATGTAATATGGGAATTACCTGAAGCTGATTTCGGTGAAGCAGCCTATTCAGGTCCTATTTTCTTAGAAGAGTGTGAAATTGAATCAATATATGGATGTACAGATAGAGATTATCAAGAATTTGACTTTAAAGCAGATGTAGATGACGGTTCATGTGTTACTCCTCATATTGTTGGTTGTATAGATTATAATGCTTTTAATTACAGTCCTGAAGCTACTTTAAATTATATTGTTCCTGAATGTGAATACACATTGATTATTAAAGATAATGGTGGAGACGGTTGGGGTGAATCATATATAACTGTAGCACAGGGAGATAGTATTATTGGTACTTACACAATGGGTCCAGGATCATATCAAGAAGAATTTCAAATTAAATTACAAACAAATAAATCAGTTGATGTTTATTATTTTGAATTAGGTAAAGCACAACAACCACAACAAGAAATTGAATTTCAAACAATGCATAATTCTTTTGAATTATATAATGCAGATGATGTGTTTTTAATTGAAGGTGGTACTAACCCATTTAGTAATAATGGTCAAGGTGCATTACAACCATTCCAACCCCCTTTCTGGCATGTATATAATGCAATGCCTTATTGTGGTGATTATTGTATCGATACTGTAGAAGGTTGTATGGATAAAGATGCATTTAATTATAATGTAGAAGTTAATACGGATGATGGTTCATGTATTGAAAAGGTATTCGGATGTACAAATGATTTAGCATTCAATTATGATGAAAACGCAAACGTAGATGATGAATCATGTCAAGGTTATGTTTATGGTTGTATGGATCCAATTGCATGGAATTACAATGAAGGAGCTAATGTTGATAATGAATCATGTATTTATTTTGGTTGTACCGATCCAGCAGCTTTAAATTTCGACTCAGGAGCTAATGTAGATAACGATGTGTGTGTTTATCCTATATTTGGTTGTATGAATAAAAAAGCTTTTAACTACAATGAATTAGCTAATGTTGAAGATGGTTCTTGTGAGCCAGTAATAATTGGGTGTACTGATTCTACAATGCTTAACTTTAAACCATCAGCTAATACAGATGCTGGAAACTGTGTACCATTTATATATGGGTGTACAGATAAAGAAGCATTTAATTTTGATCTCGAAGCAAATACAGATGATGGGTCTTGTGAAGCTGAAGTAATTGGTTGTATGGATGAAACCTCATTTAATTACAATGCATTAGCAAATATAGATGCAGGTAATTGTGAACCATTTGTGTATGGATGTATGGATAAAAATGCATTTAATTTTAACCCATTAGCAAATACAGACGATAGCACTTGTGAAGATAAAAAAAGTGGTTGTACTGACCCATCAGCATTTAATTTTGATCTTGATGCAAATATAGAAGATTATAGTTGTATTGAAAGAGTATTCGGGTGTATAAATGAGTTATCTTTTAATTATGATAGTTTAGCTAACACAAATGATGGTTCGTGTATTGGTATATTTAAAGGATGTACCGATTTCGGAGCTTACAATTTTGATTTTTCAGCTAATGTTGATGACGGATCATGTTTATACGATGCGGGATGTTTTGGTGAACCTGGAAACCCATACTGGTTAAATGATGAATGTTACGCTTGGGTAATTACAGTTGATTCATACTGTTGTACTAATGAGTGGGATAATTACTGTCAAGTTCAGTATAATTATTGTGATGAAGAATATTCTGTTGGTTTAGATGATTTAGAAGAATCAGAAATTTTATTTTACCCTAACCCAACAACAGGTATAGTAAATATATTGGCTAAAAACAACATTAAAATCGATGTTACTAATATATTAGGTGAAACCATAGCGATCATCGAAAATGAAAATCGAATCGATTTATCGCATTTTTCTAATGGTATTTACATATTTAATATAACTTACAATAATTCAACAATTCAGTATAAGATAATTAAGAAGTGATATACGTGAGCTTCTAATTTCCCTTTATATTTATTACAGAACAATATTTAACAACAATGGCAAACGACAAATATTACGGATACTCACCTAAGGCTAAAAAAGGCAGTGTAGGTGTTCCATACGGAAACGACAACAGATTAGATCGTGTTAATCCTTACGAATTTAAAAAAGGTATGGATTACGAATTATCTACAATGGGTATTTCACGTTTAAGTGAATCTACACCTGATCAAAGACAAGCATCTACAGATAAGGTACTTAAAAATTTAGGTACACACCCCTCATTTTATTCTTGTAAAATTCAATTTGAATCCGAATATAGAAATTTTGACGGTAGAAAACCTTCCTTCAAAAAATATTTGAAAGAAAAGGAAGAATATAAAATGAAGCCAGTAGATCAAGAATATAAAAATGACAAAATGGTAACTCTTAAAGAAGCTATTAAAAACGAAATTCGTTCTATTTTATCTGAAAATAAATTAAAAGAAGGAAGAAAGGTAGTAAAAGTTTATCAATCTTGGGGAAAAGGAAAAAAAGCTAATCTTGACGATTTAGGTGAAGATAATTATGGATTTGATCCAAGAGCTATTGCTCAATATTTTACCCCAGATGGTATTGCTAAAGAAGATGTATCTGTATTTGAAATGAGTAACGGTAGTATAGAATTACACGCATCCGGTGATAAAGATAAATTTCATGAAGCTAAAGGAAAAGATTTAGACGGTGATGGAGATATTGATTCAGATGATTACTTAAAAGCTAAAGATAATGCCATTAAAAAAGCTACAGGTAAAACTGAGGTCGTTAAAGAAGAAGAAGATGAAGATGATGTAACGGCTAAAAAGGCAACTAAAGGTGCTAAAAAAGCAGCTACAGGTGTTAAATCCATTGAAAAAGAAATTGCAAAACTTAAAGACGAAAAGAAATCTCTTAAAGATAAAATCGCTCCTTTAATGGCTAAATTTAATTCTAAAGAATTAGATAAAGATCAATATCTTAAAAAAGTAGGTGACACACCAAAACGTATAAAAACTATTAACGGTGATATCGCTAAATTAGAAAAAGATTTAGATGCTGCTTTAGTTAAAGAAACAGACGACACAAGAGAAGTAGCTATGACAGCTATGGATCGTGATGTAAATCGTCGTTTACTTGAAATTATTAAAGAATCAGGCATTTCACTTCACGAAGGTGCTCAAGGTGTTAAAATGTATTATGACATTGCACGTAAAGCATACATGGAAGGTTTAACATCTGGATTAAATAGAGATTAATTATGAATAAGATTTTAAAAAGTTTTTGGAATTGGTTAAGAAGTTTAACTACTGTAGACGAAAAAGCTATCGAATTATATGGTGAAGCTAAAGATCGTGTAGAGGAAGTTAAAAAGGAAATTAAAGACGTAAAGAAAGCTGTTAAAGAAGTAGCTAGCCAATCTAAAGACGTAGTTGACGCCGTAAAAGGTAAGAAAAAACGAGGTAGAAAACCTAACAATAAAACCAAAACTAATAATTCTAAAAAGACAAAAAAATGAAATTAGATGAGTTGAAAAAAATGATTGCGGAAGAATTCGAATCATACATGAGAGAAGAAGAGGATCAAGTAGATGTTACCGTAGGTGACGCTGATGTAGATCTAGATGACGCTACCGGAATGGAAGGCGAAGCAGGTCCAGAAGAGGCACTTGAACAAATTTATAACATGTTGAAAGCTTACTTTGAAGCTGATGGCGAAGACAACGACATGGACGGTGTTGAAGACGAAGAAGGTGAAGAGCCTATCGAAGACATCGACGAAGCTAAAGAAGAAATTGAAGAAGGAGACGGATATGATGGTAAAGCTGGAAAAGGTGGAACTGGATATGATGGTAAAGCTGGAAAAGGTGGAACTGGATACGATGCAGGTTCAAAAGC